>OLLP01000640.1_pt1 | contig 19167 bp, 10 predicted proteins | sample 1604561 | NCBI WGS metagenome assembly OLLP01 (sample SAMEA104055722, study PRJEB20765) | soil metagenome | isolation source: soil | reverse complement strand
TGTGATGCGCCGCGGATTATGTCAATATCGATTTTGATGGGGCGGCCGGCGGCGGGAATGGCGCGGGCGGCGGCAGTGCGGGCGCGAGCGGGAGCGGCATAACGGGCGTGGTCGGGAACGGCACGAGTTCAGCCGGTCCGAGAGCCGTGACGGAGGCTGCTGACTGGCAGGTCGATCTCTTCTCGGCCGACGGACGGCTGTTGCAACGCGAGCTGTACTCCAACATTCATATCGCGCGTCTCCATTTCCGGCAGGTACTCGCCCGCGGTACTTATTTTCTCAGGGCCACCGACCGGCGGACGAACCAGGAATATTCTTCGTCATTACTGATCAGGTAAGAAATACATATTTACACTTAGGCATCTACGCGAGGGAGCAAAAACAAGTTTTCATATTCAAATTTTTTATATCGACGATCATGTGGAAAACCACAAAAAAACCGAGTGCTTCTACTCTATTAAATATTTATTTTTTGTAATTCCATTTATCGGATAGTGTAGCTGACGAACCAATACAGATAAAGCTTTCGTTCAAAATCAAAATTTTTCCCCTCTTTTTTTTTACCGTATCCACCGGTGAGTCGCACACTGACTTTTATGAGCGGCTATTGGAAATCACAAACCGATTATATATTTTGGTTTTACCATTCGATTCTCACCCTTTTGTAACTGCAAGTACTCTTACTAGTTAATCATTATACCTTAACGCTGGTTAAACAGCTATCCGAATGATCCAACCTTTCCTCAGGGTCGCTGCCTTGTTATTGGTAGTATCCTGCAGCTATAGCTATGCCTTTGGCCAATCGGGGGATGTCATCAACCCGAATGCCAGCGCGGAAAGATCCGGTCAGCCCGGAGCTTCCTCCGGCCAATCCTCAACAGTCGATAAGATTGTCGGTTTCCCCTCCAAATTCTTTACCAGGATACAGGCTAAAACAACCGGCCTGGATCAGCAGCTCACGCAGCAAACGGAAAAATATATCCGCAAAATGGCCAGCCGCGAGGCCCGGCTGAAAAGGAAACTTGAAAAAAATGGGGATTCCGCGGCAGTTAAGACGCTTTTTTCCGGAGATCCCGCTCAGCGATATGCCGCCCTGTTAAGAAGGCTTCAGGGCGATACGAGCGCGACATTAAGGGCGGTGAGCGGCGCCTATTCTCCTTACGCGGATTCCTTGCATGGAGCTATTTCTTTTGTCAGCCGGAACCCGCAACTCCTGGATGCTTCCAAATTGTCGCCCACCGATATCCAAAATTCGTTGAATCAATACGCCCAGTTGCAGAACAAGTTGCAAGATGCCGGGGAGATACAGCAGTTCATGCAACAACGCAAAGCCCAGATCAGCCAATACCTGAATCAATACACTCACCTGCCGGGAGGCATTACGGACGAGTACAATGCTTATAACAAGCAATTGTATTACTATGGCGAGCAGGTCAAGGCGTATAAGGATATGCTGGGCGATCCTGACAAGATGATGACCTCGGCTTTGCAGCTGCTGGATAAACTTCCCTCATTTTCCAGTTTCATGCGGAGCAATTCCATGCTCAGCGGGTTGCTGGGAATGGGTGGCAATCCCATCGCAGGCGCGCCCGGTGCGCCCGGCGGCAGTGGGGCAGGAACAACGGTGCAGGGTCTCGCTACCCGCGACCAGGTCATGAATGCCTTCCAGGAACAGGCGGGCGCCGGCCCCAATGCGACCGCCCTGGCGCAACAGAATATCGGGTCGGCGCAGGGACAGATCGATCAGCTCCGCGACAAGATGAGCGGATCGGGCAGCAATGGGGGGAATATAGATATGCCCGATTTTAAACCGAACAGCCAGAAAACAAAATCCTTCCTGAAAAGGCTGGAATTCGGCACCAATCTGCAAACGACCCACGGGAACTACTATTTCCCGACGACGACCGACCTCGGCATTTCGCTTGGATATAAGATCGACGACCATAACAGCATCGGCATCGGAGCAAGTTATAAAATGGGTTGGGGCACCGATATCAACCACGTGAAGGTCAGCAGCCAGGGGATGGGGCTGAGAAGTTACCTGGACATGCAGATGAAGAAGAGCTGGTACGCCAGCGGCGGTTTTGAATATAATTATCAGCAGCCGGTCACGTCCGCACAGGTGCTGAACGATCTCAGCAGCTGGCAGCAGAGTGGATTGATCGGCGTGAGTAAGATCGTTTCGATGAAGACCAGGGCGTTCAAGAATACCAAGATGCAGTTGCTGTGGGATTTTTTGAGTTATCAGCAGATCCCCAGGGCACAGCCCTTCAAATTCAGGGTAGGGTATACCTTTTAAAGTTTTGACCAGAAATAAAACAATGCTATGTTAAAGAGAAGGACAATCTATGTTGGCGCGATGCTGTTATATTTTGCAATGGGCATCGGAAACTCTTTTGGACAGGTAAACCTGCAGACAGGGAGCGCCACTTTTTCGATCCCGATGTTTAGTTGGAAAGATACCAAGACTAGTCTAAATACCGGCGTTTCCCTGAACTATAATTCCGGTTCCGGGCTGAGGGTGAACGATTTGGCATCGGATGCAGGGCAGGGATGGAACCTCGACGCCGGTGGCGTCATCAGCCGGATGCAGGTCGGTGAGCCGGATGATCAGCAGGCTTACCCCGGGACCCCGTTATACTATGGCATTAATAGCGACAAAGATATCACGAGATATGCCGCCGGCTTCTTATATGCGCCCTTTCCTGCCAGTGCCGGTTGCCCTAATGCCCTGACAAAATATCCCATTTACCCGGATCAGAATACTTTTTATTCAAACCATAACACCACGGCCGAAGACAGGCAAATGGATTATTTCACTTTTCAGTTCAATGGCAAGAACGGGATCTTCGTTCTGGACACATCAGGCGTAGGTCGAATGCTTGGCGATTCGAGAATGATCATAAAGTTTCAGAAGGATTTAACGATGATCAACCAGGGTATCCGGACCACGATCACTTCATTTACGATACAGGATGTCGACGGACTCATCTATAAGTTCGCCCTGCATGGGTTGACGAAGGTGCTGAAGGTCGGGTTTACGGATAAGGACAACAATCATGGCCCCTTCAGCCAGCCTAACTTCGCCAATGGAGGGGTCTATTATCAGACCGGGTTCGATCTCGGTCCTTCCTCTGCGCCATGGGCAAATAAGGACATGGCCAATCCTTATATCATCGACAGATGGTATTTGTCGGAGATCGACGATCCGCTAACGAATCAGAAGATCGTATTTAAATATACCCCATCCGCAACGCTTTATCAAACCGCCGGGGCGGATATCGCAACGTTCAACAGCGATAACAATTATATCATTGTGTCCTTTAAAAATTCCGTCACGTTGGTGCCGCAGCTCGACTCGATCATTTGCCCGGATGCTCACGTGGTCAAGTTCCATTACGGCAGCCTTTGGAGGGTAGATATGCCCGGTGAGTTCCCGTTATCTTCGGTGGATATTACGTACCAGGGAAGATATTTTGCCGAATATCAACTGAACACTACTTATTTTATAAAGAACCGTTATGGAACTCCTTCCTCTCCGTTCGAAAGAACCTGCGCCCGTCTCTGCCTCAAGTCAGTAAAAAAGATCGGCGTGGATCTAAAGGAGGATTCTCCTCCCTATGTTTTCGACTACTTTACCGGTTCAGATATTATTGACGATATCGTTCCGCCCCCTTTTACCTATGACAAGGATATCTGGGGTTATTATAACGGGATGAATAATATTGATTTTAACGGGAGTGCCATATTGTGGCAAACGCCTTTTGCAGCTCTAAATTTTTATGCATTAAAAGGTTTGTGCTTTCTGAACGTATCACAGTCTGAGAGCCAGGTCATCCTGAACCCAAAATCGAAATATGCTCAGAATGGCCTGCTGAAGGAGGTCATTTATCCGACCGGGGGAAGCCTGTCCTTTCAATATGGCCAGAATACTGCCACTTTGCCAGGGGGAACCGCCGACGTTTCGGTAGGGGGCGTTCATGTTACTCAGACAAGCGTTTCGGACGGCGGCTATACCAACGGCTGCGGCAACCCGTTAATTACGCATTACAATTATGTGACTTCATCCGGTACATCTTCCTTATGGGGTATCGAGACACCGGTGCACTCCATACAGAGCAATAATTCTTATGCACGAGAAGATCTGCACCATCCCTGGTCGCTAACCTGCCCAACCACCTGTTGCAAATGGAAGTTCGTCTACCCGGGAGTGCTGTCGAAAGAGGAGTCGGTAAGTCTGTCAACGCTGCAAACGATCCTCGTCACCCTGGCCCCTGCTCTGGGAATCCTTTCGATCGCGGGCGATGTCATGGATGTCATCAATATTTGTTCTTCGGTCACCCCTTTGTTCGTTCTTGCCATCGTGATCGATATCATCACCACCGTTATCTCGTTTATTGCCGGTTGCAATAATGGATCCAAATTCACCCAGAATACGATGTTCTATAATTTCGACCTTAACGCTGGTGCACCTTTGCCATCGCAATATAAGCGGGTGGAGATCGTGGAGAACCCGGGTACGATCGGTAAAACGATCCATGAATTCACCAGTTCGGACGATTATGCCTTATGGGCGACCACCAATCCGTTGTTTACGTCCAAACAGCGGTTTGCGCCCTGGGCTTATGGCCTTACCAAACGCATCACGAAAGTCAATTCCGCGGGGACCGTCGTTAAACAAACAACGAATATCTTCGATATGACCCATGCCCAGACACAAATAGGAACCGCCATCCTGGAAAACTGCAAATGCCAGGTCAACAACAACTATTCACAGAATGGCGACGACTGGGGACGTCAATCTTTATACGATCAACAACCTTTTCAAACTACTTCCAACGCCGATATGGCGGTTGAATTCTATTATTTGTATACCGGGCGAGTCAACCTGGATACGACCTATGAGACCGTTTACGGAGGGTCTAATCCTGCACAATCGGTTCAGACCATCACAGCTTATTCATATAACTCAGTGAATAATTACGAACCTAACGCAATAACCTTCAGACAGAGCAATGGCGATGTCAATACGAAATATATCAAGTATAGCTCTGATTATTCAGGAGGTCCGTTTGCAGCACTGGCCGCTAACAATATCGGATCCATTCCCGTGGCCACAAGTTCTTATATAAAGAAAGCTTCGGGAACGGTAAAATTACTCGCTGAGAAAGTGACCGAGTTCACCACGGTCGCCAATGGACAGATCAGAGCGTCGCGCACTCTCGAACAAAGGTTCAACCAGCCCATCGCTACTAATATTTATACCTACCCTGGACCCGCCACTGCGGATTATTCTCATTATAAGATACCTGAGACCTATACATACGACGCTAACAGCAATATGACCGGAGTTAAGGATGAGTCGGGACGCCTGCAAACCAATATCTATGATTATTACGACAAGTACATCGTGGCTACGGTCATCAATGCCGATCCCAATACCGATAAAAGCGCCTATACCAGCTTCGAATCACAGGATTTTACCAGGAGTGGGTGGGTTCCCAATGGGGCCGCTCAGGCGGGAATGACACCGGATCCCTTTGCGCCTACCGGCTTTTTTTACTGCGCGTTTTTTCCCACCGCTTCCATGACGGCTTCCGGTCTCAACACCACCAAGCCTTATACTCTGTCCTTTTGGGCGGCTAACAACAACGTGACTTTAAGTGCGGGCGCTGGCTTGGCAAAGACCGGCCCGACGATCCATGGGTACACGTATTATGAATACAATGTAGCCCAGGGTACCGCCAGCATCACCATAACCAACAATGCCACGACAAATTCGAAGATCGATGAGCTCCGGCTGTATCCGGCTGCAGCTCGGATGAAGACCCACGCTTTTGATCCATTGATCGGAAGGGTGTCGGAGTGCGATGAAAATAACAGGATCACCTATTTTACTTATGATAATCTATCCAGGCTGCAGTATATAGAGGACGAGAACAGGAATATCCTGAAGGCTTATGAATATAATACGGTGTCCGCCGCCAAACAGACCGGTTGCCCCGTAACTTTCAGCAACCACCTGGTCTCGGAAACCTTTACCCGCAATAATTGCGGCGCCGGCTATGTGGGGGGGGACTATACCTATTCAGTGCCTTCAGGGCGATACACCTCTACATTCAGCCAGTTTCTGGCCGACATGGTGGCGGACAACGATCTGCTGAACAATGGACAGAATGCGGCCAACGCAAATGGAGCCTGCATCCTGCTCTATTACAACGCCGTGCAATCGCAAGCCTTTACCAGCACGGGGTGCGCGGAGGGGCTTATCGGCGGCTCGGTTACTTATACTGTTCCTGCAAGAACTTATACCTCGACCATCAGCCAGGCTGATGCGGATCAACAGGCTTTGGCCGAAGTGACCGCCAATGGACAAGCCTATGCGAACAGCCCGCTCCATCTCGCTTGTTCCGTTAACACCGCGCCTGATTTTGATTGGGACACCGGTGATCCGAGTTATTGCCAGTCTGTAGGTGGTGCTTTGCCGCCGCATCTTTTCGTGGAAGACCGGGATAAAAACCCTAACAGCCCTACTTACAATCAGCTGAAATGGGAAGATGCGGGACCGCAGGCTGCATGCCCTGCCGGTAACTACTATAACGTTACCCAGTCCGCCAATTTCACCAGGAATAATTGCCCGGGAGGGGGCACCGTCACTTATACGGTAGCGCCTGGAATATATACTTCGACCGTAAGCCAGGCGGCAGCGGATCAGCAGGCTACCAACGATATTGCGGCTAATGGGCAGAATTATGCCAATACGAACGGTACCTGCTGCACCCCGTCCTTTGCCTATGCCAGCGGGATAAGTTCAATAGTGAATCAGATCAGCTTATCGGGAACGACGGTTAACTTCACATGGGTATTCAATTATCCCGCAGGTGGAGTAACGAATTTCCAGTTGGGAACGGTCACTAGCGCCTGCTGCATTCCGACCAGCACCAGAACGATCCCTTTCCTGATCGGAACGACAACTTATAGTCTCACCATTGCCAGCAATGGTGTTGTAACGGTGCAAATAGTATCGGGCCCAATACCTGCAGGCATCGTCGGTTTCTCTGGCTCCTATGACCTGAACCTGAATGCTTTTTACAGTGTAGCGGAGAGCGGGTCCTTTACACGTAATAATTGCAGCGCTGGTCAGTCAGGCAGCACCGTAACCTATTCGGTTGCGCAGTATGCTTATCATTCCCTAATCAGTCAGGCGGATGCCAATCAGCAGGCGATCAACGGTTTCAATGCCGGCGGGCAAAGTTATGCGAATTCGACAGGCACCTGCAGCACGTTCACGAGCTGTTCCTTTACCTGGAGTGCGTCCACCTTCAGTCATGGCGCCACGATCAGTTCCTCGGGGACGACGGGCAGCTTCAACATAACCCTGATCCCTTCGACGAGTGGATATACCGGTGGTACGCTAGGCACTATCGTAGGAGGTTGCGCGCCCTCGGGACTCCGATCATTTCCTGTCACGGATGGGGCCACGCCTTCCAGGATCTGGAATGTGGCAATAACTTCCGGGGGGGTTTTTTCAATTTCTTTGTCCAGTGGCTCGGCGGCGACAAACAGCCCGCCCCCGATAGTGTTGATAGGTACTTATAGTTTATAAATGCCGGCCCAAACAAAATTAAAATGAACCGGATGACACATAAAAATTTTTTGCGGATATTAGGGATTGCTGCAATAATCCTAACCGGTCTGGCCAATCAGGCATTTACCCAGGCCGTCATGTGGAGCCCTAGCTACACGATCGGGACTACAACGGGCAATTATGCGTTCTCGTACATGACGATTCCGGATCCACTGGTGGAGCTTTCGCCCCCGGCGATAGGAGAGGGGAATTTTAGTTTTCAATGGGAATGGAGTTTGTCACCGACGACAGGCTTTAGCACCGATTTCACGCTACCCGGCGCTCCTCAGCTGAGCGGGGGCTCAGGCCTGACTACGCTGACCTTTTCGGCCCCGCTAACGCAAACCATTTATTTCGCCCGCCAGGCGTTGGCGGGAGTGCCTATATTATACCCGATAAATGGCGCCACTTATGTGGTCAATACGTCGAATACCGTCAAACTCAGCGTAGTCTCCCTTTATTGGCAGGACATCAATTATGTGAGGGAACACGATGTCCTCACGACTAATGTAACAACTTTTCCGGCCGTCGATCAGTTGCAGATCGGTCAACAGTTACAAACTACAGTCTATAAGGATGGAATGGATCGGCCATTACAAAAGGTGAGCCGACAGACGGCCACACCTTCCCAGCCGAACGGTATCTGGGAAGACCGGGTTTCGTTCTACCAATATGACATTACGGGCCGGGAGTCGATTAAGTACCTGCCCTATTCGACCCCCATAACCGCTACACCGGATGGACGGTATCAAACGAATCCCGTCAATGACCAAGGTCAATACATGGGTCAGAATTATCAGGATGCGGGAGGATATTATTCTTTAGGACTCGAGCCAAGCCCGATGAACAGGATATTTCTTGTAAGGGACCCGGGAACTCCGTTGCAACTTTCCCGTGGCAAAACGACCTCTTATGATATGAACAGTTCCGATGGCGTGCCTATATTGGGAGTGGATTATGTCCAGGGAGATGCGCCGGTCATGCTGGGTTATTATAGTCCGAATACTCTTTTTAAGAATACATACACGGATGAGAATAATCATTCGGTGGTGGAATATACCAATCTATCCGGCCAGTTAATCCTTAGAAAAACGCAGATCGATCCCGCTGCTGCTTTTACGGACGCGGGTTATGCCTGCACCTATTATGTATATGACGATTTCGGCCAGCTATGCTACCAGATCCAGCCTGAAGGCGTCAAGTACCTGGATGCCAACGCGTGGTCCTTTGCAGGGACCGCGGGACAGACTGTCTTGGCCGAACAATGTTTTCAATATATTCATGACGATAAGGGACATACGATCTGGAAGAAGGCCCCCGGCGCCGCTCCGCTAAACATGCTCTATGATACTCGTGATCGCATCAATTTTGAGCAGGATGGCAACCAGGCGGCCATGACCACACCCCAATGGACGGCCCATCTTTATGACGCCCTTGACCGGCCGGTGATCACCACCTTGTACAACAGCACTGAAACGATCGCCAGCTTGCAAACCGATATTGCCAGCGCGTCGTCGATCGCCACTACGGTGAACAATGTTAGCGTTTTGGGTAACCCCATTTCCGCCGCCAATATGGCAAACGCTTCAGTGACGACGATCCTGAAATACCAGTATTACGACAACTATTCTTTTGCCACAGCAAAGGCTTTCAACACGGGGTTCACCAATACGTCGGCATATAATACTTCCGATCCCAATGTCATGCAGATCGTACAGACCGGCCGGGCGACTGACCTGCCGACAGGTACGCTGACCAGGGTGCTGGGAACTTCCCTCTTTCTCGGATTTACTGCCTATTACGACGAAAAAGGGCGACAGATACAGACGCTGGAAGACAATATCAAGTCCGGAACGGATATCAATACGGCTCAGTACCATTTTGATGGACATATCCTGAGTAGTTGTAATACGCACTCGGCTCCGGGCACGGACTATGCTGCGGGGTTCACCACGCTGACTAAATTTATCTTTGATAAACTGGCCCGGGTGATCTCCATTCAGAAGCAATTAGGCGCCAACCCGCTCAAGACAGTCGCCAATTACGATTTTGACGATATGGGGAGGGTCAAGACCAAACATCTCGATCCCAATTATAATAATCCCAATGGCTCTCCTGACCTGGAGTCGTTGAACTCCAGTTTTAATATACGCGGGCAGCTGACAGGCATCAATAAGGATTATGCCCTTAAGACGCCGGCAACCTATAACAAATGGGGCCATTTCTTCGGTATGTATATTGGCTATGATAACTCGGATAATATATTTAATGCCGCACAGCTGGACGGGCAAATAACCGGGTTGTTATGGAATACCCAGGGCGATGACGCCCAACGCCGATATGACTACACTTATGATAATGCGGATCGGTTGATCAATGCCGCCTTTACGCAACAACAGCATCCCGGCGATGGATGGAGCAATGGTCAAATGGATTTCTCCGTTAGTGGCGCCAGCGGACAAATCACTTATGATTATAATGGAAACCTGCAGACCATGTTGCAAAAAGGGGTTTCGCCCGGAACCGCCACCCCTATCACCATTGACGATCTCCGCTATACCTATGCCTCATACAGCAATAAGCTGCAAAGCGTTACCGACCAGATGCTCAATCCTACTGTCAACGGTCAGTTCGGCGATTTTAAGGACGGGACCAATGCGGTCGGTACGCCGGACTATGTGTATGACAATAATGGCAATTTGGTCATCGATCTCAATAAGAATGTCCAAAGCCTTAACAATGGCGCGGCGGGAACCAACGGCATCAGCTATAACTATCTGGATAAGCCTGAACAGATCCGGGTCGTCGGAAAGGGGACTATCAAGATCGTATATGACGCGGACGGAATGAAGTTGCAGCGCGTATTCATTCCCGAATCGGGAGCTCCATCTAGCATCACGACTTATATTGGCAGCTATGTTTACCAGGAAACCGCCACCCTTACCCTCTCTTCTCCCGCGCCCTTTTCAGGCACCTCACCCGCGCTGTCCTTTATTAGTTTCGAAGAAGGGCGTATCAGGATAATGACGCCAGGTTCAGTAGCTGGCTCCTATGATGGGTTCGCGGAGAACGGAAATATCACTCTTCTCAACGGGAAGATGGGCGCCTGGGACTACTTTGTCAGGGATTACCAGAGCAATGTCCGCATGATCCTTACCGAGGAAACGCATAGCGCTTATAATACCTGTACCATGGAGACTACGGGCGGTCGACCTGCGGCCGAAGATCCTGTATTCGGACAACCCGGCGCGGGCAATGAAGTGGAGACAACCAGGACCAACACACCTATGGCATGGACCGGCAATACCGGTTTATCGGTAAGCCATCTTGGCAATATATCGGGTCATAATATCGGTCCGAATACCCTGCAAAAAGTAATGGCTGGCGACCTCGTAAGCGCCAGTGTACAATATTATTACCAGGGGCCGATCACGAACAGCAATCCCAGTATTGTAGCCAATATATTGAGCAGCCTGGCGGGAGCGCTGGGCGGGAATGCGACGGTAAATACGCTTGTGCATGGAAATGCCGCGGCAATTACCGGCCAGTTGAATGGGACTACTGGCTTTGTGCAAGCTGTACAGCCAACCGGCGCAGGCGGAACCACACCGCAGGCCTTCCTGACTATTCTTTTCTTCGATGAACGGTTCAATTTCATTTCGGCCGCAGATGGGGGGGTGTATCAACAACAGGTGGCATCTTCGTGGACCGCCGGAACGTCTCCCCTAGCTCTCCCTAATAGCAAAGCGCCTAAGAACGGCTATGCCTTTGTCTATGTGAGCAACCGCAGTGATCAAGATGTCTATTTTGATAACCTGGCGGTGGGAATCACTACCGGGAATATCATTGAAGAAGATCATTATTATGCTTATGGTCTTAAGATCGCAGGTATCAGTAGCAAAAAATTAGGCGATGGAGGAGAAGGAACGCTGAAGAACAATTATCTTTACAACGATAAAGAGCTCTTTGATGACGGCGATCTGAACTGGTATGATTATGGGTTCCGGAATTATGATCCCCAGATAGGAAGGTTTACTCAACTCGATCCGCTGTCGAATGTTTTTGCAGAACTTAGCCCTTATCAATATGCCAGTTGCGAACCGGTAGCGAATGTCGATTTGGATGGCCTGGAAGCGACCGAAATTTTGACTGCGGCAAAAACGGCTGAAACAGCGGCTGAACCGGTGTTGTCGATTGTAGGAAATTTGGAACCGGTAGTAGTTTATCCTGCAAGGGTGGCCGCGAAAATGTCGCCTTCCGTGCTCTCGGTAGTAGGACATTTTGGACTTGGGATCTTCAAGGGCGCCTGGGATCTGGTGAAGGGTGTGGGAGAGGTAGTGATGCATCCGATAACTACTGCCTCGATGATAGTTCACGTAGTTCTGCACCCGATCCAGATGGTCAAAGCGATCGGCAAGGCGGTTAAGCAGACCTACAGAGACTTTAAGACTGGGAATGCTAATACAAAGGCGGATATCCTGGGCCAGGCGATTCTTAATGTGGCGGCACAATTTGTCCCGGGCGTCGGCGAGGTCAAGGATGCCGAGACGGTGATCAAGGGAATCGAGGTTGCCGAAGACGTTGAGAAGGCAGAAGTTGTAGCCGAAGATGTGGATAAGTTGTCTCAGGAAGCTAAAGCGTTGGGTTCGGAAGATGCGCCGGCTAAATTCAAGACAGAGCCTGAAGAGGCGAGTCCCGCCAAAAATGGGGAAACCTCTGCGACAAAGAGAGGAAAGGAGATGCATGCGAAATACAAGGCTGAAGATGAATTGGCTGGTCATGGGAAAAAAGAAGTTCCTTTGGACAATGGGAAATTTCGCGCAGATTATATTGATTTCGATAATAATGTCATTTATGAATTAAAACCAAACAATCCAAGAGCGATCAGGGCTGGAAAGAAACAATTGGCGAATTACAAGAAATTGGCTGAAAAAGAATTCAATCGAACCTTTACAACACACTTAGATACCTATTAAGTTATCGTATGGAAGCGGAAATATTTAAAAAGATCACTGCGAATATTTTTAAAAAGAATTCCTTTGTTAAGAAAGGAAATTATTTCAGGAAATCCGGAGATGGTGTCATAGCTTCTGTTAACCTTCAACATTCAAACTTCTCTAGTTCTTATTATATAAATGCAGGGTTTGTTATCGAACAAATTAATCCTGGATTGAAAGATCCGAAGGATTACCAGACTGATCTTTCAATAAGATTTTTCATGACAAAAGATGGGGAAAAAATCATTGTTTTTGATTTAGATTCGCTAAATGATAGCGACATTCCCTGGTTAGAGGAGGGCCTGCAAAAAAATTTGGATGAATTTGTGAATAATTATCTATCTGTAGAAGGATTGAAATTAATGTTGAAGACTCATCCAGATTTTCTTAAATTCACTAAAGGGAATGCGCGGGAATTCTTAGGGTACGTGTAGACTAAGTTTGCTTATGAACTCCATTAAATATTTAGTATTCATATTGCCTCTTATCCTCTCCTGCCGAGCCCAATCCCATTCCGATCGTGGTTATACGGATGGTGACGAAAATAAGGTCTATAGGCTTCGACTGAACCCTCTCGGCGGTACCAAATACGACTACGATTTCAGTAATCAGTCGGAATTCAAACTGGATGTAGATGGAAAAAAAGTTGATAATTCTAACAATACGGAGGCCGGCATTAGCTACTTTATCGCAAAAGACAGTTCCGGTGATCTTATTCTCCATATGCAGTACAGCAAGATCCGTCTACATTCAAAGACCGGCGATAACGAATCCAATATGGACGCAACCAATGCGGCTATTTCAACCGATCCCACAGAAAGAATGTTGGGATTCGTAAAGGATGCTAAGATCACGGCCGTATTGAGCCCGGTAGGTGAGGTAAAGTCGATGACCGGGGCAAAGGAGATCATTGGCCGATTCATGGATCAACTCAGTGTGGGGGACGCGTCGACAAGAAAAGTCGTGCAGGAAAAATGGAATACCCTGGTCGATGGTAATCTTATTGCCGGGAATATGCAGCAATTATTTCGCATCTTTCCCGATTCGGGAGTACGGGTAGGGGACAAATGGAAGCTAACCTCCAGACAGAAGGATGAATTTGCACTTAAGGAAAAAAATGATTACCGGCTGACGGCCATACATGAGGGAGTCGCCTATATCGAATCCGAAGGAGAAATTACCAGCGACAGTAGCGTCATCACAATGATGGGATACCAAGTAGTCCCGGATCTGAAGGGCAAACAACATGGGGACTACCAGATGGAAATGAGCACGGGCATGTTGCTTAGCGCCACGATCACCAATTCCGTAGAAGGCACCATCCAAGTACAGGCCCGGGACATTCCGGTGACCATTGAAAACTCCGTAAGAATTAAACGGAAGTAAAAGGCATCGGCAAATAAAACTGCGATTTTAAATAATTATATGGAAACGGAAGTCTTTAAACAGACCGCAGCCGAAGTGTTTAAAAAAAATTCTTTTACCAAGAAAGGAAACTATTTCAGGAAGACCGGCGACGGCGTCACTGCCGTTATTAATCTTCAACGATCGAATTTCTCCAAGGCCTACTATATTAATGCGGGATTTTCGATCGAGGAGATCCATCCAGGATTGAAAGAGCCCAAGGATTATGAATGTGACCTTAGCAATAGGATGGAAATAACCATTGATGAGAAAAAGACCAGTCTGTTCGACCTGGATATAATAAGACTAAGCCATGATCGCAGGGACAAATCAAATCTTCTGTCTGTATGGCACGACGGAGAATCTTTATATATGGATGAATATATTTTTAAAGATGTTTTCAATTCAGATATAAAAACCAGGCGGGTTCCTCCGGAGGTATTTGTAGACAATCTGGCATTTTTTTTCGAGAAGGAAGGCACCTCGTTGCTTGAAGGAAAGAGATCGGTGTTGAAGACAATGCGAAGATATTATGATGACAAAATTCACCATGATGCGATGGAATTTATCATTCCGGCAAGACCTGGCCATAGCGGATAAGGCATGGGAAGAGCATCGGTATGATGATTTTATGAAATGCATCGATAAGATTGACAAGCCGAAACTGCTGCCTTCTTATTTGCTAAAATATAAAATTGCCTTAAAGAAATCTAGGCATCAATAAAGACTTCTGTATTGCATGAATACGAACCGATATTTTCTTTCATTGATTACGATATTTTTCATTTCCAGCAGAATCCAGTCCCATTCCGATCGCAACTCTACAGATGGTGGTGAAAATAGGCTCTATAAGCTGCGACTGAACCCCCTCGCTGGTACCAAATATGATTACGATGTTAGCAACGAGTCGGAATTCAAGCTGGATGTAGATGGCAAGAAAGTGGATAACTTCAATAATGCCGAGGCTCGCATCAGTTACTTTATCGATAAGGACAGCTCGGGAGACCTTATTTTGCATATGCAGTATACCAAGATACGCCTTCACTCGAAGACCGGCGATACCGAATCCAACCTGGATGCGGCCAATGCGGCCATCTCTACAGATCCTACCGAAAGAATGCTTGGTTTTGTCAAGGATGCTAAGATCACGGCCGTTCTCAGTCCCGTAGGAGAGATGAGGTCGTTGAGCGGAGCAAGGGAGATAGTCGCCCGGTTTATGGATCAGTTCAATGTCGTGGACGCGGGGGCAAGACAAGCCGTGCAGCAAAAATGGAATAGCATGGTCGATGGAGATCTAATTGCCGGGAATATGCAGCAGTTATTCCGGATATTTCCCGATTCCGGGGTTCGCATTGGGGACAAATGGATGCTCAACTCTACGCAAAAAGGTGAATTTGCCTTTAAAGAGAAGAATGAATATAGGCTTACAGCGATACATGATGGTATCGCTCATATTGAATCAGAAGGGGAAATTACCAGCGATAGCAGCGTGATCAGTATGATGGGATACCAGGTGGCGCCTGATCTTAAAGGTAAACAGCATGGTAGCTTCCAGATGGAAATGAATACGGGCATGTTGCTTAGCGCCACGATCACCAATTCCGTAGAAGGCACCATCCAGGTACAGGCCCGGGACATCCCGGTGACCATTGAAAGCTCCGTAAAAATGAACCGGAAGTAAAAAAAACTGCATTTGGCAAATACATTCAACCGCTATGACCAATGAGTGATATTAAAACATACGATTTCGTGGATTGTATATTCGTCGATATGAATGTCGGCCGACTATTGAGCACTTTGTATGTTATCGTAGAGGCTTACTATCCTATAATCCCCAACGGGCCAAGAAGGAAAAAAGGGTTAATAAAAGTCACCTGCAATCAGATCATAGCTATGAATCTTAAAAAGATCGAAGAATTTGATGTAGATATCCTCCGGCACGATGATATGAAGGCAAATGAGATTTATTCCATTACCTGTGAAAAAAGCGCTACCCGGGGACTTGATGTCATTCTGAATTCCGACTTTCTGCAGTTTGAACTGACTTGTAATAATATGGAAGTGCTTGAAATAGATTAATTTGAATGTCGACCCTGAATAATTGTCCGTGCCATCTGCGCAGTCGAGGAACCCGCCCCCCGCCTTGCGGCGGAGGGAACAGGATCTCCTCTGGATTTAACCGCGATAACCACATCGCAGTTCTTCACTGTGAAACGCTCTTTTTATGATTTGCCCGGAGAAAAGAGGATCTAATCATTTTCGCTACCTCCTCATTTACAATGATTGGCTTTTGCATTGACCAGGTCGAGATATACCCTGGCCCCATCTGACCAGACACCGCTGGCTATGCTCAGGAAAGAGGCGAGGCCGCTCATACCCTGATGCTGGGCCGACCAGAGCATGGACAGGACCGTCTGATCCGTGATGCCCTCTCCATATTTGGCGTCGTTCTCCAGTTTGTCGATGATGGCGACCTGATCCTGGATCAGGTTCAGGTATTGGCTCATCAGCGCAGCCTTTTGCTGCAGACCGATATCCTGGGCGTCTACTCTTTTCTGTTCTCCATTCACCGAGCGCGCATAGGTACATGCACAAGTGGGACCGACATAGGAACCCTGTCTGACCTCGGGGCAATTGGGTTCGGAATGAACGGCCGGCGTATTCACGGCGCCTACTTTCTGACCAAGTTCCGTAACGAGGGTCCGGATCTGCATGGCTGCCCCCGAGGCCTTGCCCAGCCCCTGCATGACCGCGGGGTTGACGGTCGGGGGTTTGCGGTTGGCGCTGGCCTGGGCCTGCATCGCTGCCGACGGATTAGCGCCTCCCTGGGAGAGGGCTTGCGCGCGGGCCATGGCGTCCTGTTGCATTTGCGCGATCTCTTCGGCCGTGGGAGGTTGTTGGGCGGCGGACGGGGTAGCGGCGCCGGATTGCATGGCTGTCATACCGCCGCTCAGCAATCCGGTTAGTTCGCTCTGCAAGGCGTTGAAGACGGGGCCATTGTCCTTGATGCTGGAGACGCCCGACGCATCGGTGGTCGTAGTGCTATTGCCATAACAGGCCGAAGAGCTTTTAGGAATGGGTACTCTGGCCAGCAGGCTGTTGATCTGCAGACGCGCGGGTTTCTGTGCGCGTACAAAGCTGGCGATTACCAGCAGAAGGGAAACTATTACGGCGATTTTTCTCATAACGGGAAGTTTTATTTTTTTAGGGAGTTCATTTTCGTTTGGCGTTCGTTTTGGTTCGGCATTCCATTTCCTCCGGCATTCGATTTTGCCCAATTCATTTATTTTTCATCGGGCTGTTCGTTTTCGTCCGGTTCGTTCATTTCTTCTGCAGCCCGTTAGCGACCTTTTGCGGATTGCCTTTGTTCTCGATATGGATGGTATAATAAGCGTGTTCGAGCGCGGGGGCCATCTGGGGATTGATCTCCTTGGCATTATATTTTTTGTCTGCCAGGATCTGCCCGCCGTTCTGCACCGGCAGCTCAAGAGCGATCCATAGCATCTCGGCCATGACCGTGGCGGCGGATGAAGCCTGCATCTTACTGGACAATTGCAGGAGCTGCTGGTAGTCGGCAAGGGTCTTTTTACCGGTATCGCTTTGCATCTTCGCCTGTATGGCCTTCATTTGGGCGATTATTTGCTCGTTGTCCGTCTTGAATTTGTCCGCGGCTGCCTGGGCCTTGCCGGACTCGGCCAATTGTTTGCGGGCATTTTCATCCTGGAAGAACTGTGCGCCGGTGACCCCCAGGTTCTGCTTCATGCTATGCGGGAACTGCCAGTACCCGTTGTTGGACGGGTTGGGAGCGAAATTGGTGAGCGCGATCGTGTCCTTGCCGGGGTTACAGAAATCCATTTTCAATCCTTCCAGGTTGACCGAATATTTTTTTGTCCCGATATATTCGGGATTTGGTCCCGGGCCGCTCATCTCGTTGGCCAGGACATCGCAGTCGAATTGCTGGAGCGCCTTCTTCAGGTAGCACCCGAGGACACCCTTGCGATTCTCGTCAAGTATGACCCATTTATAACATTGGTTGTCATTCGGGTCGAAATCCGGTCCGATATGGCAATCCCCCTTGAGATGGGACCACCAATAACCCTGACCCCTCCCGATCTTGACATCCATGTCCACGCTAAGCACAAAGCCGTTCATGATCGGTTGCAGCCGGGATGCATAGCGTTTAAAATCATAATCACCCAGGTCCCCGCCCATCAACGAGACCTCGCGGCAGATGGCGAATAAAAACGGAATATTGCCGATCTGTCTCCAGTCGTTTTGACTCAGTTTGGTAAGATAGAAATCAAAGCTCTTCGAGAAGACAAAGGCGAGCTCCTGCATATATTTATCTGCCACCCTGTCATTTCCGCTGAAAAGGATATAATCCCTGGCGATTGACAGATAGGTGCGCGCCACAGCCTCCGCTGCCCGGAAATCCCTAAGATATTTGATCACCAGGTTCGCGGCGCGATGGTAAACGTGCGTGGCTATTCCCAGCACCGCCTCGCTGAGGTCGGTATAGCTAAAATTGTTACAACCGCCGCCTTTGTCGAAAGCAGGCCCCAATTCCTCTGACACTACCCCGCGATCGTTCCAGCCCAATTGTGACAATCCGCGGAGTATCTCCAGGCCTTTGCGGATCATGGAGTCCTCGGGGTGACAGAAATCCCGGACATAATGCGCGATCGTGGTATCATAGACCTTGCGGATATTGGAGTCGCAGGCGTAGCAGTTATATTCGAATTCCGGCGGCGGGGGGATGTTCATATTCGCATCCTTGTCCTTTGCATGGGTCTTGTAATAGCTCATGACCAGGTTATAATTCGCCCTGGATGTTTTGCAAAAGTCTTCGGCTGTCTGAGCCAAGCCCTTTCCGGATGTCGCGCCGGCCCCGGTATTTCCTGCAGTTCCGCTATTGCCGCCGCCCGCACTGTTCCCGCCGCCCGCTCCCTTATCCGATCCGCCAGGCCGCGTGTCCGGCTCCAGCAGGTTCTGCCGCGGATCGATCTTATAATCATTCCATAGTTGCTGCTGTTCTTTTGCATCGGGCAGCAATAGGTCATTGAGGTGCTTGGAGGTCAGATCGATATTATTCGCGGGATCTCCCAATTGCTGCACCCACTGATCCATCTCTTTTATACC
>OLLP01000725.1_pt1 | contig 19839 bp, 16 predicted proteins | sample 1604561 | NCBI WGS metagenome assembly OLLP01 (sample SAMEA104055722, study PRJEB20765) | soil metagenome | isolation source: soil | reverse complement strand
CGGTTGATCGTTAAAAGTCGTCCTCTTCCTCATCGAAGCCGCTGTCCCCAAAAAGATCCAGATCCTTAAAGTCGTCGTCAAGGCCCAGGTCGTCCTCATCGGTACCCTTGGCCGCCTTTTTGGAAGCGCCGCCTCCGCTGCTGCTGCCTGTACTGCCGCCGGCAGCCTTTTTAGACTTTGACTTAGGAATGTCGAATTCATCGAAATCAGGATCCCATTCCTCTTCCTCTTCCACTTTTTCCCATTCATCCACTTCCTCCACATCATCTTCTTCCTCCTCTTCGTCCTCGTCCTTCCTGGATTTAGCGGATGCCTTCGCTCCCTTCTTAGTGGCTGCTTTGGGGGCATCGTCCTCTATATCATCGTCATCATCCTCGTCATCCAATTTTTTGGATTTCGCAGACGATTTTTCCGGAGACGATTTTTCCGGCGTTTCTTTCGGAGATTGGGGTGCGGATTTTTTTGAACCCTTTCCCTCCTTATCAGATTTTGATGCCATAGTCCAATAAGATTGTTCTGTAAAATTTCAGCGAAGTTTTTAATCCGCCAAATTTTTTAAAGTAATTTTTTTAAAAAAAGCCCTTTATTTTTTATAAATTCTCGATCAGTTGATCCCTTCCCGGGCCATTCGAAATATAAGCGCATTTCACCCCCAGGAATTTGTCGATAAAAAGGACATATTCCTTCATCTTCTGAGGCAAGTTATCATAATTTTTTAAAGAAGTGGTATCTGATTTCCACCCTTCGAACCTTTCCAATACCGGGTCGATCTTCAGCCGGCTCATCTGGAAAGGGACCTCTGTAGTGGTCTCTCCGTTAATCTTATAGGCAGTGCATACTTTCAATTCCCCAAAGGCATCCAGCACATCCGCCTTGGTCATGACGATCTTCGTGACCCCATTGACCATACAAGCGAATTTCAGGGCGACCAGGTCGATCCATCCGCAACGGCGGGGGCGGCCCGTAGTGGCCCCGAACTCACTGCCTGTTTTGCGCAATTCCTCCCCGGTGGCATCCTCGAGCTCGGTCGGAAAAGGACCGCTGCCCACCCGGGTACAATAGGCCTTGCTGACCCCAAGCACTTCACGGATCTGCTGGGGGGCTACGCCCAGGCCGGTGCAAACCCCTGCGGAGATCGTATTGGAAGAGGTCACGAACGGGAACGTACCGAAATCGACGTCCAGCATGCTGCCCTGCGCTCCTTCCGCCAGGACAGTCTTGCCCTGGCTGATCTTTTCGTTGATAAAATATTCGCCGTTCACGATCTTGAACTGGCGCATGAATTCCAGCGCTTCGAAGAACTCTTCTTCCCATTCGGACAGATCCTCATGGAAATTGAGGCCATCCAGCAATTTCTGGTGTTTGAGACGCAGCTTGATATATTGGGTCGTAAAGCTCTTATCCATCAGGTCGCCCACGCGCAGGCCATTCCTTCCCGTCTTGTCCATATAGGCGGGGCCGATGCCCTTTAGTGTGGAACCGATCTTTTCATTGCCTTTCGAGGTTTCGGAGGCTTTGTCGAGCGCACGGTGAGTGGGGAGGATAAGGTGGGTTCGCTGCGAAATATAGAGGTTCTTCCGGTAATCCACGCCAAAGGCTGCCACCGACTCGCATTCCCTTTTCAGCGTCACAGGGTCGAGCACCACGCCGCCACCGATCAGGTTGACGGTCTTTTCATGGAAGATCCCGGAAGGGATCTGGTGCAAAACGATCTTTTTATCCTTTACGTATAAGGTATGACCGGCATTCGGCCCTCCCTGGAACCGGGCGATCAGGTCATAACGGGGTGCGAAATAATCGACTATCTTCCCTTTCCCCTCGTCCCCCCATTGGAGACCTAAGATTACATCAACCATTCAAAAGCAATTTGCGGGTTTATTTATTCAAAACGCAGCAAAAGTAAGGGAATTCGATCAACCTAATTCCAAAACCCCGGATCGGCAGGCTGATGAAGGGGCGTCTGTCAAGCCGCGCTTTCCGTATCGAACCGATCCACCGAATGTATGCCGTTCAACTGCATGAGGCGATCCACCAGTTCCTCCAGCTCTTCCTTATCATGAACATAGATCCGGATATTGCCCTGGAAAAGCCCTTCCTTGGCCTCGATGGTGATGGCGTTGATATTCAGCTTCAGTTCGCCGGAAATGAGATTGGTGATCTTATTGACCACACCCACATCGTCCATCCCCACGATACGGATACCGGTGAGAAAGGATATCTCCTTATTCTTCGCCCATTTGGTCTTTACGACACGATGTCCGTAACTGGCCATCAGCTTGGCGGCATTCGGGCAATTGGTACGATGGATGGTGAGGCCCTTGCCTACGGATACGAAACCGAATACGTCGTCCCCGGGTATGGGCTTGCAGCAGTTGGCCAGGGTATACACGATCCGGTCGCTGCTCTCTCCGAAAATGATCAGTTCCGCATCCTTGCGCTGCGCCTGGGCGACTCCTGCGCCCTCCGTCTTCAGCTCCGGAACCGGCTTCACCGGCTTGGGCGGTTCCAGCCTGTCTCCCAGCAAATGGAATTCCTTTAGCTCTTTCATGTCGATGGTGCGGACGGCCACCTGATAAAAAAAGTCGAGAGAGGAATTTAATTTATAATAGATGGTCAGCACATCGATATTGTGCTGGTTATAGGCAGCTCCATAATTCTCCAGCTTCCGCTGCACGATATATTTTCCTTCATCGGCAATCTTTCTTTTTTCTTCCTTTAGCGAATCCTTGACCTTATTGCGGGCCTTGGCCGTCACGACGATGCCCAACCAATCCTCATTGGGCTTTTGCTTTCCGGAGGTGATGATCTCCACCTGATCCCCGCTCCGCAATTTATGGCTGATGGGCACCAGTTTATGATTGATCTTCGCGCCGATACACTGCATGCCGACGGCGCTATGGATGGCAAAGGCAAAATCCAGCGCCGTGGAACCTACGGGCAGCATCTTTACATCGCCCTTGGGCGTATACACATAGATCTCTTCGGCCAGGAAGCTGGTCTTGAAATCCTGGAGGAAGTCGACGGAATCGTTGTCATGGGTATGGAGCACTTCGCGTATCTGCTGGAACCACTTGTCAAAGCGGCTTTCGTCGGCATTGCCTTCCTTATATTTCCAATGCGCGGCCAGCCCTTTCTCGGCGATCTCGTTCATCCTTTTCGAGCGGATCTGCACTTCCACCCACTTGCCCTGGGGACCCATCACGGTCGTGTGCAGGGCTTCATAGCCATTGGACTTGGGATTGCTCAGCCAATCCCGCAGGCGTTCAGGGGACGGGTTGTATTCATCGGTGATCATGGAATAGACCTTCCAGCATTCTTCTTTTTCCTTTTCCGGCGCGGAATCCAGGAGTACGCGGATGGCGAACAGGTCATAGACCTCTTCGAAGGTGACGCCTTTCTTGCGCATTTTATTCCAGATGGAATGGATGCTCTTGGGGCGGCCGTAGATATCGAACTGGAAGCCGCCCTTGTCCAGCTTGTCCTTTAGCGGCTTGATGAATTCGTTGATATAGCGGGATCTTTCCCTTTTGGTCTCCGATAGTTTGCGCGCTATCTCGCGGTAAGCCTCGGGTTCCAGGTATTTCATGGCCAGATCCTCGAGCTCGGTCTTGATATTGTAGAGCCCCATGCGATGCGCCAGGGGCGCATAGACATACACGGTCTCGGAAGATATCTTCAACTGCTTCTCCCTTTTCATGCTGTCCAGGGTGCGCATATTGTGCAGCCGGTCGGCAAGCTTGATCAGGATCACGCGCGGGTCGTCAGTGAGCGTCAGCAGTATCTTCTTAAAATTCTCCGCCTGGCGGGAGGCGTTGACATCCACGACATTGGAGATCTTTGTCAGCCCGTCGACGATACGGGCGATCTCGCCGCTGAACTCCCTTTCCACGTCCTCCAGGGTGATATCCGTATCCTCGACCGTGTCATGCAGGAGAGCGCAGATCGTGGAACGGACCCCCAGCCCGATCTCTTCGGAGCAGATCCTGGCCACGGCCAGGGGGTGAAGGATATAGGGTTCCCCGCTCTTGCGCCGCATCGTCTTGTGGGCCTCAGCGGCCATTTCGAAGGCTACCCGCAGCAATTCCTTGTCCCCGGGTTTCAGCTTGGGCTTGAGCGAACGGAGCAGGGAACGGTATTCCCTGAGGATCAGTTTCTTTTCCTGCTCTTCGGTGAGGTTGTATTTCGGTATGGCGGCTACAGTTTCCATTTCCATCGTCTACGAATTTACGATAAATTTTCCCTAGTTTTGCAGGCTCTTCCCAGGCGGGGAAGAACCGGATCGGCCTATGGCCCGAACCCCGGGCGGATCTGACGATCAGCGGGTGTGGCGAAATTGGCAGACGCATCAGACTTAGGATCTGACGCCGCAAGGTGTGTAGGTTCGAGTCCTATCACCCGCACAAAAAACCCCCGGCGGATACCGGGGGTTTTCAATTTTTTGCCCATCCCTTTCGCAAAATTATCGTACCTTTGCCCCCCGTTAAAATAATAAATTATGGCTACAGTAAGCAGGGAGAATATTGGCATCCTGACCGATAAGATCACCGTCAAAATAGCGAAAACCGACTATCTGCCCTCTTTTGAAAAAGCGTTGAAGAATTATGGCAAACAGGCGAATATCCCCGGTTTCCGTAAGGGCATGGTGCCCGCCGGTCTGATCAAGAAAATGTACGGCAGCTCGGTCTTTGCGGACGAGGTATTGCGTACCGTGGAAAAAGAGCTGACCACGTATATGTCCAATGAGAAACTGGAGATCTTCGCGCAACCCCTCCCCCTCCCGGAGAACGATGCCCGGCAGATCGATATGGGGAAGCCGGACGATTATTCCTTCGCCTTCGAAGTGGGCCTCAAACCCGCCTTTGACGTACCCGACCTGGAAAAGGCCAAACTGACGCGCTACCAGGTAGAGGTCACGGAAGAGATGATCGATGAGGAAGTGGAACGCCTGCGTGTCCGCAATGGCAAAATGACCGAACCGGCGACGGTGACCGGCGACGAGAACGTCCTGAACCTGGGCTTTACGGAAACGGACGCCGCTGGCGTCCCTGTCGAAGGCGGCATACAAAAAGACAATTCCCTATTGGTAAAATACTTCAATGAAGCCAGCCGTCCTAAATGGATCGGGCTGAAAAAAGGCGATTCCCTGGTATTTTCCCTGGCCGCCGCCTTTGACGAAAAAGAAAGGGAATGGGTGTTGAACGACCTGGGACTGCCAAAAGAGGATGAAGCCGCCGCCGGCAAATATTTTAGCCTGCTCATCACCAAGGTCGGGCTTATCGAGAAAGCCGACCTAAACGAAGAATTCTTCAAGACCGTCTATCCCGATAAGGAATTCAAGACGGAAGATGAGTTCCGCGCCGCCATCCGGCAGGAGATCCAGGGCTATTGGGACGGCCAGAGCGCCAACCAGTTGCAGCATGCCCTCTATCATGTTCTGCTAGATCAGACCCATATCGGGTTCCCCGAAGAATTCCTGAAACGCTGGATGCAGACCGGCGGGGATAAACCCAAGAGCCAGGCGGAAGTAGAACAGGAATTTCCCGGTTTTGTGAACCAGTTGAAATGGACCCTGCTCATCGATAAGATCGTACACGACCAGCATATCGAAGTAAGCGCCGACGATATCCGCGCCTTTGCCAAACAGCAATTGATGGGCTATATGAGCGGGCAACTCGGACAGATGGGCGGTGACGACCAGCCTTGGATCGCCGATTATGTCACACGGATGATGCAGGACAAGAAATTCGTGGAAGATACCGTTCATCGCATACAGACGGAAAAAGTGTTCAATTGGGCCGGCAGCCAGATCAAGCCCGTGGAAAAACCCATCGCCAGGAAGGAATTCCAGGCCATGCAGGAAGAGCACCAGCACCACCATCATTAACAGCATACCCGCCAACTAAATGGCATACTAACTAACTGGCGCAATCACTCGTTGCGCCTTTTTCATTGCCCTATTCACCCTCTACCCTCCCGCCGGGCCTGCAATATCAGGGGGGAAGCCTGCCGTTTTCCTGCAACTCTGTCAGTTTTTTGGCAGTTTGAAAGTTTGGACGGAGATTTGGAAAGCAGATTAGGATCAATCGGCCGGAATAGTAATAAAAATTGAAAAACATAACTATGAACCCAGTTAATGAGTTTGAAAAGTATGCTGTGAAGCACCGTGGCATCTCCAGTAATACGTTGAATGATTACAATAAGCATGTCGTCACTAATCTTACCCCAAACATTATCGAAGAACGCCCCATGAACGTAGCCGTCATGGATGTATATAGCCGACTGATGATGGATCGTATCATTTTTTTGGGCTATCCCATCAATGACGAAGTGGCCAATATCGTCACCGCGCAGCTCCTGTTCCTGGATAGCACGGATCGTCATCGCGACATCCAGATGTATATCAATTGTCCCGGCGGCAGCGTCTACTCGGGTCTCGGCGTATATGACACGATGCAGTATGTAACGCCCGACGTTTCCACCATTTGTATCGGTATGGCGGCCTCCATGGGCCAGGTGCTGATGTGCGCGGGCACAAAGGGCAAGCGAACCGCCCTGAAACATAGCCGGATCATGATGCACCAGCCCAGCGGGTCCATCGGCGGACAGGCGACGGATATCGAGATTACGGTCAATGAGATCAGGAAGCTGAGAAAAGAACTTTACGAAGTCACCGCCTTCCATACCGGCAAGACGGCCAAACAGGTCGAAAAAGACAGCGATCGCGACTATTGGCTGACCGCCCTGGAAGCAAAAGAATACGGCCTGGTCGACGAAGTCCTGTTGCTGAACCCAAGAAAGGAACAAAAAGAATCCTGAGTCGCATCGCCGACCCTCGCCATTGGACAATAAAACCCAGTTAAATAAATAAAAATATTAAGATGAACTATTCAAAATACCTGTTGAAGCCCTCCCGTATGGACGACGAGCCCGATGAAAAAGAACCCAAAGAAGAAAAGGCCCCCGATACGGGCATGCTGATGAAAAGGATGGAACAGCTCTTCTTCGAAAAAAGGAGCGTAGAACTCTGGGGATCGGTGGATGATAAGAGCGCAAAAGAGGTCGTCACCAAGCTCAAATTACTGGATGCGGACAAGCCCGGCGAAGAGATAAAATTCTATATCAACAGCCCGGGCGGGATCGTCACTTCCGGCATGGTGATCTACGATACGATGAAATTGTTGAAAAGCCCGGTTAGCACGATCTGTATGGGGCTTGCCGCTTCCATGGGATCGATCCTGTTGAGCGGCGGCGTCAAAGGCCGGAGATTCGTCTTCCCCCATTCCGAGATCATGATCCACCAGCCCAGCCTTGGCGGGTATATGCAAGGGGTCAGCGTCGACCTGGAGATCACGGCCAAACAAACCAAACGGGTAAAAGAGGTCAGCGCACGCATCCTCGCGGAGAACTGCGGAAAGAAAATAGAGCAGGTAATGAAGGACTTTGACCGCGACTATTGGATGGACGCTAAAGAAGCGATCGACTATGGCATTGTCGATCAGCTCGTCGAAAAAATATAAGTAATTGATTGATAGGTGATTGAATATTTAGTACCCCAAAGCGGTAGAATTGTGCCCCTGTACTGGCATAATTGAATAAGTTGGGTAACTTTGTAGTCAGTTAAATCGAAACAGAGAAATGGCAAAAAATACACTGCATTGTTCTTTTTGCGGGCGGAACAGGGATGAAGTGAAGATACTGATCGCCGGGCAGGAAGGGCATATATGCGAAAACTGTGTGGAACACGCGCAGGAGATCATCCAGCAGGAGCTGATGATCCGGGAAGACACCCCCGGAGGAACCCAATTTAAGCTTACGGTCAAGAAACCCATCGAAATAAAGCGTTTCCTGGATGAATATATCATCGCCCAGGACGATGCCAAAAAAGTACTGGCCGTAGCCGTCTACAACCATTACAAAAGGCTGCAGCAAAAAGTGGTGGAGAACGACGTGGAGATCGAAAAGAGCAATATCATCATGGTGGGTGAGACGGGGACGGGGAAGACCCTGCTTGCAAAGACCATTGCCAAACTGCTGAATGTTCCCTTTGCCATCGTGGACGCTACCGTATTCACCGAGGCGGGCTATGTGGGAGAGGACGTGGAAAGCATCCTCACCCGTCTGCTGCAGGTATGTAATTACGATGTAGCAGCCGCGGAAAGAGGGATTGTCTATATCGATGAAATAGACAAGATCGCCCGTAAGGGGGACAACCCTTCCATCACCCGCGACGTCAGCGGCGAAGGCGTGCAACAAGGGTTGCTCAAGCTGCTGGAAGGTACCGATGTGCTGGTTCCCCCGCAGGGCGGGCGCAAGCATCCCGAACAAAAGCTGATCAAGATCAACACCCAGAATATACTTTTCATTTGCGGCGGCGCCTTTGACGGCGTGGACAAGATCATCGCCAGGCGCATCAATACCAATGCCATCGGGTTCAATGTGAACAAGGAGCAGCAGGAGAACGCAAAAAAGAACCTGTTGCAATATGTCAATGCGCCCGATCTCAAATCATTCGGCCTGATCCCCGAGCTTCTGGGACGCCTGCCGGTGGTCACGCATCTCGACCCGCTGGACAGGACGACGCTTCGATCCATCCTCACGGAACCCAAGAACTCGCTGATCAAACAATACAAACGCTTGTTCGAGCTCGAAGGCATCCAGTTGAGTTTTGATAACGACGTATTCGATTTCATGGTGGAAAAGGCGGTGGAATACAAGCTCGGCGCCAGGGGCCTGCGCAGTATTTGCGAGAGCATCCTGACCGATGCCATGTTCGAGCTTCCTTCCGTCAAGGAAACTAAATTCCATCTTGACCTGGAATATGCCCGGAAGAAATTCGATAAGAGCAAGATGAATTTGTTGAAGGTGGCCTAGTCAACCGCAACCTCAAACTGAAGTTATGCAGGAACTCATCGACCGCATGAAAGCCGAGGGCCTTACCGAAGAACAGGCTTACAAAGCCATCGAGGTGATAAAGAACTTCGCCAAGGAGAAATTTCCCATCTTTGGCGGGGCCATCGACAAGCTATTCGATAAGTACCAGATACACGACGCGGATGATTTCATGCCCTGATCTTTGCTCCCAAGCGCTAATGACTGTTTGTCCGATGGCCAGGTTGCGATCATCCGCTATTATCCCTTCAACACTTCCCTTGCGATCACGATCTTCTGGATCTCGGAAGTGCCTTCCCCGATCGTACATAGCTTACTGTCGCGATAGAATTTTTCCACCGGAAAATCCTTTGTATAGCCATAGCCCCCGAAGATCTGAACGGCTTCGGTCGCCGTCCTTACAGCGACTTCGCTGGCATAATATTTCGCCATCGCCGATTCCTTGGTCATGGGCAGGCCCCTGTCTTTGCGATCCGCTGACTGCAGCGTGAGCAATTCCGCGGCTGCCACCTCCGTGGCCATGTCAGCCAGCTTGAAGGAGATCCCCTGGAAATTCGAAATGGGCTGATCGAATTGATGTCTCTCTTTCGAGTATTGCAGGGCTGCCTCCAGCGCCCCCTTGGCGATGCCGAGGGAAAGCGCGGCGATCGAGATCCGGCCTCCGTCCAGTACTTTCAGGGCCTGTTTGAAGCCCTCCCCCACCTTACCCAGGCGGTTGGCATCGGGGATCCGGCAATTATCGAAGATCATCTCGGCCGTCTCGCTGGCGCGCATACCGAGTTTATTTTCTTTTTTACCTCCGCTGAAGCCCTTCGTACCTCTTTCCACCACAAAGGCGGTTGCGTTGTCCTTTGCGCGGGGCTCGCCCGTCCTGGCCACAACAACGGCGACATCGCCGCTGATCCCGTGCGTGATCCAGCATTTGGTGCCGTTCAATACCCATTCATCCCCTTCCTTTACCGCCGTGCAGCGCATATTGCCCGCGTCGCTGCCCGTATTGGCTTCCGTGAGGCCCCAGGCGCCCAGCCATTCCCCGGTAGCGAGCTTCGTCAGCCATTTGGTCTTTTGCTCCTTGCTGCCAAAGGCCAGGATATGGCCCGTGCAAAGCGAATTATGAGCGGCCACGCTGAGGCCGATGGAACCGCATACCCTGGATATCTCCACGATGATGTTGACGTATTCGATATAAGACAGGCCCGAGCCCCCGAATTCTTCCGGCACGACGACGCCCATCATGCCCAATTTCCCCAACTCTTTGAAGAGCTGACGGGGAAATTCCTGTTTCTCATCCCATTCCATGACATGCGGCTTTATGGCCTGTAAGGCGAAATCGCGGGCGGTGCGGGCTACCTGTTGGGTAAGTTCTTCAATTTGAAAATCCATGTAAGCACGATTTTAAAAGAACCAGGCAACAACCGGGTGGCTATTGCCTGGAAAAACTGGCAAACAATCATTATAAAAAATCACGCATCCGGGGCTGACACCGAATGAATAAGCAAGATAGCAAAAAAAATTAAACTGTACTAACGATTGTTAGTATGCAAAAAAAGAGCGCCCCTATCGGGGCGCTCCATGTCATGTTCAAGCTGGTAGGGATCGAGAAGGTAGGGATCAATAATAATATCGGTAATGGTATCGCGGGCGCGGCCTGCCCGAACGGTGATAGACCGGTTCCGGAAGCACCCGTCCCAGGCCAATGATCAATCCGGCGCTCAGGCTGAACTGGTATATATCGGAATAGGTGGATATCTCTGTCCCCGATCCATAATTGCTGAAATAAAATCCTCCGTCCACCGCGTCGACCGGGGACAATAATTGCGCTTTCAACTGGAGCCCTACATTGGGAGCCATGTAAATATTGGTTCCCAATTGAAGCCCCACGGCAAATTTGGTATCCGAAGCATAGCCGGTAGTTCCGGGAGTAAGCACGGCGGCGCCCAGAAAGGCCCCGATAAAGGGACGCACGGTCGAATTGGGAACCTTAAAAGACTGAACGCCCCCGATCATGATATAATCCATCGCCAGGTCTCCGCCGGCAAGTTTCCCACCCCCATCGAAACCATATTGGTATAGGCCCGACTGAGTATTCATGTGGCTATAGAGGAGCTCCACGCCGAAATTCCGGGTGGCATTGAATTTGATCGAACCGCCGAGGTTCAGCCCGCCGTTGATCCGGCCATAACTATTGTAAAAATCCGTCCTGTCCGCAAAACTGTATCCCGCGGTCGGGATTAGCTCGATGGAAGTCTGTGAAAATGAGCTGATTGCGACTGACAAAGCTAAGGGCAGGAGCATTGCTACTTTTCTCATACGTAAAAGTTTATATGTCCTTATAGACCGGAAAATTAGACCAAAGTTTAACCGGCCGGCCTTTATTGCAATTGCTTAACTATTGTTAATGAAATGCAAATCCTATTCCCTTAAGAATTTAATTGTCTACTAATTTGGTAGACTAATAAATCTGCTGTATCATTGCTGCTGAATGGTTCCCTATCCCGAAATGAAAAAGGTCGTGTGGCCGAGTGGCTAGGCATGGGTCTGCAAAACCTTCCACGGCGGTTCGATCCCGCCCGCGACCTCGGATTTCATATGGCAAGCAATCGTTAGAAAAGGCTGTATCTCTATACGGCCTTTGTTTTTTTAACGCCTCGCAAACTCAAATGTTAAGTACCAGCCCGTCGTAGGCCAACCCCATGCCCGCGGGCAGCGTAGGATCGATGACGGCATGACGGCCCAACTGGTGACTGATATGGGTAAAATAAGCCTTTGGAATGCCCAGTTTCCGCACCTCGTCGATGGCTTCCTCGAGACTGTAATGGGAGACATGCTTTTCATGCCTCAACGCATTGAGAACGATGATCTGGCTTCCCCTGATCTTATTCTTCTCTCCCTCCTCGATCCGGTTGGCGTCGGTGATATAGGTGAACTTGCCAAAACGGAAGCCCAATACCGGCATTTTCAGATGCCATACATGGATCGGCACGACAGGGATATCGCCTACGATAAAGGGCTCCCGATCGATCCGGTTCAGCCTGATCTCCGGTATACCGGGATACTTCAGATCGGCAAAGGCATAGGGAAATTCCCGTACGATGGCCTCCTGCGTCATTTCATTGGCATAGATATCGATTGGCCGCTTCAGGATATAATTGAAGGCCCGGATATCGTCCAATCCTGCGATATGATCTTTATGGGGATGCGTAAAGAGGACGCCGTCCAGCTTCCTCAGCCCCACCCGTAGCATCTGGTAACGGAAATCGGGCGTGGTATCGATCACCAGGTTCGTGGTAGCCGATTGAACAAGGACGCTGGAGCGGAGACGTTTGTCCTTTTTATCCGTAGAGGTGCAAACTTCACAATCGCAGGCGATCATCGGCACACCGGTACTGGTGCCGGTGCCAAGAAAAGTGATTTTTAAGGCAGGGTAGCTCACCGGGCAAAATTAAGCAATAAGGAATTAGCAAATGGCGGTCATTCAGCCTTCGTTCAACGCGTGCGCCGACATGACGTCGTCATAGATCTTTCGCACTTCGGGGCTGAGCTGTTCCGGAGTGATCCTCAATTGGGGAATGATATCGATAAGCGTATTGATGCGGCCCTCGGTCTGCAGGAATTTATTCAGCACCACCACCTTCTTCTGCTCAAGGATGCAATAGCCGCTCTGGAAAGTGCCTCTTTCGTACCTCACCAGGTAAGCGGCCTCGTCCAGAATCTTTTCGATCTTATCGAGCGTGGTTTGCGTATACCTCATACAGTAGGGATATTCTCCGCGAAGTTACAGCATATCAGTTCCTTAGGGTAATCGGCCGCTTCGATTTTATCCACAACCGCGGGTTCAATGTGGATAGCGGGGCCCTGCGGCGGTCACTGCCCTCCCTTGCTCGTCATCCGGATCACCGGTATGATCATTTCTTCCAGGCTCACGCCTCCGTGCTGGAAGGTATTCCGGTAATAATTCACATAATGATTATAGTTATTGGGATAGCAGAGAAAGCCGTCGCCTCGCGCGAAAATAAACGATGAGTTGACCGCGGGTGCGGGCAGGCCGGCTTCTTTGGGATCGCGAAAGGCCAGCACCTCCTTCGGTTCATAATTCAGATTGCGGCCATGCTTGTAACGCAGGTTAGTGGTCGTTTGCTTATCCCCGATCACCTTATAGGGCGTTTTAACCCGCACGCTCCCATGATCGGTGGCCAGGATCAGGTTGAATTTTTTGTCCCCGATCTTTTTGAGCGCCTGGTGAAGGGGGGAATGTTCGAACCAACTGGTCGTGATGCTTCGGTAGCTAATCTCGTCGCTGGCCAGTTCTTTCAGCACCTCCATCTCGGTACGCGCATGGCTCAGCATATCCACAAAATTATACACAATGATATTGATATCGTTGTTCATCAGGTTATGGATATTGTTTACCAACTCCTGCCCTGCCTGGTAATTCACCACTTTAGTATAGGAGGATTTCAGGTTGTCCTTTTTCAGCCGCTTCAATTGCCCCCGGAAGAATTCCTCTTCGAAAAGGTTCTTGCCGCCTTCGTCCTCGTCGTTCTTCCATTGCTGGGGAAATTGCTTCTGGATATCTATCGGCATCAGGCCCGCGAAAATGGCGTTCCGGCTGTATTGCGTGGCGGTTGGGAGGATGCTGTAGAAACTATCTTCTTCCAATATGCGAAAACTTTCCGCGAATATGGGTTGTATCGCCTTCCACTGATCGATCCGTAAATTATCCAGCAGGATGAAAAAAGTAGGTATCCCCTTTTCCACGTGCGGCAGCACCTTGAACTGGAAAAGACTATTGGACATGATGGGCGCATCGTCCGATTTAGGGTTTACCCAACGAGCGTAGTTCTTCGATACGAACTTGAAGAATTCGGTGTTGGCCTCCTGCTTCTGGGTTTGCAATACCTCGCGCATCTCGGGGCTATCGCTTTTCTCCATCTCCAGTTCCCAATAGATCAGTTTTTTATAAATATCCATCCATTCATTATGATCCGGATTGCTGTTGAGCGCCATGAACAGGTTGCGAAATTGCTGCTGGTAGGCCGTGGTTGTCTTTTCCGATACCAGCCTTTTGTTATCGATGATCTTTTTGAGGCTTAGCAATACCTGGTTCGGATTGACCGGCTTGATGAGGTAATCCGTGATCTGGCTCCCGATGGCATCGTCCATGAGATTCTCCGTCTCGTTCTTGGTGATCAGCACGACCGGGATCTGCTGGTTGGCCTCCTTTATCTTGGCCAGCGTTTCCAGCCCCGTGATCCCGGGCATGGACTCGTCCATCAGCACCACGTCCACATAATTGTCCTTCACGTAGTCGATCGCATCGAACCCATTGGTCATCGCCTTTACTTCATATCCCTTATTTTCCAGGAACAGGATCTGCGATCGCAGGCTATCTATTTCGTCATCCACCCAAAGTATCTTGCCTAATGCCATACATTATGAATTTATCTGCTTCGTTCGTCTTCTATCTTCCCACGGCTCTTCGACGGCGTGAATTCAAATTTAATTTATAAGCCTGGCATTTGTAGATTTGCAGGCTCTTTTCGGTTGTTTTAACAAAATCAACACATAAATGTCCATTCCCTCCCGAAAGATCATCAATGACCCCGTGCATGGCTTTATCACCGTGGATCATCCCCTCTTGCTGGAGATCATCGCCCACCCTTATTACCAACGGCTGCGCCGTATCCACCAGATGGCTTTCGCCCATCTGGTCTATCCCGGCGCCGTACATACCCGGCTGCATCATTCCCTGGGCGCCTATCACCTGATGTGCAACGCCCTTTCCGAGTTGAAGCGAAAGGAGGTCGATATTAGCGCCGAAGAGGAGCTGGGCGCCAAACTGGCCATACTATTGCACGATATCGGGCATGGCCCCTTCTCGCACGCGCTTGAGAACGTGTTGATCCCCGGGCCCGACCATGAAGAACTCTCCGGCATGATCATGGACAAACTGAATAAGGACTTCGGCGGCAGGCTGGATACCGCGATCGGCATCTTTCAGGATCGGCATCCCAAGCGCTTTCTCCACCAGCTCATATCGGGGCAGTTGGACACCGACCGCCTGGACTACCTGGCCCGGGACAGCTTTTTTACCGGCGTCTCCGAAGGCGTCATCGCCCATGACCGCATCCTGAAAATGCTGACGGTGCATGAAGGAGAGCTGATGGTGGAGGAAAAGGCGATCTATTCCATAGAAAAGTTCCTGGTCTCCCGCCGTCTGATGTACTGGCAGGTCTATTTGCACAAGACGGTGCTGAGCGGCGAGAAAATGCTGGTCCGGATCATTGAAAGGGCAAGGGAACTGATCGCTAAAGGCATCCCGGCGCCGGCTTCCTCCCCCACCATGGACTTCTTTTTGCAACTGGATAAAACGATCCCGATGAAAGGGCACCTGGATAAATTCTGCCTGCTCGACGACGTGGACGTGACAGGCACGATCAAGAACTGGATGAGCCATCCGGACAGGGTATTGGCATTATTATCCCAGAGCCTTATCGACCGAAAGCTGTTAAAGGTCCGGCTCCAGGGCAACCCATTCGACGAAAAGTCCGTAAGCGAATTAAAGGAAAGGGTCGCCGGGCAGCTGGGGATCGGCATGGAAGAGGCGGGCTATTTTGTGTTTACCGGCGAAGCCATGAATACGACCTATGACCCTTCCGACGAGCGTATCAATATCCTGTTCAAGGACGGATCGGTGAAGGATATATCCAGGGTGGATAATGCCCTTATCCATCAAACCTTGGCCAGCCCGGTGAAAAAATTTTATATTTGCTACTTAGATTCCTCAAATCACGAACTATGACATTCACAGCAGCTCAAATAGCGCACCTGGTCAATGGTAAAGTGGAGGGCGATCCAAATACCGCAGTCAGCTCCTTCGGCAAGATCGAAGAGGCCAGCTCCGGGCAACTCTCTTTCCTGGCCAATCCAAAATACGAAGAACATCTATATACCACCGCGGCTTCCCTTATCCTTGTCAACGAGGCGCAGGAATTAAGGCAATCCGTCAAAGCTACCCTGATCCGCGTACCCGACGCCTACACCGCCTTTGCCACCTTGTTGTCCAGATACCAGGAAATAGAGGCAGGGCAATTGATTGGCGTCCAGGCACATTCCTATATCTCGGGCACCGCCCGGATGGGTGAAAAGGTCTTCGTAGGCGCCTTTGCCTACCTGGGAGAAAATGTCGAGATCGGGAATCATGTCAAGATCCATCCGCACGTATATATCGGCAACAATGTGAAGATCGGGGATCATACCATCCTGCATTCCGGGGTAAAGGTCTATCATAATTGCGTGATCGGCCGGAGCGTCACCATTCATGCGGGCTCAGTAGTCGGCAGCGACGGCTTTGGGTTTGCCCCTCAGTCCGACGGCACGTTCAAAAAAATCCCTCAGATCGGCAACGTCATCGTGGAAGACCTGGTGGAAATTGGCGCCAATTCGACGATCGACCGGGCCACGATGGGATCGACCATCATCCGGACCGGCGCTAAGCTGGACAACCTGATCCAGATCGCCCATAACGTGGAAATAGGCCATGACACGGTGATCGCCGCCCAATCCGGGGTGAGCGGCAGCACGAAGATCGGCAGCCATGTCATGATCGGCGGCCAGGCAGGCATCGTGGGCCATATCCAGATAGCCGACGGATCCCGTATCAATGCCCAGAGCGGCGTCAGCAAATCGATCAAGCTTCCTAATACCGTCGTTACCGGCTCCCCGGCCTTCGATTATACCAGCGCCCTGCGCAGCCAGGCGATAAGCCGCAATCTCCCCGAACTGGAAAAAAGGATCAAGGAGCTCGAAGAGCTGGTTAGGCAACTGCTGGCGGAAAGAGAAAGGGTATAACGCCTCTTCTCTTCTTAACGCGCTTTCTTATCGCCTCGCCTTACTCCTTCTTCGCCCTCAGGCAATTGTCGCAAATGCCGCAATCCATTGCCGCCTGATCCCCGAAATAGCGTGCGAGCCACCGGCTCCGGCATCCCGACCGGAGATCCAGATAACCCAGCATCGCCCGGATACGCGTCGTATATCGCTCTTTTCGCAGACGGTATTGGATGGGGTCGATATAAAGGTCTTCCGCCCCCGGCCGGTCCCGAAAAAAATAGAGCTGGGGGGATTCTTTCTGAGCGGTGTAGTCGATAATATTCCAGGCCTGTAATTGCTGTAGCCCCGCCCGGATCTCGGGGAGCTCTTTCCACATTGCAAACGCCACATTTTTCTCATGAACGGCCACCGGCTGATCGAAGATGCCTTCGTAGTTCCGTAATAAGTGCTCGATCAACGGCTGTAGTTCCGGGTGCGCTTGTTCAAGATCGGCCAGCGCATCCTTGCCCGTAATGAATTGCACCCGGGCAGGCAGGAAAACCTGCTGCTGAAAGCTCAACAGCCCTTCCTGCTCCAATGTTTTTATGGAATTGAGGGTTTCCGGCCGGCTGACCCCGAATTTACCGATGAAGCCTTCCACATCGAAATCATAATAATTCCCTTCCCCGCTTCCGGCCGGCAGTTGCAGGTAATTCATAACATCCTGGTATACCCGCCGAACGGTCTGGGGCGCTGGAAAACGGATATCCGGCATCGCGAGAAGGGCGGCCGGTTCCTGTTCATCATAGATCAATACCGCATACGCCTTGATCCCGTCGCGACCCGCCCTGCCCGCTTCCTGGTAATAGCTTTCCACCGCATCGGGTATACCGGCATGTATCACCGTCCTCACCGCCGCCTTGTCGATCCCCATGCCAAAGGCTGTCGTAGACACCATTATGCGCAGCCTGTCCTTTAGCCAATCCCCCTGCAGCTTAGCCCTCTCCTCGTGGGGCAGCCCGGCATGATAAGCGCCCGCGGAGATACACTGACTGTTGAGGGCCGCGGCAATGGCTTCCGCCGCCTTGCGCGTCTTACAATACACGATGCCGCTGCCTTCCACTTTTTGCAGCACTTCGATCACCTTTTGGATCTTCGATCCTGTTTTGAACACGCTATAGGATAGGTTCGGCCTTGTGAAAGAGCTGCGGTAAATCGAGGGTTGCCGCAGTCCCAGCCTGACGGTAATATCTTCCAGGACTTCAGGGGTGGCGCTGGCGGTTAGCGCCAATAAGGGCACGCCCGGAAGCTGTTCCCTCAGCGCCGCGATGCGCAAATAGGCGGGACGAAATTCATATCCCCACTGCGATACGCAATGGGCTTCGTCGACCGCCACCAAAGCGATCTTTAAAGAGGCCAAATGTTCGGCAAAGGCCGGGGTCTCCAACCGCTCGGGAGACACATAGAGGAATTTGCAATTGCTGTCCGACGCCACCTTTAGGGTATTGATCAGCGCCGCCCTGTTCATGCCCGAAGAAAGGGCAAAGGCCGTGATATTCTTTCTGCGCAACTGGTCTACCTGATCCTTCATCAACGCGACCAGCGGGCTGATCACCAGGCAGAGGCCCGGCCGGGCCAGGGCGGGTACCTGGAAACAAACGGATTTGCCGCCGCCCGTAGGAAGAAGGGCAACGGTGTCTTTTCCCTCCATCACCGATGACACGATCTCTTCCTGCAAAGGGCGAAAGGCATCGTAACGCCAGTATTGACGGAGTATTTCGAGCGGGGATGGGTTCATGATACCAGCTTCTTGACGAATAATCGCACCGAATTGACCGCCAGCACCACATCGCTGAACCCCATGGCAAGGGCGGCAAGCGCCGGGGTCAGCAGGCCAAAGGCGGCTACGGGGATCGCAATGACATTGTAAAAAAAGGCCCAGAAAAGATTCTGCTTTATCGTGAGGAATGTATGCCTTCCCAATTCGAGCGCCTCCGGAAGATGTTTCAGCCCATGGTTCATCAATACCACATCGGCCGTTTGCATCGCGATCTGCGAGGCGTCGCTCATGGAGATGCCGATCGTAGCCCTGGCAAGCGCAGGGGCATCGTTGATGCCGTCACCCACCATCGCCGTCGGGGTTTGCGCATTGAGCGCGGCAACCTTTTCCAGTTTTTGTTCCGGCGTTTGCTCCGCGATCACTTCGCCGATACCGAGCTGCTGCGCCAACTGCCGGCAGGCGGCCTCCCTATCCCCGCTGAGCAGCACGGTGCGGATGCCTTTGGCATGCAGCCAGCTCACGACCGCCGCCGCTTCCGGCCGGATGCTGTCCTTTACGTCAATCCAGCCCAGGAGAAGCCCGTTGCGAAGGATATAGACATTGTGAGTGTCGCCGGGGACAGGTTCCGGACCAGCGCGTTTCGCATCGCCGTTTAAGGCTGCTAGAATCTTATACGAGCCCGACTGGTAGATATCCCCTTCTTTCGTTTCGGCCCGCATGCCCAGCCCTTTTATCTCTTCCATCTTCGTCCAACGCAGGCCCTCCTTTTGTTTCCATTCCGTTGCGATGCACCGGGCGATCGGATGATTGGAATATTTTTCCAGCGAAAAAACGATCTGTTTAAATTCGGCCTCCGTCAGCGCGCTGTTCATTCCCTCCGCACTCGGCGGCCCTCCGCCAATCCCCCGCATGATCGCCCATTCGCCGATCACAAATTCTCCGGTCGTGAGCGTACCGGTCTTATCAAAGACCACCTGCCTTATATTCTTAAATGATTCCAGGCTTTTCGCGTTCCGGAAAAGGATGCCCTCGCGCGCCGCCCTGCCCAGGCCCACAGCGATAGCGGCAGGCGTGGCGAGCCCCATGGCGCAGGGGCAGGCGATCACCAGTACCGCTATGCTGCGTATGAGCGATGGCGTGAATTGGTGCAGGTAGAGCCAGTTGCCAAGGAAGCAAACAACGGCTATCCCCAACACCACGGGGACAAAGACGGCGCTGATCCTATCGGCCAATTGTTGTACCGGCGGCTTTTCTCCCTGCGCCTGTTTCACCAGATTGACGATGCCCGCCAGAACGGAGTCCTTCGCCGAGGCTGTTACCTGGGCCTTTACCGTACCTGACAGCAGCAGGCTGCCGCCGAT
>OLLP01000755.1_pt1 | contig 20181 bp, 20 predicted proteins | sample 1604561 | NCBI WGS metagenome assembly OLLP01 (sample SAMEA104055722, study PRJEB20765) | soil metagenome | isolation source: soil | reverse complement strand
CCGCCGTAATGATCAGCGGGATGATATTCGGTATCAGCGAACAGAGCAGGATACGCAAGGATCGGAACAGGAAGAGCATACAGGCCGCGATCAGCACGAATGCCCATTCGATACTGTCCTTCAGCCCCCTGATGATAAAGCTGCTCCCTTCCAGGTAGGTTACGCTGCTGCCGGTGAATTCGACTCTATACCGCGTGGAATCGAACAATTCCCGTGATTTTTTCTTCAGGTCGTCCAGGATCAACGGGAGCCGGGCGCTTCCGACATCCGCCATATTGATGCTGATCCGCAGTTCTTCCTGGTTGCTGTCCACAAAATTCCGTAGCAATTGGGCCAGGGCATTCTTTTTTGCAGGGCCGTTCCCCGCTGCTGTGCCCCCTGTAGCCGCTTGCCCCGCTTGCGTTCCTTTCGATTCGCCCGCACCCGCTGCAGGATGTCCCTCCGCTTGCGGCTCTTCCCCTGACCTGGGATTGATATAAGAAGCCATAAAAGGCAGATCGAAGCTATTCGGCACCCCATAATTCGAACTATCGCCCCCATAATAGGACTGGCGCAGGAACTTGAGGCCTTCCACCAGGGAGATAGGCCGCGCCATATCGGGTTGGGAGGCGATATACTGCGAGAATTTATCCACGCTGTCGAGCGTGGCCAGTGTATTTTTGTGCAACCCGTTCCGTCTCTTCGTATCTATGACGATCTCCAGGGGCATCACCCCCCGGAAATTTTTTTCGAAGAATTTCAGATCCAGGTAGATCGGATCCTTTTTCGGAAGATCGTCCACGATGAACCCTTCCGATTTGAGCCGGAACATGCCCGCTACAGAAAAGATCACCACCAGTGCCGTAATAAGGTAGATCGCCCGCTGGTGATGGAGCGCCCACTGCTCCAGCCTGTCCAGGATCGCGCTCAGCCATCTATTTTCCAGGTAACGGGTATGCTTCTTCTTAGGCGGCGGAAGATAGCTCAGCACTACCGGCAGCAGGATAAAGGAGATAAAAAACAGGAGCATGATATTGATGCCGGCCACCACGCCGAACTCATTCAGGATGGCGCTTTTCGTCAACGCGAACACCCCGAAACCGATAGCCGCGCTGAGATTGCAAAAGAGCGTGACGATCCCCATCCGTCGGATCATTTCCACCAATGCGCGATGTTTATCCCCCGTGTCGTTAAAGGCCGTATGGTACTTGTTCAGGAAATAGATACAGTTCGGTATCCCGATCACCACGACCAGCGTAGGCGTCAGAGCATTGAGCAGCGTGATTTTATAGCCGAAAAGCTCCATGGTGCCCAGGCTGAACACCACCCCGATGATCACTACGCCCAGGGAAAGCAGCAGCGTGCTGAAACTCCTGAAGAAAAAATAAAGGATGATGGTCATCAGCAGCATCGAGCCCAGCAGGAACCATTTCGTCTCGAACGCCACTTTGACCGCCATTTTGGTGCGTATCAAGGGAAGCCCGCTGATATGCATGGTCAATCCATTCCGTTGCCCGAAGGAATCCACGGCCGCGGTGATCTCGCCGACCGTGACGATACGCCCGGAGGTGTTCATGACATCCCTGCTGACATGCACGGCCATAAGCCAGGTCTGGTTTTCGGGATTATAGAGCAGGCCGCGGTAGAAGGGAAGCCCCAGCAATACCGCGCGGCCGCTATCGATATCCGCCTGCGACAGGGGACGCGACGGGAAGATCCTCACGGCCCGGGGTTTTTGGCTGCTGTCGTCCTTGACGAGGTTGATGGCGACGGCCACATCCAGCACGTCTTCCACTCCGTTGATCTTTTTCAACTGGTCGCCCAGGGCGATATATTCGGAAAAGACCCTTTGCTGAAAGAGCTTGTCGGTCGTCACCGCTACTACCAGCAGGTTGCCGTCCTCGCCGAACTTCTGCCGGAAAGCCTGGTATTCGACATATTTGGGATTGTCCGCGGGGACGGTCTTGGTAAAGTCGTAGCTCATCTGCACCTGGGACGCGTGATAAGCCATGAATGCCGTGGCGGCCAGCAAAAGGATCAATAAATACAACCGGAATTTCAATACAAGACGGGCGATGGATTCCCACATGTCTTAGCAATTAAATAAATGCGATAAATTTTGACGGTACAAAGGAAACATAAATGGAGATACAAAGGAAATAAAGAACTTATAACTTTGGGCATGCATCTTTACGAGACCAGGGGAATTGTGCTGCGGACAGTGAAATACGGCGAGACTAGCCTCGTCGTTACCCTGTACACCGAACTTTTCGGGGTGCAATCCTACCTGGTGAATGGGGTGCGGACATCCACCAAAAAAGGGCCCGGCAAGGCCAATCTGTTCCAGCCCGCCGCCATCCTCGACCTGGTGGCCTATCACAATGACCTGAAGAACCTGCAACGCCTCCGTGAATTCAAATGGGGACATCTTTACCAGCATATTTTTTTCGATGTCCTCAAGAACGCCGTCGCGCTGTTCATGGTCGAATTGCTGCAGAAATGCCTGAAACAGCCCGAGCCCAATCCCGATCTTTTCTATTTTATCGAAGATGCCTTTATCCACCTGGATGGCAGCAATGATACGATGGTCGCCAACTATCCCTTGTTCTTCGCCCTGCACCTGGCCGGCTTCCTGGGATTTCGGATGCAGGACGATCCCGCCCAGGCGGGCTTTCTCCTCGATCTGCGGGAAGGGTTGTTCGTATCGGAACATCCGCTGCATCATGACGTGCTCGAGCATCCTTATAGCACGATCACCTCGCAGTTGCTGAGGGTTCGCGTCCCGGAGGAACTGAAAGACCTTTCGCTGAACCAGGAGACCCGGAGGAAATTGTTACAGGCCTATCAGGCCTTTTATGCCTTCCATGTACCCGATTTCGGCGTGATGAAGACCCTGCCGGTGCTGCAAACGGTATTGATGTAGCTGCCGCCCTGGCCGCGGTCCCTGGCCCCCGGCCCTCGCCGATCCCCCTTTCTCAAATCAATCGCTGCACCACCGTCCCATCGCCGAACTGTACTTCCGCCCTTCCGCCCTTCGCTCCGCTCTCCATTCCCCCGATCAGCAACACCCCCGGCTGTTTGCCCGCCGAAAAACTTCCCAGGTAGGCGTCCAGTTGCAGGGCCTGCGCTCCATTGAAGGTGGCCCATTGCAACAGGCTGGCCGTCGACAACCCGGGGAATTGCCGTTGCAGAGTCTTAAGCTCTTCCAATATGCTCAGCTGGTGATTGGAGGCCAGGCTATCCGTTCCTACGACGATCCTGCATCCATGTTTTATCAGCAGTTCCGGATCGGGTAATTGACCGCTGATATAGAGATTGGCATTGGGGCAGAGGCAAAAATACAGATCCGCGCCGCTCTTGCCTTGCTGGCTCAAGGCAAAACGCAGGTCTTCCTCATTCGTGACGACATTGTGCACCAGGATCAGGGTCTGATTATGGTAGAAATGCGGCAGAATGCTCTCCAGGCTTCTCTTGCCCGTACCCGGGAAAAAAGCCGTGTCGATGCCGAGGGCTGTATACAAACGCGAAAGATCCCCCTTGCCGCTGCGGTAGAATTCATTTTCGGCTTCGCTTTCCTGGTTGTGGATGGTCAGGACGCGATTGCCCGGGAAATTGGCGATCAGCCCGAACAGCCGGGCTCCGACGGAATAAGGCGCATGCGGAGCCACAGAGTTAGCCTCTATCGGCACCGCATAGGCTCCTGCAAAATCGGAAAAGACCCGGAGGCTGCTCTCGAACCGCGCCTGCGCGCCTTCCTCCGTGAACCCGATCGCCTCGATGAAATTATGATAGAACAGCCGCCCTTCTTTTTTTTGCGCCAGCGAGTCGGCAGTATTGCAGATATCTCCCACGGCCACGATCCCGTTATGCAGCATCGCCTCTTCCGCCCCGGCAATGGCCGCGCTCACCCGCTGCGTATGACTGCCCGCCTGTTCTCCGGTCCCCGCCCCGGCGCCGGCCGGGCTTCCCGCGCCCGGCTGCATCCCTTGTCCTCCGCTTTCAGCTTGCGGCTTGTAACTTGCAGCTCTCTCCCTTATCACTGCCAGCAGAAAATCGACAAGCCCCGTTCTTTCGGGGATCACCCCTTTCAGATGGGACAGTTCGAGATGACAATGACAATTCACGAAACCCGGGCTCAGCATCCCGTCGAGCCGCCCGATATCCTCCCCGGCTTCGGAGGCAGGTATAACAGCTTGCACGACACCTGTTTCGGTAGTGATCAGCACGGCGTCCCCGTCCATTATCTCGTGCCCGGTGAATAAATGATCAGCCTGAAATTTTCGATAAGTCATGTAAGCGCCGAAAGGATTAACTTTGCGTGCCCTAAAAGTAAGTCAAAACTATGTTAGATAAATTGGAGGCCATCAAGGCCAGGTTCGAGGATTTGGGTATGGCATTGAGCAATCCGGAGATCGTCAGCGATAACCGGAAGTTCAGCGCCATGAGCAAGGAATACCGCAATATTGAAAAGATCGTGGTGGCTTTCGGCGAATATAAGAACCTGCTGGATATGATCGATTTCAATAAAGAAGCCCTCAACGGGGAGGACGCCGAATTGCGCGAATTGGCCAAGGCGGAAACCCAGGGTCTCGATGAGCAGAAGACGAAGCTGGAGTCCTATATCCGGCAATTGCTGATTCCAAAGGATCCCCAGGACGAAAAGAATGCCATCCTGGAGATCCGGGCCGGTACAGGGGGGGACGAAGCCAGCCTGTTCGCGGGCAACCTGTTGCGGATGTATATAAAATACTGCGAGCGCAGGGGATGGAAAACGGCTATCTTGAGCGAAAGCGAGGGAACGGTTGGCGGATACAAGGAAGTACAGGTGGAAGTCATCGGGGACGACGTATACGGCACCCTCAAGTTCGAGAGCGGCGTTCACCGGGTACAGCGCGTGCCCGATACGGAGACCAGCGGCCGGGTGCATACGAGCGCGGCTACGGTAGCGGTAATGCCCGAGGCCGAAGAAGTGGATTTTGAATTGAAGGAGAGCGACGTGAAAATGGAAACTGCCCGCAGCGGAGGCGCAGGCGGCCAGAACGTCAATAAAGTGGAGACCAAGGTATTCCTGACCCATATCCCCACCGGGGTCGTCGTGGTTTGCCAGACCGAGCGCAGCCAGTTGGGCAACCGGGAAAAAGCCATGAATATGCTGCGTACCAAGTTGTATGAAGAACAGGTGCGCAAGCAGGAGGAAGAGATCTCCAGGCATCGCAAAAGCCTGGTAAGCACGGGCGACCGCAGCGCCAAGATCCGCACCTATAACTTCCCGCAGGGCCGCGTGACCGATCACCGCATCGGCCTGACCGTCTATAATCTCGATGACGTGCTGAACGGGAATATCCAGGAATTCCTGGATTCGCTGCAATTCGCGGAGAACGCTGAAAAGATGGCCCGGCAGAATTAATGCGCCCCTGGGCGCTCATGGGGCTCATGGGCCCGTTGTGGCCTTGGCAGGAATATTCGCCCAGGCTCTCTCCACCCCCAGCTCTCTCCGCTTCCCAGCTCCCCGGCCCTCAGCTCCCCCGAAGGCTTTTGCTTTTCTTTAACGCCTGCAGGCTAAACTTTCCGCTCATCTACGCGTCCTATTAATGTAGATATTTGAAAAAAAAGCGCCTAAAATTTGCTATGAAAAGCAATTTTTTTGTACCTTATTGAAAGAATGCTAAATAAATGTTATTACTCAAAAGGGAAAAACCCGGAATACATTTGCGGCGTAACTTTAGGGTGATAAGAGGAAAGTGAGTAGGATTGGGGCTCTCTAAATATCGGTTTAACAGTTCTTGTATATACTATTGGCATTTGTTTTGCGTTATACAAGGTATAATTAGTCTTTTCTATTTGACTCACAAAAGCAGTCAATTTTCTCATAAGCAGTTAGTTTTGGTTACGACCCCTGTTTCTACAGGGGTCTATTTTTTTGCATACCCTCCTGCAAAAAGGATGTTGCTTATTCCATAGCCAATGCTTGCCCCGATCATATCCGCGATGATATCCGCATTGTCATAATCCCTGCCGGGGATAAAATATTTCTGTATGAACTCGCTGGCGATCCCATAGAAAATGCCCAGCCCGAAAATGAAGAAGAACCAGGACAGCAGCCTCTTCAGGGGCATTTCGCGATTGCTGGCGAAGAGGCTCCACAGAAAGACGAAGCCGCCGAACATGCACATATGAACGATCTTGTCGAATTGGGGAATAGCGAATGTGTTCTCATGCGGCAGCATGGATCCGGGCATGAAAAGCAGCACTCCCATGAAGGCCGCCCAGCCGGCGGCTATCCACCATTTGCTAAAGTATTTTTTTAGAAAGATCATCATAAGGAGCCACCGGTTTAAATCAAAAAAGTCCCTAAAAATGGGACTTTTTTTACTATGACTGTAGATTTTTTTCCCGGTATCTTATTGGGTCTGGATGATCTTACCCAGCGATTGCATCTTCTGGAGGGTAGGAGAGGGACTTCCGCCCTTTTGTTCGATCGTAATGGCGAAAGCCTGCGCCTTCTGGGTATTTTTCATTTTCAGGATGACCTTTTCGTTCGTAGCGTCGAATACGCCCAGATCCTTTGGCTTACCGTCGATAAGCGCCCAAAGCTGGTACTGCTGGTCAGAGGACAGCTTTGGCATGTTCTTAACGACCAGGAATACATTGGCGGAAGTGGAATCCCAGTAGACATTGGCCGAAGACTTCGGAGCTGACTTCGTGCCGACCATGTTGACAACCGTCGTGTTGGGATCGCTGACAACCTTTTGTTCGGCGACGATCTGGGTCAAAATGCTATCGCTCGTGTTAGCTTTGGCCCGGAGCAATAGGTTTGTGTTCGTCAATTCATCATTAGCCCCTTTCAGGGAATTGAATTGATAGATCATCCAGCCAAGACCGATCAGGAGAATAACGGAGGCTGCGGCGGTAAAGCGCGACCAACCGGAATGCATGCGAATAGATCCTTTTTCATTTTCCATGGCGATTATTTTTGGTTGATTTGATGAAGAACGATTCCGGGACGATTCGTCCCCGATGGCTTCCAAAAACCGAACCTTAACCCCTACCGGAGGTAGAACAGCATGATCCGACGCGAACTGTTCAAGCTCCTTCTCGAATTCCCTCCGGGCGGCTACAAGCTCGGGGAACTGAGCGCAACGTTGTTCAAATTCTGCCCTTTCCGCCTCGCTGGCGAGCCCCAGGACATAACTTTCAACGATCCCGCTTGATATGTATTCTTGTACGTTCACTTTAATATGGGTATACGCTTCTTTATTTTAAATATTCTCTCAATTGTAATAATGCATTTCGGATGCGGGTCTTGACAGTACCCAGTGGTATGCCCTCCAGTTCGGCGATTTCATCATGTGTAAAACCCTTAAAATAAGCAAGTTCAATAAGCGTTCGGTGTTCTGGTTTCAGCTTTTCCAGCAACTTTTTCAACCCTATATTGTCTACGTTCAACTGCGTGGTCTGGCTATTTGTCCCCTTATATACGTTATCCGGCAACTCTTGGTTTTTCTGGCTGTTCTGATAACCTTTGGATCGGAGGGTATCGATGGAGGCATTCCTGGCTATATTCAGCATCCAGGTAAAAAGCCTCCCCTTGGCCTGGTCATAGGTCTCGATCTTACGCCAGATATTGATGAATACTTCCTGCAATACGTCGCTGGCAAGCTCGTGGTTGTCTGTAATAATTTGTCTGATTACGCCATAAAGCGCATTTGCATAATTATCGTAAAGATAACTATAGGCAGTATTATTCCTTTCCTTTAAGGCAACGATCAGATCCTGTTCGCTGTATGTAATGGTTATACCCAAGGTTCTTAATAAATGGAAGCACTAAGTAAAGAAAAAAGCGGCACTAACACAAGTTCATCTATCCCGAAACGACTGCAATTAACCGGCGACGGCGCCGCATCAATTCACCAGGTTGCCATAGGCGGCGGCATCCATCAGGCTATCCAGGTCAGCCGGGTTATTTACCGTCAATTTGACCATCCAGCCCTCCCCATAAGGATCGGAATTCACCAGTTCGGGCGAAGCTCCCAGGGCCGGGTTGATCTCTGTAACGGTTCCCGCCACGGGCAGATAAAGGTCGGAGACCGTCTTGACGGCTTCGACCGTCCCAAAGACCGTTTCTGCCGCCAGGGCCTTTCCGACCGTCTCGATCTCCACGTATACGATATCCCCTAATTCCTTTTGTGCGAATTCAGTAATTCCGATTACCGCTATATTGCCCTCCAGCCTGATCCATTCATGGTCCTTCGTGTAACGCAAATTTTCAGGAAAGTTCATGCTATCTGTTTTTTGGGCTGCAATATACCGATTCCAAATGATTACCGCGCTTTTGCCGCATCGGGCGCCCTGCTTATCCAGCATCGTCCCCGCCAAAATCATCCCTCATCAGGCGCCTTTCCTATCGCCTGTCCCAAATGCTCGAAATAGAGCAGGATATGATCCTTCATGAAATTCTCCTGTTCCATCATGTTCATCACCGGCAAAGGCTTGAGCTGTCTGAAATGCGGCCAGCCATCCTCATCCACTCCCTCCAGTTCGTATATACCGCTTTGCGCGAAAAGGGAGCAGACGGCCACATGCATGAGATCCTGTTTCTGCTCCTTGGAGAATTTTTTGCGGATGTCGCCGAATTCCTGGACCCCGATCAGGAATAAAATGGCTTCCATATCCGGCTTTTTGCCGAACCTTTCCACTAACCGGGCTTCCAGATCCCACCACCGGGTCTGCAGATCGTCTTGCGCTTGTTGCATCCAGCAAAGATAGGGACTTCCAGCCGCTATAGCCTTCGCCGGAATGCGGGTCCCGGATCATATCTTTTCCACATATACGGCCGTTCCATAGGCCAGGACTTCCGTGATGCCATTCATGACCTCATTGGCATCGTAGCGCATATTGATTATGGCGTTAGCGCCTCTTTCGGAGGCATGCTGCATCATATGCTGAAAAGCCTCCTCCCGGGCATTCTCGCAGAGTTCCACGTAAATGGACAGGCGGCCTCCGAGCAGGCTCTGCAATCCGCCGGCAAGATTGCCCAGCACGCTGCGCGAACGTACAGTGATACCGCGTATGACGCCGAGGTTCCGGGAAATGCGATAGCCGTCGAGGGCCGTACTGGTTGTGATCATCGTTGGGTCGATCATACTGAGTGTTTTGTAATGAAATTAAGCTTTTAAGTTCATTACCTTTACCAAAAATAAGTGCAATGTTACAGTTGGCTTTTATACGTCAAAATGCGGAATTTGTAAAAGAAAGGCTTGGCGTGAGGAATTTTAAGCAACCTGAACTGGTGGATGAAATCGTCACCCTGGACGGCAATTTAAGGGATTTGAAAAAGACGATCGAAGACGCCGCCATGCAGTTAAATAGTTTATCCGATGAAGTCCAGCGTCTTTATAAGAGCGGTCAGAAACCAGAGGCAGAAGAAATAAAGAAAAAGGCCGCTTTACTCAAAGCCCTTATTGCCCGGGACAAACCCGATCTGGAAGAAGCAGAAAGGGTATTGGACGAAAAATTAATACTTCTTCCAAATTTGCCCCATACTTCCGTTCCTGCAGGCAAGACGCCCGCCGACAATGTCACGGTACGCTCCGGCGGAAATAAACCACAACTCCCGGCCGGCGCGCAGGCCCATTGGGATCTGGCTAAAAAATACAATCTCATCGATTTCGAGCTTGGCAATAAGATAACGGGCAGCGGCTTCCCGGTGTACATCGATAAAGGAGCAAAATTGCAAAGGGCGCTGATCCAGTATTTCCTGGACTATAATACCGCTGCCGGGTATACGGAATTCCAGCCCCCGCTGATGGTCAATGAGGCTTCCGCCCGCGGCACCGGCCAATTGCCCGATAAGGAAGGGCAGATGTATTATGTTAACGAAGATAATTTCTATCTCATCCCGACGGCCGAAGTGCCCGTTACGAATATCTACCGGGACGAGATCCTTAAAGAAGGCGATCTCCCCGTCAGGATGACCGCCTATACCCCTTGTTTCCGGCGCGAAGCGGGCAGCTATGGCAAGGATGTGCGTGGCCTCAACCGGTTGCACCAATTCGATAAGGTAGAAGTCGTACAGTTGGTGCATCCCGGCAAAAGTTACCAGGTATTGGAGGAAATGGTGCTTCACGTGGAGAAGCTCCTGCAATCGCTGGAACTGCCTTATCGAATCCTCCTGCTCTGCGGGGGGGATATGGGCTTTACCTCTGCGCTCACCTACGATTTCGAAGTGTATAGCGCGGCGCAGGAAAAATGGCTTGAGGTTAGCTCCGTCAGCAATTTCGAATCTTTTCAGACCAACAGGATGAAGATCCGCTATAAGGACGCCGGTGGCAAGACGCAACTCCTGCATTCCCTGAACGGCAGTTCGCTCGCCCTTCCCCGCATCGTCGCCTGTCTGCTGGAAAATCACCAGACGGACAGCGGCATCGAATTGCCGAAAGCATTGCATAACTATTTCGGATCGCCCCGGATACAGTGATCACAGCAAACCAGATTATATGCAGCCGTTTGAAATATTATTGTACACTGCACCCGAGGGGAAAACGCTTATCGAGGTTTTCTTCGAGGAGGAGACTTTCTGGCTTTCGCAAAAGAAAATGAGCGAATTGTTTAATGTTAGATAGGCTGGATGGATTTCTGACCTTTAATGAGTATGACGTACTTAAAGATGCCGGCCGTATGAGTGCAGAAATTGCTAAAAAGCTGGCAGAATCGCAGTTTGAGAAATACCGGGTTATACAAGACCGGGAATACGAATCCGATTTTGATGCGGAAGTAAAAAAGTTGGAAGCGAAAAGAAACGCTACCTGACAACCCTACCCGAAAATGCGCTGCAAGCGCCCGGAGTTTTCGGAATCCCTTAACATAAATCTTTGCAAAAGCGCACGCCCACACGTTGCGCCTTCCTTTTTGTGCCCATCTTTACGCCTCATTCAAAACCTAAATTTTATTTTATGCAAAAAATTTTCTACCTATTTATCGTCTTCATCTTTGCCAGCCTCGTTTCCAGCGCCCAGATCAGCCGGGGATCGGTCTTATTGGGCGGCGATCTCAGCTTCGGCTCTCAAAAAGGCAATACGACCTCAACGAACCTGAATGACTACAGCAGTTCCAATTTTATTTTTGCTCCTTCCATCGGCAAGGCAATAAAGGACAACCTGGTGCTGGGAGGGATGCTCACCTATGGGCATCAGCAAAACAGCAACGACCAGGGTGGCGGGAATAACAGTAAGTCAACAGGCGATACTTACGGACTAGGAGTCTTCCTCCGGAAATATTTTCCTTTGGGCAAGGGCTTTTCTTTCTTTACAGAGGCTCAATTGGCTGGCTATATGATAGAGAACAAGACGGATGGAACGCTTACCGGGAAGACGGAAAATCTGACCTTCGCTTTTTCGCCCGGTGTCGCCTACGGTATCAGTCGCCGGGTGCAGTTGGAATTGGGACTGCCGGAATTCTTCTCTGCGACCTATTCGCACAATAAGTCGCTTAATGCCGGCATCGATTATAATATAGTCAATTCTTTCTCAATGGGGACCGATCTGGCAGCCAGCTTTCAAAGCCTGGACATCGGGATCAAGTTCCTGCTGGGGCATTAACCTCCGTAAATGGGGAGTTTCGCGGCTCGGGAAGGAACCTGGGGCAGAAGGAAGCCGGCTGGTCATTAAACCTTACCGTTTCCCTCTAGTCCAACCCCAAAATAATGTCCGGATGCAGGTCTCTAATCAACTGAAAAATCAACATCTTTTATGGCGGGCGGGGTTTGGGCCGATGGCGGAAGACCTCGGCGCCCTGTCCAAAGCCACTCAAAAATCTCTTCTCGCTGCCCTGTGGAAGGCTTCTTCGGGGCAGATGGCGCCTGTTGCCGTCGCGGACGACAGCCTCAAAGACTTGATGATCGGGTCTGTTGGGGACAGAAAGGCCCAGCGTAAGGACATGTCGGCCGATGAGAAAAAGGAACTACGCAAGCAATCCCAGCAGGACATAAAGAGCCTCAACCTTGCCTGGCTGAATGAAATGGTGAACAGCGACGCCCAATTGCGGGAAAAGATGTCCCTCTTCTGGCATGGGCATTTTGCCTCGCGGAACGTGAACCTGTTTTATCAGCAGATCATGCTGGATATCATTCGCCGCAATGCGCTGGGCAATTTCGGGGATCTGCTGAAAGAGATCTCCAAGAGCGCCGCCATGCTCAATTTCCTCAACAACAACCAGAATAGAAAGGATCATCCCAACGAGAATTTTGCCCGGGAAGTGATGGAATTGTTCACCATGGGCAGGGGCAATTATACCGAACTGGATATCAAAGAGGCGGCCCGCGCCTTTACCGGTTGGGGAGCCAATCTCAGGGGGGAATTCGAGTTCCGGCAGCGGCAGCATGACGATGGTCAGAAGACCGTGCTCGGCAAGACGGGTTCTTTTGACGGGGACGATGTGCTGAATATCCTTCTCGAACAGCGCGCTACAGCCGCCTGGATCGCCGCCAAGCTCTACCGTTACCTGGTGAACGACCAGGTAGACGATAGCCGCGTACAGTGGCTGGCAGGCCGGTTCTATCAAAGCAATTATAATATCAAGTCGCTCCTGGAGGATATCTTCGGCAGCGATTGGTTCTACGACGAACGGAATATCGGCGCCCGGATCAAGTCGCCCGTCGATCTGCTGGTGGGCATCCGCCGCCTGCTCCCCATGACGATAGAGAACGAGGACGTGCAGTTGGTATTCCAGCGGCTGCTCGGGCAGGTATTGCTCTATCCGCCCAATGTGGCCGGCTGGCCCGGGGGCACAAGCTGGATCGACAGCTCCAGCCTGATGTTCCGTCTGCAACTGCCTCGCCTGATCTCGGACAACGAAGAGCTCCACCAAAAACCCAAGGACGACGACGACCGCATGATGGGAATGCCGGATACCCCGGGTCGCGGACAGGGTCGCGGCGGCCGGAATATTGGCGGCGATAGCACAAACGCGGGCGGCGGAGGAAGGGCTGGTGGTGGCAGCGGCGGCGGGGGACAAGCCAAGGGCGGCCAGCTCATCCGCGCGGAGATCGACTGGGCGGCCTATCTGAAAATTTTTGAAAAAGTGCCGGACGCGCAACTGCTGACCGCCATCGAAGGGCTGGTATTACAGACGCAGGGTACGATCGGCGAGGCGACGCTCCGGAAATATTCGGCCACGGGGAGCCGCGAAGAGCTTATTAAGACGGCGACGATACAATTGATGAGTACCCCGGAATACCAGTTGTGCTGATCACTACGATCCGGCCCCGGAGGGGCCGGATCGCCTGAAACCCGGCCCGGCAAAAAAATTAAATTATGGTAATCAAACGCAGGCAATTCCTCCAGGCCGGATCGTTGGCGACAGCATCCTTCCTGCTGCCCAAATTCTTAAAGGCCTTTGAACGCCCGGCATTCGTGCCGCCGGGCAATAAGGTGGTCGTGGTGCTGCAAATGAGCGGCGGCAATGACGGCCTGAACACGGTGATCCCTATACGCAACGATATTTACTATCAGTTGCGCCCTCACCTGGGCATCGACAAAGGCAGCGCCGCCCTGCTTACGGACGAGGCCGCCCTGCATCCCGCCCTGACGGGTCTGAAAGGATTGTATGACGACGGCAGCCTGGGCATCCTCAGCAGCGTAGGCTATCCCAACCCGGATCGTTCCCATTTCCGAAGCATGGATATCTGGCAGACGGCCAGCGACAGCAAGGACTATATCCGTACCGGCTGGCTGGGCCGCTATCTCGACGCTCAATGCCGGGGATGCGACAAGCCTACGCAGGTGCTGGAGATCGACGACGTGGTGAGCCTGGCACTGAAAGGGGAGCAGATCAAGGGGATGGCCCTTAAAGACCCCCGCCGCCTGTATCAGGCGAGCCATGAGCCATTTTTTACGGATCTGATGAACGATCATCTGAGGACGGGATCCGCGCAAGGCAATCCGGCCGGCTTCGCTGCTGTCCATGCGGGTGTTGGTCATGGCGCCGGACACGGCGGCGAACAGCCCGTGGATTACCTGTACAAGACCATGGCGGAGACCCTATCGGGGGCCGACTATATCTTCGAACAGAGCAAGCTGCGGCCTTCGCCGGCCGCCTATCCCAATACCGAGCTAGGCAAAAACCTGCATACGATCGCTTCGCTGATCTTCTCCGACATCAATACCCGGGTCTATTATCTGTCGCTGGGAAGTTTTGACACGCACGTTAACCAGGCCGCGCAGCAGGAACGCCTGTTCAAGGAGTTGAATGACGCGCTCGTCGCCTTTGTAGCTGACCTGAAAGCCAATCACCGGTTCGAGGATACCCTGCTCATGAGCTTTTCCGAGTTTGGAAGAAGAGTGGCGCAGAATGCCAGCGGGGGCACCGACCACGGCACGGCCAATACCATCTTCCTGGTCAGCGGGGGGCTGCGCCAAAAAGGGCTGATCAATCCCCTTCCCGATCTGGGCGACCTGTCCGAAGGCGATCTGAAATACCGGGTCGATTTTAAAGACGTATACGCCACCGTCCTCAATAAATGGTTGGGGGTCGACGATAAGATCATCCTAGCCAGGCAATCTTCTTATCTGGGCTTTATTTGAACGGGAATTGGAAAGGGCTTCTACCAGCCTTGCTTGGCTATGCCGGCCTTGATGGCGGCCAGCGCTTTTTCCTCGCCCAGCAAGGTGGTCAGTTTGTTGCCTTTGCCGTCGTTACCCTGGGCCATATAAGCGCCCTTGGCAGTCTTGGTGATCACTGCATCTTTTATGGGTACATTTTTCTCTTTCGTCTTTACATTGTAGGCTGTAAGTGTTACCTCTGACATAGTAAATTAGTTTTATTTCCGTCCCATGACGGGTTGGGTTAGTACAATCCCTTGCTATCCTGTATGTTTCAGGACATTGTAATATTAATGATTTTGGCCGATTCCGAACGGAAAAATTTTCCCCCCTCTCCCGGCCGCTACTTGCGAACCTTCCCGAATGCGCCGGTCTGATCATCGGGGGGCGCTTACCAGGCTTCCGGGGATATGCCCGTCCGGGCCTCGGCCTCAGCCGCTTACCCTATACGTCCAGCCTGGCATATTTCGCGTGGGACTCGATAAAATCACGCCTTGGCGCCACTTCATCTCCCATCAGCATGCTGAAAATAAGATCGGCTTCGGCGGCGCTCTCTATCGTCACCTGCTTAAGGGTGCGGGTATTGGGGTTCATGGTCGTCTCCCATAACTGGTCGGAATTCATCTCCCCCAGCCCCTTATAACGCTGTACCGTGACGCTGTCCTCCTTGCCCGCGCCGAGCTTCTCGATCCAGCTCTTCCGCTGGTCTTCGTTCCAGGCATAAGATTGCTCTTTTCCTTTTTTAACCAGGTACAGCGGCGGCTGGGCGATATATACATATCCCTGTTCCACCAGCTCCTTCATATATCGGTAGATAAAGGTCAGGATCAGCGTGGCGATATGGCTGCCGTCGACGTCGGCATCGGTCATGATGATCAGCTTGTGATAGCGAACTTTGACGATATTCAGCGCCTTGGGGTCATCCGCCGTTCCTACCGTCACCCCGAGGGCCGTATACATATTGCGGATTTCCTCGTTCTCATAGATCTTGTGTTCCATAGCCTTTTCCACGTTGAGTATCTTGCCCCTCAGCGGCAGGATGGCCTGGAAACTACGATCGCGGCCTTGTTTGGCGGTGCCGCCGGCCGAATCGCCTTCCACCAGGAAGAGCTCGCAGCGTTTGGGATCGCGATCCGAGCAATCGGCCAACTTACCGGGCAGACCGCCCCCGCTGAGGACGCTCTTGCGCTGTACCAGCTCCCTGGCCTTCTTGGCGGCGGCGCGGGCCTGTGCCGCAAGGATCACTTTCTGGATAATATTCTTGGCTTCCCGGGGATTCTCCTCGAGGAATTCATTCAATGCCTTGGAAACGGTGGAATCCACCACCCCGCTCACCTCGTTGTTCCCCAGCTTGGTCTTTGTCTGCCCTTCGAACTGGGGCTCGGGCACTTTTACCGAAATGATGGTGCTCAGCCCTTCTCGGAAGTCATCCCCCTCGATCTCGACCTTGGCCTTTTCGAACATCCCTTGTTTGTCCCCATAGGACTTGAACACCCGGGTGAGCGCGCGACGGAAGCCGGCCACGTGCGTACCTCCTTCTATCGTATTGATATTATTGACATAAGAATAGATATGCTCGCTATAACTGTCGTTGTAGGTAAGCGCCACTTCCACGGCTACATTGGTGGCTTCATCCCGGCCTTCGACAAAGATGATCTTGGGGATCAGCGGGCTGCGGCCTGCATTCTTGTCCAGCATTTCCACGAATTCGACAATACCTCCTTCGCTGTAAAAGGTCTTGGTATAGGTGCTGCCGTCCTCTTCCTTTTCCCGCAGATCGTTCAGGATGATGCGAACCCCCCTGTTGAGGAAAGACAATTCCCGTAGCCTTCCTTCCAGGATATCCTTGTTATAGACCAATGTGATAAAAATGCCGGGATCGGGCCAGAAACGCACCGTAGTGCCCGTCTGATCGCTTTTACCGATCTCCCGCACAGGGTACTGGGGCACCCCGATCTTATATTCCTGTTCGAAGACCTTCCCTTCCCGGCGGACGGTCACGTGCAGATCCTTGCTGAGCGCGTTCACGCAACTTACCCCCACCCCATGCAGGCCGCCGGAGACCTTATAGGTATTCTTATCGAATTTGCCGCCTGCGTGCAGCACGGTCATGACGACTTCCAGCGCGCTCTTTTTTTCTTTTGAATTGATACCGGTCGGTATCCCGCGGCCATCGTCTTCCACGCTGACGGAATTGTCCTCGTAGATATTGACCTCGATATTCTTGCAATAACCGGCCAGGGCCTCATCGATGGAGTTGTCCACTACTTCATAGACCAGGTGATGCAGGCCCTTTACGCCGATATCCCCGATGTACATGGCAGGGCGCTTACGAACGGCTTCCAATCCTTCCAATACCTGGATACTTTCTGCGTCATATCCATTGCTGGCGGGGATCAGGATTTCCGGTGTTGATTCACTCATATTTTTAGGTGGGAATTATTGTCGTTAACAATAAATTAATAAGGCTGGCAAATGTACGTATAATAAGGGGTTTCACCGCCTAATCTATCCCCAATTTATACCTGATTTTAACGACTTTTTCCGGTCGCCGGAAAGGGCCGGACCGAATCCCTGAACAGGGGCTCTGCGGGGTCATTCTTTTGTCATAATCCGGCCATAATCCATCCCCTGGGGCCTAATAAGGGGATAATTGGGTTTTCGGGTGTAAATTCGCGCTCCATGCACAATCCGCCGGACATACTGATGATGGCTTACAAACAGCCCGTGATGCAGGATCAATTGGTCGTTCTGCAGGAGAAAGAGCGTCATATACCCGGATCCGTTCAATACAAGATCCAGCGGTACCGGAAACATCCCCAATGGAGCATCGAGGATACAGGCATGATGGTCTACCATTTTACAAAAGAGGATTCCGCGCAGAATTACCTGGAGCTCCGCTTTTGCGTGGCTGGCAATACCTATTGCAGCAAAAAAGAGATCGAATGCGATTCCTGCAAAGCAAGCGCTTCCGCTGCGTGTACCGAGCGTATCGATACAGTGGATGTCCTGAGCTTTCGATTCCTGGCGGTGCATTTATCGCAATTCGTCAAGATCCGCAGACAAGACCTCAGGCCCGACGGGGTTCATTCACTGACGATCAGCGAAAAGCTGCCTGCGATCTCCGATAAAATATTGGATTTCCGGCATTCCTCATCTTTTTCCAAGATACTGTCCCTTTGCGGAAGGACGCGCATGCTGCTGGAGGCCTTTCTGAACCATAACTTTACCGGCAGCCTGGAAAATATCTATGTCAACGCCCAGAGCCAGATGCTCCTTTTATACAGCCTGGAATGTATGCTCGGGGAAAAAGAGATAGAGGGTTTCCAATGCAAGTTCCTGGCCAACGACGCCGATCGCGAAAAGATCGTCAAGGCGCGGGAAGTGCTGCTGCAACATATCGGCGAGCCGCTGACCATCAAGGAACTGAGCCGTAAGGTCGCGATCAATGAATGTTATCTCAAAAAAGGATTTAAGGAAATGTTCGGGGCGACGATCTTCGATTTTTACCAGGGCCAGCGTATGGAGCACGCCCGTTACCTGCTCTATGAAAAAGGCCTGAGCGTAACCGAGGTGTCGGTCATGCTGGGCTATTCTTCGATCTCCCATTTCTCCACCGCCTTCAAGAAGCATACCGGTCTGAAGCCCTGCGAGTTGCTCCTGCGGCCCGCGCTGACAAGATCCGCCTAGAACCCGACTCCCATGCGGCCACCATTTGCCGGCGGGATCTACCGCTTTTTAAATATTTTTGTTCATGAGCATTAAGATCGGCGATATCCTCCTGCCTGATTTCCCCTTATTGCTGGCACCCATGGAGGATGTCAGCGATCCGCCCTTCCGCGCCGTATGCAAGGACAATGGCGCCGATCTCGTCTTCACCGAATTCGTTTCGAGCAAGGGGCTGGTGAAGGAGACCGGGAGCGCGCGCCGCAAGCTCGACATTTTTGAAGGAGAGCGGCCGGTGGGGATACAACTTTTCGGTGGGGATGAAAAAAGCCTCTCCCTGGCTGCCGCCATCGTGGAAGCGAACCACCCCGATCTGCTGGACATTAATTTCGGATGCCCGGTGAAAGGTATCGTCAACCAGGGCGCAGGGGCAGGGGTACTAAAGGATGTCGGCCTGATGATCCGGCTCACAGCCGCATGCGTGGGGGCTACAAAGCTCCCCGTAACCGTGAAGACCAGGCTGGGCTGGGACGAAGGCTCGAAGAATATCGAGGAAGTCGCCGAAAGGCTGCAGGACGCGGGGATCAGGGCGCTGACCATCCACGGGCGCACCCGCTGCCAGTTGTACAAGGGCGACGCCGACTGGACGCTGATCGCAAAAGTGAAGAACAATCCCCGTATCCATATCCCGGTCTTCGGCAACGGCGATATCAACAGCCCGGAACGCGCGCTCGAATACAGGAACCGTTATGGCGTGGACGGGATCATGATCGGACGCGCGGCGATCGGCTATCCCTGGATCTTTCGGGAAATAAGGCATTTTATGCGGACCGGCGAACCCCATCCCCCTCCCAGCCTGGAGGAGCGGTTGTCTGTATGCAGACAGCACCTGCGCAGATCCCTGGACTGGAAAGGGCCCGTTACCGGCATCTATGAGATGCGGCGTCATTATGCCCACTACCTGAAAGGGCTACCCGATGCCAGGGCATTCCGGAGCAGGCTGGTGAGGCTGACTACTCCCGAAGAGATCGAAGGGGTACTAGGTGAGATCCAATTCGCCTACGCAGGCATCGAATTCGCACGGGCGCCGATAGACCTGGTCAATTATCACGAACATTGTGCGCTCTAGCGGATCTCTTTCAAACTCTCTTCAGCCGCCCGTATCGTAGCGTCCAGGTCATCAAAGCTCAGCGCATTATTCAGGAACCAGCTCTCATAGGCCGAGGGGGGCAGATAGATCCCCTTCCGCAGCATCGCGTGGAACAATGGCGGGAATAGCTCATTCTTACCCGCTGCCGCCGAACTCAGATCGGTCACCGGGCGATCGCTGAAATGAACGCTGATCATCGAGCCCAGTTGGTTGATCCGGTAAGGCCGGCCCCAAGCGCTCAGCGCCTTGTCGAGGCCATCCCGCAGATAGATCGTTTTTTTCTCCAGTTCGGTATAGATGGATGGATTTTCCTTTAATTCTTTCAGCAAGGTAAATCCCGCGATCATGGCGATGGGATTGCCGCTCAGCGTGCCGGCCTGGTAGACGTTGCCCAGCGGGGCGATATGCTGCATGATCTCTTTTTTTCCACCAAAAGCGCCGACGGGCATGCCTCCGCCGATCACCTTGCCATAGGTCATCAGGTCGCCCCGGATGCCCAGCCTTTCCTGTGCCCCGCCGGGAGCGAGACGAAATCCCGTCATCACCTCATCGAGGATAAAGACGATGCCTTCCGCGTCGCAGAGCGACCGCAACCCTTCCAGGAACCCCGGTTGCGGCAGAATGCAGCCCATATTGCCGGCGACCGGCTCGACGATGATCGCCGCGATCTCCCCCCGATGCGCAACCGCTATTTTACGCACCCCTTCCAGGTCGTTATAGGCGGCGGTGAGCGTATCCTGGGTCACGCCGGGCGTTATGCCCGGGACGGTCTGAATATTTAACGTGGCC
>OLLP01000531.1_pt1 | contig 20288 bp, 18 predicted proteins | sample 1604561 | NCBI WGS metagenome assembly OLLP01 (sample SAMEA104055722, study PRJEB20765) | soil metagenome | isolation source: soil | reverse complement strand
GCCGCTGAACTCCCGGAAAGGCCGTTGGAGATCGGCATTGGCAAACCCCAGGCCCTGTAAGATCTCTTCGGTCCGGTGATGGATATTATATCCGTCGAGAACGTCCATTTCGTGCAAGGCGTCGGTATATTGATGGAGCAGGGCATTGTCATCGGAATTCTTTTCGAGCCGCTTGCCCAGTTCGTCGATCTCCTTTTCCAATTGCAGCACTCTTTCAAAGGCTGTCATGGCCACCTCCAGGATCGAGCCGTTGGTATCGAAGCTCAGCAGATCCTGGTGAAGATAGCCGATCGTCGTGCTGCGGCTCCTTTCCACCGTTCCTTCGGAGGGCATATATTCCCCCGCAAAGAGCTTTAATAGGGTAGATTTGCCGGTTCCGTTATAGCCGATCAGGCCGATCCGTTCATTGGGTTGGATATGCCAGGTGGCGTCTTTCACGATAATACGGGCCCCAAACTCAAAAGTCACATTCTGTAGTCCTGCTAACATGATTCCGTGGAAATTATTGTTAAATATTTCTGCAAAAGTAGTGTAAACGGACGGTATCGCCTTAGGCCTCATGCAGAAACAAAGATTCCGCGTCTGAAGGCCCGGCCGCACTCCTGCGGGAACAAAGTTTCCGCGGCTGAAAGCCCGATGGCACTCATTTATCCATTAAATTTGCGTAAACTCCCTGTATGAAGAAATTGGTTTTATTGCTGATCCTGGTTGTGCTGGCCGGCTTTGTGGCGTACAAATTATTCTGGCAGAAGAAGCCTGTGGTTGCGGAGTCCAAGGACGAACCGCTGCGGATAGGCAAGAATACGGGTGTCTTCAATACCGCCTTTGCGGGTGTGCTCAACGAATATTATTCTCTGAAGGATTCGCTGGTCGACTGGAATGCTCCAGGGGCGGATCGTCAGGCCCTGGTTCTGGCGCAAAGGACGGACAGCCTGCCGTTCAAAGAGCTGCGGGCGGACTCCATGCTGGTGCTTACGGCAAGGAGCCTGGCGTTGAGCGTGGAGAGCGAGGCAAAGGGACTTATCGGGGAGACGAATATCGAACAAAAAAGAAGGGCCTTCAATATGCTCACCGACGAAATGTACAACCTCGTTCGTACGGTACATTATGACGGACAGATCATCTATCATATACGATGCCCGATGGCTTTTGGCGATTCGGAGGAAGGGTTCTGGCTGACGAATACCAACAAGATCGTTAACCCTTACCTGGGCAGGAAGCATCCGACCTATGGGGCGAAGATGATCGGTTGCGGTGAGATTACCGACTCGATCGATTTTACAAAGTAGGGGTCACATATTTAAAGATCACTACCGCATTCTTCTGTTCGGTGGAAGTGATCCGGACCTCATATTCCTTATCCCCCGCCTTGACGATCATTAGGGAGGTATTCGGGGGGATCTCGCCTTCATTGTCCGCCACCATCACCACCTCGTGATAAGGATGGCTTTCATCCAGATGAAGGGTGACGACGATCGCCCTGTCCGTCAGCATGGCATGGGCCACGACCATCTTCTTATCCAGGAAAACAGTCACCGTGTCGTGATCGATGGCCCCGTCGTCATAGATATTAAGGGTCACCTCATTCGTGTTGACCGTGATGGTCTGGACGAGTTCATTGGATCGGTTGGCCAGTACTTCGGGGATCACCTGGGGCGCAGTCACGGTAGAAGGCGCGGTGAAGCCCGTATCGGTCTTTATTTTTGAGGGGGGGGCATTGGCAATGCCGACCCTTGCCGGTGGCGGGGTCCGGGGATGGTCACTATGAACGACCGCGTTCTTTGGAAGGGAGGCTTTTGCAGCGGCTATCCGTTTCAGGCTGTCCTGGCTTTCATGGACGGTTGTGCGTGATGGAGGAATTCTCTTTTGTATGACTGCTGCGGAAGGAGAAGCCGGAGGCGATGTTCTTTTCTTATTTTTTGCGATCGCCGTCCTTTCCGCGACTATCTCTTTCTCTCTTTTTTCGACAAAAGGCTCCTTATAAAAGTCCGAATTGTTGACCTTTCGAAGGAAAATAGTGCCCCGGCCGCAATTGCTGGAATCCTGGATATTCATGCTGACAAAAGTCCCTTCCAGGAATTCGTCGTCACCCGATCTGGAATATTGCAGGAAACAGGTCATGGTGCAGGCGCCGCCGGCGGCGCCCATGCGGATCTCCACGAGCTTTCCCTCCTGCAGGAGCACTTTGGCCGTTTTGGGATTGACGGTGCCGGCTGCCTCCGCCTTGCCGTAAAACACGGAGGACTGATAGGAATAGGTGATCGCGGTAAAGGTCTTATTGTGCTGGGCGATCTGTACTTCGAATTTGTAACGGTCGTCGGCCAGGGCCGATCTCATCTCGTTCGCGGAACGAAAATGCCCCTGCCAGACGCCGGTCAGATCCTGCGCATGAAGGAAAACGGCAGTAAAAAGAAAAAAGACGGTAAGAACGCTCCGCATAGTCATGATTAGCCCCTCCTAAATTAAATAATAATTTGTTTCTCCGAACTACTTCGTAGGGTATAATCGGCAATACTTTGTTAATTTTGCACCCTTATGATCAAGATTTCATTTCCCGATGGAGCCGTCAGAGAATATGAGAAAGGCGTAACCGCCCTGGAGATCGCCAGATCGATCAGCGAAGGGCTGGCCAGAAAAGTATTGGCGGCCAATATTAACGGGCAGGTATGGGACGCGACGCGCCCGATCGCTACGGATGCCACGCTGCAATTACTGACCTGGTCGGACAACGATGGCAAATCCACTTTTTGGCATTCTTCGGCTCATCTGCTGGCCGAGGCGGTCGAGTCCCTGTTCCCGGGCGTGAAGTTCTGGGTAGGGCCATCCGTCGAGAACGGCTTTTATTACGATATGGATCTGGGAGACCGGCAGCTCTCCGAAGAAGACCTGCAAAAACTGGAGAAAAAGATGACGGAGCTGGCCCGTCAAAACGAGGTTTACGAGCGTAAGCAGATCGGTAAGGCCGACGCGGTGAATTATTTCACCCAAAAAGGCGATGAGTACAAACTGGATCTGTTGCAGAACCTCAAGGACGGCGAGATCACCTTGTACACCCAGGGAAGTTTTACGGATCTCTGCCGGGGGCCGCATATCCCGAACACCAGTTTTATCAAGGCGATCAAGCTCACCAATATAGCGGGGGCCTACTGGAAAGGCGACGAGAAGAACAAAATGCTGACCCGCGTATACGGGGTCACCTTTCCTTCGCAAAAGGAATTGGACGAATACCTGTTGATGCTCGAAGAGGCGAAGAAAAGGGATCATCGCAAGCTGGGCAAGGAACTGGGCATTTTTACCTTCGACGACGAGGTCGGTCCCGGTCTGCCCTTGTGGATGCCGAATGGCGCCATCGTGATCGAGGAATTGGAGAAGCTGGCCAAACAGACCGAAGAACGCGGAGGCTACAAAAGGGTGGTGACGCCCCATATCGCCAAGGAAAGCCTGTACCTGACCAGCGGCCATCTGCCTTATTACCAGGATAGCATGTTCCCCCCGATGGAGCTCGAAGGCATAAAATACTATTTGAAGGCGATGAACTGCCCGCATCATCATAAGATATTCGCCGCGGAACCTAAAAGTTATAAGGATCTGCCTTACCGGCTGGCCGAATATGGCACCTGCTACCGGTATGAGCAGAGCGGCGAGCTGTTCGGGTTGATGCGGGTACGCTGTTTGCATATGAACGATGCGCATATCTATTGCACGAAAGAACAGTTCTATGACGAATTCCGGGCGGTAAACGAGATGTACCTCAAATACTTTAAGATATTCGGAGTGGATAAATACGTGATGCGGCTGAGCCTGCACGATCCGGCGAAGCTGGGCAAGAAATATGTGGATGAGCCGGAGTTATGGAAAGAGACCGAGGCGCTGGTCAGGGATGTCCTGGTGCGGACAGGGACGCCTTTTGTGGAAGTGCAGGACGAGGCCGCTTTTTACGGTCCCAAGATCGACGTTCAGATCTGGAGCACGATAGGGAGGGAGTTCACCCTGGCGACCAACCAGGTGGATTTTGCACAGGGCAGGCGGTTCAAGCTGGAATTCACCAATAAGGACAACCAGGCGGAGACGCCTCTGATCATTCACCGGGCCCCTTTGGGTACCCATGAACGGTTCATCGGGTTCCTTTTGGAGCATTATGCGGGGAAATTTCCCCTATGGCTGGCCCCGCTGCAGGTAAAGATCCTCCCGATCAGCGATAAGTCGCTGGAATATGCACAAACTCTTTTAGATTCCCTGAAAAATGCGGATATTCGTGCAGAGATCGATGACAGAAGTGAGAAGATCGGAAAGAAGATCCGGGATACGGAATTGGCGAAGGTTCCGTACATGCTGGTGATCGGAGAAAAAGAGATGAATGATAAAAAAGTAGCGGTGAGGCGGCAAGGTAAAGGAGACATGGGCGTGAAAGATATCGCGGAATTCATCGAAGAGATCAGAAAGGAGATCGACGAAAGGACTCCGGCTACGAATCCGATCCCTTAAGGAGCGTAGTTCAAATTAAAATACTTAATAAAATTAAAATCCCCCTTTAGGGCAGGGGAGTAAACTTAAAAATTGTAAATGGCATTTCCACCACGACCACCGAGAGGTAATTTTAATCCAAGATTCAGAAAAGAACAACAGCAAGAGCACCGTACCAACAATATGATCCGGGTTCCCCAGGTAAGATTGGTTGGCGAGAATATCGAAGTTGGGGTCTATTCCATTCAGGAAGCGCAGAAGATTGCGCAGGAACAGGGCCTCGATCTGGTAGAGATATCTCCGAACGCAGACCCTCCCGTCTGCAAGGTGATCGACTATAATAAGTTCCTTTACGAGAAGAAGAAGAAGGAAAAGGAGATGAAGGCGAAGAGCAAAGCCTCCGAAGTGAAAGAGATCCGGTTCACCCCGAATACTGACGATCACGATTTTGATTTTAAGGCCAAGCACGCGGAAAAATTCCTGAAGGACGGTAACAAAGTGAAAGCCTATGTACAGTTCAAGGGCCGAGCCATCCAGTTCAAGGAAAGGGGAGAGCTCCTTTTGCTGAAATTTGCCGAACGGCTGAACGATACCGGCGTCCTGGAAGGGATGCCAAAAATGGAAGGCAAGCGGATGCTGGCCATCTGGGCCCCCAAACCCCAGAAAAAGAAAGAAAAGCCTGAAAAAACGGAAAAGGCCGAAAAAGTAGACAAAGTAGAAAAGGTCGAAAAAGGCCCCGCTCCCCAGCCTTCATAGGGGTTTGGCGCAGCCAAATACCGCCGGTTGCCATTCCAGGTCATTTTTGATCACCAGGCTGTTCCGATCCTTGCAAATGGTCCCGCCGGTATGCCCCGGATTTTCCTGCTTTTTTTTGCATTTTGTCCTTTCCCGGGCAAAATAACCTACCTTTGCGCTCCATTTAATGGACGGCAAGTCCATTGAGTTAGCCCAAACGGCCCCATAAGTGCTCCGCCTGTGCGGATCCGCCAGCAGGGTATCATTCAAAATGATCAAAAATGCCAAAGGTAAAGACGAATTCCAGTGCCAAAAAGCGGTTTAAAGTGACCGGCACCGGCAAGATCACCTTTCAAAAAGCGTTCAAACGCCACATTCTCACCAAAAAGTCCAAGAAACGCAAGCGCCTCATGAACAAAAAAGGATTGGTCAGCGCACCGAATACCGATTTTGTCAAACGTCTGCTGAGGCTTAAATAAGCTATCCGACAGGACAATAACCGCAACTATTTAATTAAAAGCTCAAACCAGTTAAGATATGCCACGTTCAGTAAATGCCGTTGCTTCGAGGGCACGCAGAAAACGCATCTTAAAAGATGCAAAAGGGTTCTATGGCAAACGCAAGAATGTCTATACCGTCGCCAAGAACGTATTGGAGAAGGGGCTTCAATATCGTTATGTCGGCCGCAAGCTGAAGAAAAGAGAATACCGTACGCTATGGATCGCCCGTATCAATGCAGCCGTTAGGGCGGAAGGGCTGACCTATTCCGTATTTATGCACAAATTGACCGAGAAAGGCATCGGCCTTGACCGCAAAGTGCTGGCCGACCTGGCAATGAATGAGCCGGAATCGTTCAAAAGGCTGATAGAGGCAGTAAAATAGCCGCTACATCATCATATTAGCATCTTGTTAAGGGTCCGTTCCGACATGTTGGAACGGACCCTTTTATTTAATTTTGCCGCATCAGTCAACGAAATTAATTTTGCAGGGATTTTACCGGTCGCGATCTATTCTTCATCTTTAATATATACTAACCTGGACCAGTCAATGAATAACTCATACACCGACCTGGTGAAACAAACCTTCAACTTCCCGCAAGAAGGGTTTGACATAAAGGACTTCTATCTTCAATACAATGGCGTGGATCTGAAAGCCCTGATCGATAAATACGGCACCCCGCTCAAACTGACCTATCTGCCGAAGATCGGGATGCAGATCAGAAAGGCGAAGAAGATGTTCGCCGCCGCCATCAAGCGGCATCACTATGAAGGGAAATATTATTATTGCTATTGTACCAAGAGCTCTCATTTTTCTTTTATCGTCGAAGAGGCCCTGAATCACGATATTCACCTGGAGACTTCCTACGCCTACGATATCGATATCATTAAGAAATTATACGCCCGCAAGAAGATCACCAAGGATACATTCATCATCTGCAACGGATTCAAGCAAAAGCCCTATACCAGCCGCATCGCTTCGCTGTTGAACAGCGGGTTCAAAAATGTGATCCCCGTGCTGGACAATAAGGATGAATTGCAGCAATATAAAAGATCGGTCAAAGTTCCCTTTAAATTAGCCATACGGGTAGCCGCGGAAGAAGAGCCGACCTTTCCCTTCTATACCTCCCGCCTGGGCTTTCGCCCCAGGGACGTGCTGGAATTCTATGTCGATAAGATAGAGGGCAATGAGGATCGGTTCCAGTTGAAGATGCTGCATATTTTTCTCAACAAAGGCATCAAGGACGATATTTATTACTGGAGCGAACTGAACAAGGTGATCAATCTTTATTGCCAGCTCAAGAAGATCTGTCCCGAGCTCGATTCGATCAATATCGGGGGCGGGTTCCCGATCAAGCATTCGCTGGGTTTTGAATATGACTACCAGTTCATGATCAATGAGATCGTGGGTAATATCAAGAAAGCCTGCAAACGCAGCAATGTGCCCATGCCGCATATTTTTACCGAGTTCGGCAGCTACACGGTGGGGGAGAGCATGGCCCATATCTACAGCGTCATCGGTCAAAAGATGCAGAACGACCGCGAAATATGGTATATGATCGATTCTTCGTTTATTACCACGCTGCCTGATACCTGGGGCATCGGGGAGCGTTTCCTCATGTTGCCGATCAATAAATGGGATGTGGAATACCAGCGCGTCGTGCTGGGCGGGATCACCTGCGACAGCCATGACTATTATGACTCCGAAGAGCATATCAACGAAGTATTCCTGCCTAAGATCCAGAACGGCGAACCGCTTTATGTCGGGTTTTTTCATACCGGCGCCTACCAGGATCAGATCAGCGGTTATGGCGGCATCAAGCATTGCCTGATCCCCTCGCCAAAGCATGTGATCGTCGGACAGGATAAGAATGGTAAGCTGGTCGACTGGATCTATGCGAAAGAACAGACGGCGCAGAGTATGCTGAAGATACTGGGGTATAAATAATCTAGTGTTTTTTCAGCCTATATTTCTTATTGACTTTGGGATTATCGAAATAGGCATTCAATTGCTCTTCGGTCATGCTGCTGGTCTCTTCCAGGGGAACATCGATCAACTGCACCTGGGTCTGTTTCAATTCATTTTTTAAGGTGGTGATCTTTTTGACGATCTCAGGATCTTTTTCGCCGACCAGCGCATTATCCCGCATGATATAGTCCAGCCTCTTGATGGACGAACGGATCAGGCCGGCCTGGTTCTGCTCTGCGGTCAGCGGAGGCGCGACGGTCTCTTTTACCGGCACCAGGGCGACGCCTACGCTGGGCAGGATCTTACCCGCATTCTGCGCGTCGGTGCTGGTGGCCGAGGAAAGCACGGTTCCCCCAAGCGCGGTAGTGGCCGTGCTCATATCGAAATCGGTGCGGGTATTCTTTGTCTTTTTTACTTTTTTGTCTAATTGGAAAAAGGCATATTTCAGCCGGAGGATATAGGTTCTGATATTCTTTATGGTCAGGTTATAGTCCCCGAGCATATAGGGATAGTTCAGGGCGTCCTTCACATAGATCCTGATCGTGGCGGTATCCCGCATGAAGATCTTGTTGGTGCCGACAAAATACAGGATCAATAATCTTGTCTTGGACGAATCGGTCTCTTTCACAAAGTCATAAGGCGGCGACCAGGAGAAATTATCGTTGCAGCCCTTGATATCGGAGCCCGTCTTGATGGGGATATTGGAATAAAAATTAATGCCTTCGATCGGGTAGGTGCCTGTCTCGCACTGCAGCTTGAAACTGATAGAATCGCCTTCGTCCATATACAGGACATTGCTCACCGTCGGCTTGACGTGCGAAGGGATGATCTCGGTGGTGAAAAAGACGATGGTAAAGCTGGTATCGATGCGTTCGTTGGGATTATTGAGGTTTTGCACGCCGATCCTGACCTTGTACTCGTAATCATACTTCAGCTTGCCGGAAAGAAAATAGGATTTGTCCGCGCGAAAGGTCAACAGCCCGTTCTCTTTTACCCGCAGGCCCACGGGCGCATTTTTCATATACCAGAAATAGCGGTTGGGATCACGGTTGATCTGCAATTGATAAGCGAGGGTCGAGTCGACGTGCAGGGTGAAATAAGGATTGAGGTTACGGATCCGGAATGCGGTATCCTCTGTTTTTTTTGCCGTATCGGGCAGCGCCATGGGGATGCGAAACCCCTCATCCTGCGAGAAAGCCGTAGTGGACAACGCCATGCCTAAAAAAATCAGAAACCCTTGAAGGAAAACGTGAACGGCTTTAATCATATTCCTGGATGACTAGAGTAAATGATCCCCGAAATTAAGCGAATCGTGACATAAACGGCGATCCGGGAAAGGAATTTTGCTTAAAGGGAAATTAAATTAGAAGGGGCCGGTCTGATGACCGGCCCCTCAAAACCAACATTAACCACAATTCTTTAAGCAATAGGGATATTCTTGGCGCCTTCTTTTGCCTGTTCTTTTTTCGGCAGATAAAGTTTTAGCACTCCGTTTTCGTATTTGGCCTGTATGGCTGTTCCGTCGATGCGGTCATCCAGGTTGAACGAGCGTTTAAAGCTCTTGTAAGAGAATTCCTTCCGGACAGTCTTGTAATCTTCTGCTTTGACCTCTTCCTTTTTCTCAAAGCCGATGGTCAATAGACCATTGTCCACATTGAGGCTAAAATCCTCTTTGTTACGGCCGGGAGCGTTCAATTCGAGATGATAGGCTTCCTTTGTTTCGTAGATATTCACCGGGGGAAAGCCACTGTTCCAATCTTTGTTCAGATTGCCGGGCAATTCCTGGAAAAATTCATCGACGAAGCTGGAAAAGCTCTTTTGACCGAGGTTGTTGTGAAATTTTACGTGTGTCATAAGTTCTTATTTTTTGAGTTGTTCAACATTTAGTTTGACAGGAGAGCTTGTTCAAAGTCCATACCATCGGAACAAATCGCCTTGTTTTCGGAATTTTCGTCAATTTCACATTCATCAAACCGACAAAATTGCATTTATTGGGTTTGCATATGCCATTTATTCCGAATTCCCATATGAACCTCATTAAAAATCAACCTTTTTACCTAGTTTTGTGTTCATAATAATCTAAAATCAGAATAAAAATGTATCCAGCAGAGATAGTATCACCGATGAAAGAAGAATTGACCGATCATGGCTTTAACGAATTGCTGACTTCTTCAGAAGTTGACGCCCAGTTAGAAAAGACAGGCACAACCCTGGTCATGGTCAATTCTGTATGCGGCTGTTCGGCCGGCTCGGCCCGTCCGGGTGTATTGATGGCGGTCACCAATAGTAAGAAAAGGCCTGATTTCCTCGCCACGTCGTTTGCAGGCTTTGATCTGGAAGCGGTTCAAAAGATTAGAGAGCATTTGCTGCCTTATCCTCCTTCCTCGCCTGCAATCGCCCTTTTTAAGGACGGTCAACTGGTGCATATGATCGAAAGACATCAAATCGAAGGCCGTCCGGCTCAATTGATCGCGCATAACCTGATCGCTGCTTTTGACGAATTTTGCTGAGACCTTTTCATCAGCTTTGTTGATAGTGTTACGCCCTTCCCGTTTTCGGGAAGGGTTTTTTCTGAGTACCCAGGCTAAATCCGCTATCTCCCTGTCTTTGAAGGAATACGAGCAAAATATTTTATTCAGTTTTGGGGATAAGCCGTAAAATGCAATATTGGCCTATGTTTGAGGAGTAAAATGCTCCACGTGGAACGTTTTTGTGGAACGGCAATCCCCAGATTTTAGTATTTGTGGAAAATTTTTATTTAACGATATCGAAAAGATCGACGGACCACCATTTGCACATTTTGATGTAGGTTTGTGTCTCTTAGCCATAATCACTATGTATCCCAATCTTTATTACGCGTTTAAGGATCTGTTTGGCCACGCTCCGGAGTTTTTACGATTTGTTAATTCCTTTGGGTTTTTCGTGGCCCTCGCTTTTATCGGGGCGGCCATTGTCCTATCCAAAGAATTGTTACGCAAGGAACAGGAAGGGTTATTACAGGGAAGGGATGAGGTAGTAGTCATCGGTAAACCCGCCGCCCCGGGCGAATTGGCGTTGAACTTTCTATTGGGTTTTTTGCTGGGCTTTAAAATACTTGGTCTTTTTCTGTCCAATAGCGGCTTAACGGCTAATCCACAGGATTTTATATTTTCGACAGCAGGAAGTTGGCCTGCCGGGATCGTCCTGGGCCTGCTCTTTGCCGGTATGAAATGGTGGGAGAAAAATAAGCAGAAACTACCACAGCCCCAGGAAAAGACGGTCAGGATCTGGCCACATGACCGGGTAGGGGATCTGACCATTTATGCGGCCATATTTGGCTTTGCCGGGGCAAAGATCTTCAACAGCTTCGAAACCTGGAGCGATTTTGTAAAGGACCCGATGGGGTCTTTGTTCTCTTTCAGTGGATTGACCTTTTATGGAGGCCTGATCTGTGCGGCCCTGGCGATCTGGGGCTATGCAAAAAAGCACGGCATCGGCTTTTGGTATTTGAATGACGCGGCGGCCCCGGCGCTGATGCTTGCTTATGGCGTTGGGCGTATCGGTTGCCAGGTCTCCGGGGACGGAGATTGGGGTATTGTCAATAGTGCCTATTATACGGCATCCGATGGCAAATTGCTACCAGCGGCCCCAGGCGTCTACGACCAGGTGCTGCACCAGTCCAGCGAAGTATACCTGCCCCAGTTCGGCGCGCTCAGCAACGTGCCGCATTTATCCGTGAAAGCGCCTTCTTTTTTACCGGATTGGTTTTTTGCCTATTCCTATCCCCATAATGTGATCAATGATGGCGTGCGAATACCCGGATGCGATGGAAATTACTGTAATCATCTTCCTCTTCCTGTTTTCCCTACGCCATTTTATGAGATGATCGTTTGTTTAGGCCTGTTCTTCCTGCTCTGGGCTGTTCGCAAACGGTTTACGATCCCAGGTACCTTGTTTGCTTTCTATTTGATTATCAATGGTATAGAACGATTTCTGGTGGAAAAGATAAGGGTGAATAACAAATATGATATTTTCGGCTGGCACCCTACCCAGGCCGAGATTATTTCCTCGCTGCTAGTCATTTCCGGTGCTGCCCTTTGGATCATTCTCCGGCGTAAAGCCAAGTCCCCGGTTGCATCTCCACGAACCGTGTAGACCGAGCCCCTTCGTCTCCCGCCGAGCCCCTTTGTCTCCCGCATCGTCATTCCTTGGTTTTTAGTGCCGGGCTGTCTGCCAATCATCAATAAAATCGGCCATCCAACACAAAGCATTGTTCTATGTAATACAAAGTACTAATCTTTGTTTTGTAATCAACTAAGAGTAGTACTAAATTATTAAAAGAACTATATGTCACCAAAACTCTATTCCCTGGGCCTGCGCTCAAGCCTAAACACCAAGAACATTACCAGAACATCATCCTTCCCGATCGCCGCCTTTAAAAAAATAGGGAAATGCGCACTGGCTTTCCTGATCCTGGTAAATCTGTCTTTTTCCGTCAAATCGCAGGATAAAACGGCCAAAATAGACGGAATAGTAGGGGATGAGGCCAAAAAGCCGCTTTTTGCCGCAACCCTCACGCTTCTTGACGCCCGCGATTCTTCAACGGTAAAGCAAACCGTTTCCGATAAACAGGGACATTTTCAATTCGACCAGATCCGGGAAGGCAGGTACCTGGTCAGGGCCAGCTCGGTGGGCCATTCTACGGTTAATTCCCCCGTTTTTGATCTGAAATTGCCATCCCTCACCCTCAATGGCCTGTTTTTGCATACCGTCTCCGGAGAACTTGCCGCCGTCTCCGTTATCGCAACCAGGCCATTTTTCGAGCATCTGGCGGATAAAATGGTCATTAACGTCGACGCCTCGCCTGTAAATGCGGGATCGACCGCTATGGATGTGCTGGAACGCTCCCCGGGCGTCACCGTGGATAAAGACGATAATATCAGCCTGAAAGGCAAACAAGGCGTAAAGATCATGATCGATAACAGGCCCACCTACATGTCGTCCGCCCAACTGGCCAGTTATCTGAAAAGCCTGCCCGCATCTACGATCGACCAGATCGAGCTCATGACGAACCCATCCGCGAAATACGATGCCGCCGGCAACGCTGGGATCATCAATATAAAAACAAAAAAAAGTAAGGCCTATGGTTTTAACGGCAGCGCGACCCTCAGCCATAGCCAGGGCGTGTATGGCAAGCCCGGCGCCAGCCTGAACCTGAACTACCGGCACGGAAATGCGAATTTCTTTCTGAACGCGGGAATTAGCCATGGCGAATCTTTTCGATCCATGGATATCCTGCGGAAATACCTCGATACGACCCCGGACAGATCGGTCAATTCCATTTTTTCCCAGCATACCAGCGGATATAATGTCAATCCCAATTTTAATCTCAAATTCGGCATGGACTATTATCTCAATAGCCGGACAACGGTCGGATTCGTGCTAAGCGGATTCAGCAATGCAGAAAGAGAGAGTTCTTCGAGCAATATTTTTTTAGAAGACCCGAACAATGCGGTGGACTCGATCGTTTATTCTCCCAGCACCATCCATTCCTCATGGAAGAACGGTTCGGTCAATCTCAATCTCAGACAGCAATTCGACTCGATGGGCACGGAAATTACCGTCGATGCCGATTATATCCGCTACTCTTCGTCCAGCGATCAATACTTCGATAATATCACCTATTCTCCGTCCATGGCAAAAAATGCAGAGACCATTCTCACCGGGCATTTGCCCAGCGATATCGCTATTTATTCCTTCAAATCGGATTATTCCCATCCCTTCAGTAAAACGCTCAAACTCGAGGGGGGTATCAAGACCAGTTATGTGACGACGGATAATACTGCCGGATATTTTAACCTGGTCAATAATGTTCCGGAAGTGGATACGACCAAAACCAATCATTTTCTTTACCGCGAGAATATCAATGCCGCTTATCTGGCCCTGACGCGGGAGTATAAAAAATGGAATATACAGGCGGGTCTCCGATACGAGAACACCAATTATTCTGGCCACCAATTGGGCAATGGAACCGTGACCAATAAGGATTCCAGCTTTTCCAGCGGCTATGGCAGCCTGTTCCCGACCTTATTCGTCAGTTACCAGGCGAATAAAAAGAACCAGTTCACGATCAATTATGGACGCCGGATCGACCGCCCTGCTTACGAGGATCTCAATCCCTTCCTTTTCTTTCTCGATCAATACACGTACCAGGCGGGTAATCCTTATCTGCAGCCCCAGTTCTCGCATAATGTCGAATTCTCCCATACCTATAAGAATTTCCTTACCACAACCCTAAACTATAGCTATACCAGCAATTATTTTTCGGAGACCTTTGAACAGGATGGCCATGCGACTATCGTCCGCAAGGGGAATATCGGCAGCAGGCAAAATGAAGGCATCGCGCTGAGCGCGCAGTTGCACCCGGCAAAATGGTGGACCAGTATCCTATATAGCAATCTCAACTACACAAAATTCGAGGGTTTCCTGTACGGGGAGAATATAAATGTCGGGGCGGCCACGGTGTTGATGAACCTGAACAACCAGTTCTCCTTTAAAAATGGCTGGGGAGGGGAGATTTCCGGGTACTATCGCACCAGGGGGGTCGAAGGGCAGATCGTCGTCGATCCCAGGGGACAGGCTTCCGCGGCCTTGTCCAAAAAACTGTTCCATGACAAGGCAAACGTCAAGCTCGGCATCAGAGATATTTTTTATACCGACCGGACAAAAGGATCCATCGATTTTCAGCAGACCGAGGCCAGCTTCCAAAATGAAAGGGATAGCCGGCAGGTGAGCGTGGCGCTGACCTACCGTTTTGGCAAAGCTTTGAAAAGCAATCCGGGCAGGAGGGGCAATGGGGCCAGGGATGAACAGAATAGGGTGAATGCGGCGGGAGAGAATTAGTTTCAAGCGTATAGCCCCAAAAAAAGGTAGCTTGCAGCTTGTACCTTGTCCTATATTTGCGGTATAATTCCAATCTATGCCATCCTTTGATATTGTCAGCAAAGTAGACCCCCAGATACTCGATAATGCGGTCAATACGGTAAAAAAAGAGATCGTCAACAGATTTGACTTCAAGGATTCTCCCGTAAAGATCGAGTTGAACAAAAAGGACATGAATGTCGACCTGGAGGCGGAAAGCGATATGAAGATCAAGCAGATCGTGGATGTGCTGATCAGCCGCTCGATGAAGCAGGGGTTGGATCCCCTTGCCTTCGATCTCAGCAAAGAGGCCTATCCCAGCGGAAAAACGACCAAAAAGCAGGTGCCTGTAAGAAATGGCCTTAAACAAGAGGATGCCAAGAAACTGACCAAGCTTATCAAGGAATCGGGGCTCAAGGTACAGTCCCAGATCATGGACGACCTGGTTCGGGTGACCGCCAAGAAGATCGATGACTTACAGGATATCATCAAGTTATGCAATGGGGCCAACCTGGGCATGGCTCTGCAGTATGTGAATATGCGGAGCTGACGAAAAAAAGGTTCTCCCTGACTCTCAAATATTTGGAAAGGAAAGTGACAATCCTTAATTTTGCACTCTTAATTTAATAAGCTGTACGGCCAAATCCGTGCAACCCAACACAGAAAAAAAATGAAAAAAGGCCTCCACCCCACGAATTATCGTTTTGTCGTCTTCAAGGATATGAGCAATGGCACCAGCTTTGTCAGCCGTTCCTCCGCCCAGTCCCGCGAAAATATCAAATGGGAAGACGGTAAGGAATATCCTCTGATCAAATTGGAAATTTCCAACACCTCTCATCCGTTCTTTACGGGCAAGAATGTACTGGTGGATACCGCAGGAAGGATCGACAAGTTCAAGAAACGTTACGAAAAGAAGGCAGAGGTTATTCCGCAAGAAAAGAAAACGGACTCCGCTACGAAATAATGCGCTGCCCGGCCTCCGGCCCCGCAGAAGAATGTACTGAACCCTTTCCATATCGGAAGGGGTTTCGTAGTTTTAACCCATGAACGCAATGACCCACAAAGTTCCCATGCGCGTTGACGATCTGTTCCCGTTCACCCTGACCCGATCGGTGATGGATATACGCATCGGTATCCTGACACTGCGGGAGAAAGGCGGGCGGCTGGCCGGTTCGGCTAATCCAAAAGCCTTTCCCCTCGCGCAGACAGGCGCGGAGCAGATCCGCCATCCATGGGATATTTTCCGGCTCAATGCGCAAGCCATCACGGAGGACATGGCGCTGGTCGCCAATGGCCGTGTGTCTCAACCCCTTCCTTCTTCGGTACAGGCGATCTCCCCCGAAAATATTTTTATCGAAGAGGGCGCCAGGGTTGCTCATTCCATACTGAATGCATCCGCAGGTCCCATTTATATCGGCCGCGACGCCGAGATCATGGAAGGCTCGCTGATCCGCGGGCCCTTCGCCTTATGCGAAGGCGCCATCGTGAAGATGGGCTCGAAGATCTATGGCGCCACGACGATCGGCCCTTATAGCATCGCGGGCGGGGAGATCAAGAATTCCGTGATCTTCGGGTATTCGAACAAGGCGCATGACGGTTACCTGGGGGACGCGGTGATCGGGGAGTGGTGCAACCTGGGCGCCGGTACGTCCAATTCGAACCTGAAAAACCCCGGCGGGGAAGTGAAGGTCTGGAACCAGGCCAGCCGCCAATTTATCGGCGCCGGTAACAAATGCGGTTTGCTGATGGGGGATTATTCCCGCTGTTCGATCAATACCTCTTTTACGACGGGTACCGTGGTCGGGGTCTGTTGCAATATCATCGCCGGCGGGCTGACCCCGAAATTCATTCCCAGCTTCCATTGGGGGCAACCGGGAAACACCGCGGTCAGGTATGAATTCGAAAAGGCCCTGAAGGATATTGCCAATTGGAAAAAATTCAAGCATCAATCGATTACCGATAGGGAAATACAGGTTTTGAAGCATATTTTTGAAGGATATTAATCTAAAATTGGAAATAAATGAGAAAACAAATTGCCGCCGCGAACTGGAAGATGAACCTCACTTATCAGCAGGGAGAAGCCTTGCTGAGCGATATATTGGAAGAAAGGATCAAACTCACCCCCGATCAGGAGGTGATCTTCGCGGTGCCTTTTCCGTACCTGATCATCACGAACAGCCAGGTGTCGAGGGAAAAGAATTATTTCGCTGCGGCCCAGAATTGTTCGGATAAAAAATCGGGCGCTTATACCGGAGAGATATCCGTAGAGATGCTCAAATCCATCAGCGTCAAATATTGTGTGATCGGTCATAGCGAAAGAAGAGAATACTTTTCCGAGACCAATCAATCCCTCGAACAAAAGGTGGCGCTCTGTATCGAACAGGAGATCACTCCCATATTTTGTTGCGGCGAACCCCTCGCTATACGGGAAGCCGGTACCCAGAACGGTTATGTCGAGACCCAACTGAAGGAATCCCTGTTCTCCCTGTCCGCCGCGCAGGTCAGCAAGACGGTCATCGCTTATGAACCCATCTGGGCGATCGGCACGGGCAGGACCGCCACGACGGAACAGGCACAGGAAATGCACGCTTTTATCCGGTCGGTACTGGACTCGAAATACGGCAAGGATGTCTCGGAATCCATTTCCATTCTTTACGGCGGCAGCGTCAAGGCAGGGAATGCAAAGGAACTGTTTGAATGCGCGGATGTGGATGGCGGATTGGTGGGGGGCGCTTCGCTGATTGCCAAAGACTTTATCCAGATCATCCGGGCGTTGAAATAAACAGCGCCGTTCAGGAACCGGCCCCGGAGACTCCTTTGCGCGCTGCCGGATAATAGATGAGGAGGGAAAGGCAGGCCAGGGTCACAAAGAGCAGGGAGGGTAAGACTATTCCCGAACCAGGCATGAATCGCGAGACGCACCATTGCCCTGCGAAGGACAGAATCCCGAACAGGATAAAGAACAGGAGCAACTTAAGGAAAGGCATAACCGAATAGATACGGGTATCCAGCGCTTTCGCGCTATGATACAGATAAAAGACGATCTGCGCCCCTGTGCCCATCACCATGGCGGCGGCTACGCCCCGGACCCCGAAGAAATTATAAAGAACCGTGCAGAGCAGGATCTTGGCCACTACCCCCAGCAGCGAACCCTGGAATACCCGCTGGCTCCGCATTTTGTTCTGCAATAAGACCGTATAATTGGCGACGCGTAGCGGCAGGATCCAACTGCTGATCAGGAAGATATCCACCGAATCATTGTATTTTCCGTGAAAGGCCCATGAAAAAAGCAGCCCTGCATTGGCTTGCAGGAAGAAGAACAAGGGGAACAACAAACAGGATAACAACAGGCAAACCCGGTGGAACAGGGATAAAATGCCCGCATTACCCATACCGGCCTGGTTGATCTGTACGCTGATGAAGGTACCAGCTGCCGATACTAAAATGCCCGATACAGGGATCTCGTAGGATCCGTTGAAGTAGACGGCGAATAGCGGAGCCGACAGCAACCATAGCAGGAACAGGTTGTCGATATTCCCGGAGAAAGCTTCCAGCCCCTGATTCAGGCTCAGGTAGGTCCACTGCCGGGTATACAGGGTAGCGTCGCCCGGGGCTTCCCGCCTGGGTATTGTCCCGCTTTTTTCCCATGTACCGGTAAAGCATATCCGCAAAATTCCTAGCAGGGTTAGCGCACCCAGGAGCGCATTCAAAGAGAAAGCTACCCTGAACAGGAAAAAATAATGGATCCCTCCAAAGGCACATGCATACAGCAGGTTGATCAGGAATACCAGGCGGTTCTTTCCCCGCTTGATCGTTAGCATCTCCGCAACCGAATAGAGCGCGCTGGTCAGTGACAGCCCCAGCAACAGGCACCGTGTCGGCAATGGTAAAATACGCATGAAAGCTAATATGAAGACCGCGATGATCAGGAACAAGGCCAGGTAGACCCTGCCGGTCCTTTTCCAGATCAGGCGGATCAGCCCCTCCAACTGCGCGGCGGGCAACGATGCGATCAGCAAAGGCAAGCCCAGGGCCAGCAAAGACGAACAAAAGCCGATAACGACGAAGATCTTCTGGTAAGTGCCGTAGAGCGCCTTGTCCAGGCGAAGGGAACAAAGCCAGAAAACAACCAGGGTGAGCAATACCTGGATGACCCGCGCAAGGCTAAGCATTCCCGTCCGTGTGACGAACTTATCCAGGATATTTCGATCTTCTGAATTGTTCACAGGCCAATTTATCTATTTGTTTGACAATTTTCGCCGGATTGCCCGCTATCACGACGGAACCCTCCGGAAAGGAAGAGACGACCACGGCGCCTGCTCCCACGATCGTGAAATCCCCTAACTCTGTTCCCGGCAGGATGACCGCCCCCATGCCGATCCAGCAAAAGGCGCCGATCCGGATGGGCTGTTCGGCGGAAAAGCGTTCGTTGTCGATCAGGTCATGATTAGCTGAAATGATCCCAACATTCGGCCCGATATTGGTATAGTCGCCGATCTCGATCCCATTCTTCGCGTCGATAAAATTTCCCGGTGAATCGCCCGGGAAGACCCCCTTGCCGCGTTTGATACGATCGGGACAATGCACGGTGCTGGTATAATGAACGGCCCAGGGAACGCCGGCATTCTGCCGGAGCAGGTATTTGAAAAAGAAGTTGGCAAGATAGAAATTGAGGCCAACGTCGGTTCGCAGGCGAAAAATGCGTTGTATCGATCTTTTGATCATGATAAATGGCCCCCCGTCCGGGATCGGTTAGGTAAATATAGCTTGAATTTTTGGCCGATGGCGGCTAATTGTGCGCCGTTCAAAAAGGCAAAATTCAACACCAGCAGCTCGAAGATAAAGACATCCGCAAAAAAATAGGTAATGATATGGATCAGCACGGGGATCCAGAACAGCGCGCGGTCGAATTTGCGGGTAAAAAAGCCGATGCCCATCGCGCCTTCCAGTAAAATGGTGAGTACATGGCCGCCGTTCAGGGCCCATTCATGCCGGAGGAACCAGCGGTAGAACCCGGACAAGAGCGTATCGGGATGATAATAGAGATAATCAACGAGATTTAATTTAAAGGAGCCGGCGCCCTGACCCCAATAAAAAAAAGCATTTCCGATAAACACCTTCCAGATAAAAGCGGAGAAATAGAGATAGCAGGCATAATAGCGGATGCCCTGCCAGGCCAGGCTGAATCGTTCGCTATCACGGAACCAGAATGGCAGGAAGACCAGGAAGAGGCCGTCCACCGTCACCGTATGGATCATGGCCGCACTGTTGAAGCCGATGGCATAGAGGGCGATCAGGATCGAGAACCCGATGATCCATTTTCGCCGGAGCGGGAATAGCAGCGCCAGCACTCCCGATAACGCAACCAGCAGATCGAACAGCACGGCGCCGCTGTGGTTCATCATCAGCAATTGCGGGAGATGTAGCAGGCGATAGGCCCAATAGGTCAGATCCAACCCCGTCGTGAACAACGGCGGTCCCAGCAGCCCCGAAGGAGTGACATGCTCAAAGAAACGCAATACAAAGAACAGCAAGGTATAGCCTGTGAGCAGACGGGTCAATACGGTTCTTTGTGAGTTATTCATATTGCATAAAAGTTTTGATCAGGGGATCGCTAAACTTGTATCCGAAGAGATCTCCCTCACCCATCCGTTGGTATCGAAACCGACCGTCTTCTTCAACACATAGATAGGCCCGACCGGGCCGCCGGCCTGCTGGGATAA
>OLLP01000730.1_pt1 | contig 20804 bp, 22 predicted proteins | sample 1604561 | NCBI WGS metagenome assembly OLLP01 (sample SAMEA104055722, study PRJEB20765) | soil metagenome | isolation source: soil | reverse complement strand
GCCTTCGCCCGGGGGCAGCCCTTCCACAAAGAGACCGACCGCAATGCTTTTCCCCGTAAAATTGCCCGAGCTGTTCTGCGGATAGAGGGAAGAGAGGGGGATCATCGCCTCATAGATTAATTCGCCCAGGCTATTGAACCCGATCTTTACCTGTATGCCCTCGGGATTGGCCTGCCCGCTTGTATAATTTTGCACCGTTTCCTCCTTGCTGAAGCCGTATAGCGTATAGGCCGCCAGATCGTCCTCCATGGAGTGCTGTTTTTCAGGGTACAGATCGGGACGGGCCTGGTTCATAATGGCGCTTTCGCGGCTTGGCTTATGGCCCGTAGGGTAGGCGATACCCACCGCTTCGCTGTTCGCCTTCTCCGCCTGGTTATTGATCCATACCGTCAGCCCGCCCGCCAGGATCTTTTCCTGCTCGTCCGCTCCCCTTGCCGAAAGCATGATATACAGATTGTTCTTATCGTTCGACACCGCATAGCTTACCTTTTCTTTTTTGTCGTAATAGGGAAGGGGCTTGATCCATTCGGCATCGGACCCGTCGATGACCAGAGGCTGGCGTTGCCAGCCGGCATCCTGCGAGAGCGCATTGTCCTTGTCTGTCTTGGTGGACCGGCATCCCGCGGCAAGAACCAGGGAGATGGCGGCAATGGTAAGAAAAGATGACATTATTTTCATGGCAGTACCCTCCTGACCGGGTTGACGGTCACGGGCAAAATTAGACCATTGGCTGCATTGGCCCATGCTAATCGTTTGTTATTTCACAAATCACGGGCCGTTCCCGGGATCGTAACCTTTTGGTAACTTCACAAATTAACCGCGCATGCCCAGGCACGCACAATCTGAATAACTGCATATGGAATTTCATGTCGCCCAGATGAACATAGCCAAATTATTATACCCCCTCGAAGATCCCGCTATGGCTGATTTTGTCAATAATCTGGATTTAATAAACGGGTTGGCCGATACCAGCGAAGGGTTTATCTGGCGGCTGGCAGGCGAGGGCAATAACGCCACCGGCAATATTATTTACAATGACCCCACGCTGCTCGTCAATATGTCGGTATGGGTGACGATCGACAGTTTATTCCGGTATACTTACCGCACGGATCATTTGGAGTTCTTCAGACGGCGAAAGGAATGGTTTGGCCGGATGGAGTCGGCGCACATGGCATTATGGTATGTTCCAGCGGGGCATATACCTGCCATCTCCGAGGCGCAGGAGCGGCTGACACATCTCCGGGATCACGGCGATACTCCCTTCGCCTTTTCTTTTAAACGGAAATTTACTCCTGCCGAGGCTGATGATTTTATGCGTTTGGATTGACGGGGCCGTCGTTTGGATTAACATGGCCGCCGTTTTGCATAATATGAATCCTTAATTTGCACGATGATGAACGAATCTACCGCCCGGATCGAAGCGTTCAACCGCGGCCGTTTGCCCAAAATGATAAAGGTGAAGTATAAGTTCATGCGGGAGAACCTGTTCCGGTTCTTCCGGGGCACCTGCCACCTGTTCTATGAGGATCTGGCAAAGGATAAGGATTTCCCCCAAGGGCCGCCGGGCTGGATCTGCGGGGATCTGCACCTGGAGAATTTTGGCAGCTATCGCAGTAATAACGATCAGGTTTATTTTGACCTGAATGACTTTGACGAGGCTATCCTGGCCCCGGTCACCTGGGAGGTGGTCAGACTGCTTACGAGTATCTTCATCGGCTTCGAATCATTGGAAATAGAGGAAGAAAGAGCGGTTAAAATGGCCCGTCTTTTCCTGAAGTCTTACACGTCGACGCTGTTGACGGGGAAGCCGGACTATGTGGAATCGGCCATGGCGCAGGGCATCATTTGCGATTTCTTAACGGCGGTGGGAAAACGCAAGCAAAAGAACCTGCTGCAAAAAAAGACCACCTTTAAAAAGAAAAGGCTGCAAATGCTTACCGATAGTCCCAAACACTTCAAGATAGGAGAGGAGCTCAAGGGAGATTTGTTCCGGCACGTGAACGATTGGCTGAAGATCGATGAGGGCAGCCCCTATAATTATAAGGTTGTCGACGGGGTCTTTCGCCTGGCGGGTACGGGTAGCGTGGGCCTTCAAAGATTCGCTTTCCTTTTAAAAAGCCTCAACGAAACGGGTTTTAAATATATCCTGCTGGATATGAAAGAGGCGTCCCGGTCTTCTCTTGCGCCATATATCGCTACCCCGCAGCCCGACTGGGCATCGGAGGCGGACAGGATCGTATCCGTTCAAAAAAAGATGCAGAATCGTTGTCCTGACCTGTTAAGCACCAGCGAATTCAGGGGTAAGTACTTTATCATGCAGGAAATGCAACCTACCAAGGATAGTATCGACTTCAGGCTCCTGAATGACCGGTACCGGGATATGTACAGTGTGATCGATAGCATGGCGATGCTGACGGCTTCGTCCCAATTAAGAAGTTCCGGGCAGAACGGATCGGCCATAACCGACGATCTGAAGGCTTTTGCACAGGATCCGAACTGGCAGGACGCGCTGTTGAATTACGCTACCCGCTATGCCTGCCGGGTAAAAGAGTATTACCAGGCTTTTCTTGAAGACACGCCCATGCCCATGCTCACGCGCATGCCCATATTGGGATTAAATCCATTGCTGTAGAAGTTATTACGCATATAGATGCCCCACAATGGGTCGGACAGGGCTGGCATTATTATTTAACATATACAGTAGCGTCCAACTAATGACGCAAAAAATGAAAGAGAACATCTGCCCCGTGCTGATCGTCGATGACGATAACGATCTGTGCCTGATCCTGGAGAGGGTAATAACAGACAAATGTTCCGTGCATGTCGAGCATAATTTAAAAAGCGCGGAATACTATTTGGCGAAACTCGAGCCTACGATCATTCTACTGGATAATGATTTGCCCGATGGAACGGGAGTTAGATCGATAAGACATATACTCAGCGATCATCCCCGCGTAAAGATCGTGCTGATGACGGCCGATGATTCCAAAGGGTTGCAGGAAAGGGCGATACAGGAAGGGGCTGTCCAATTCATCGCCAAGCCCTTCCAGGCCTCCAGGATCAACGAGATCATCTTTTCGCTCTGCCCGGAACTAAATGCCGCGTAGATAGCGGAACAGCACGACACCCGTGCTGAATTTTTTGACCTCGGCAAGTTCCAGTTTGGCCATCGCCGCCCCGTCCTGGAACATTCGTTTTCCGCTGCCCATAATGACCGGGTGTACCAGGAGCCGGTATTCGTCGATCAACCCGGTTCCTATCAGCGAATGGACCAGCGTGGCGCTTCCTTCGATCTGGATCTCCCGGCCGGGTTCCTGTTTGAGCTTGCGGACTTCTTCCACGAGATTTCCCGCTATGATCGTTGAATTATTCCATTCTGCCTTTTTTAGCGTCGAGGAAGCGATGTATTTGGCCACGCTGTTAAGCTTGGCGGCAACGCCCATTTCATTGTTCTTCATCGCCGACCAATAAGGCGCCAGCATTTCATAGGTTACCCGCCCCAGCAGTAAGGCGTCGGCCGACAAAATGCCGTCCCGGATATATTCCTGTCTTTCCTCATTGTCGAAGGGGATGAACCATTCGTTCATATTGGTGGCGTCAAAGACGCCGTCCAGGCTTACCCAGGTCGAGACTATCAGTTTTCTCATTATAATCGATTGTATTTAATAGGTGCAAATAGCAGGCCTGAGATTTCAATTTAAAACTCAGGACTCGAGCGGCTTTTCCCGGATATGAAGAATATACCCGTACATTTTTTTCGCCCCGGCAACAGCGGCGGCGTCGTTCTCGGATGGCTGCTTATTCAATAAGGAGCAAAAATCTGTCCAAAAGGGGATGGTGTTCGATCCATAAACCTGGTAATAATGGAAATTAAGCTTATTTAAAGCAGGATTTGCTTTGAGCTTTTTAACGATTACCTGACCGCCTAAAGTGGCGCCTTCCAGTACGTAAAGAGCGCCTAACGATGCGGCATCGTTTTCCGGTATGCCCGCACCTGGATCGGTTATTCCCTCGCTGTCCGTATCCAGCGAAACTTCTTTCATATCGAGCAGCAGGGCGTGCAGTTTGCGCCGTTTGGAGATGCCCAGTTCCCTGGCTACCGGCTCGCTGAGGGCTTGGAAGAGGCGGTCTTCCAGGTACAGGTGTATAAAGTAATTGGTAGTTAATATTACTTTATACTGTTCCAGGGACAGCGTGCCATCCATGATCTCATGAACGAACATTACCTTCTCTACCTGGTCGTGATTGCTTCGGGTCGCTTGTTTTAAAGTTTCGTGTAACAATGGCTCTTTATGAATTCAACGTGAAAGTATGCTCGATACGGTTAATCAGCTCCGATAACAGGAATGGCTTGGCCAGCCAGCTATCGGCCCCGATCTCAGCGGCGATTTGCCTGATATTCTCAGCTCCGGAGAACAAGATAAAAAGGATTTTTTTTGGGTAGTCGCTATTTTGGATCTCTTTTATGAGCTCTCCGGCCTGCTTTTCCCCGATATAATTGTCTATCAGTATCAGATCGGGGTCGAATTCCCTGGTGACCCGAACAATATCCCGGTTATCGGTTTGAAGTTGTAAGCTGTACTTGCCTTTGAGCGCCAGCCTGACGATTTCCAAAAGGTCCTTGTCATCCTCGATTATCATTATCTTCTTCAAAATCATCCCAGGTATTACGAACTTGTGAATTTAGATCAGTGGTTCCTGAATAATATATAAAATACCGTGCCTTCTCCCAATGTACTTTCGAACCAGATTCTGGCATCGTGCTTTTCTACGATGCGTTTTACGATGGCAAGGCCCACGCCCGTACCTTCGAAATCTTTCGCATTATCCATTCTTTTGAATAGCTCGAATACCCGGTCATAATGCTTCACATCGATCCCCACGCCGTTATCGGCCACGGAATAAAGGATCTCATTCTCCCGGTAAAGCCCATCGACCCTTACCCTGGAAGGAGTCGATCTGGATGAATACTTTATCGCATTGTTGATGAGGTTGGTAAAGACCTGGTAGATCATAGTCGGCTCACCGCGGATAGACGGGGTCTCCCCGATCGTAAAATGGAGTGTATCGGCTTTTAGGGCGTTTATGACCTCGGTTTTGATCTCGTTCAACATCCTGGTCATATCCAGCGGCTTCATTTCTATTTCCGCCCTCCCGATCCGCGAATAATTAAGGATCTCCGAGATCAGGAAATTCATTTTGTCGGCACAAGCCATTATCCGATCCAGGATCTGTTTGCCGTCGTTATCGAGGTGCCCGGTGGTAGTGGCTAAGAGCTCGGAATAGCTCCTGATGGAAGCCAGCGGGGTACGGAGATCATGCGAGATCGTAAAGCTGAATGTGTCCAGTTCCTCATAGGCCAGTTTCAGACGATCGTTCAACAGACGGATCGCAGTTGCTTTTTTATTGATGGCATGGATAACCTTTTCCCGGAGCTTTACCACATTGGTTATTTCCTGGCCCCGCCATTTTTCCGAATTGTTCTTCACGATCTGGGACCAGGTCGCGAATGATCTTCTGGGTGAAATGGGCAAATGGCCAGTCTCATTAATTTCATGGGGCTTGTCGGGATTGCCGGCCCACATCCTTTCTTTGATTATTTCGGGCTTGAACCAAATAATGTATTCGGAAAATTCTTTGGAGAGCGTGCAGGCAAGCAGCCCGCTGGCTATCCGGCCGTAAGGGGCAGCTTGCATCAGGAATTCCGGTAGCCGGTGGGTATGATAGACGCCGTCCTGCATTTGTGACTTGAGCCAGCCGATGATTTCCAGGATCTGTTCTTCATCAGGTGTGTCACCGACCCTTACTATGCGGTTATTGAGCACGACTACGGCCCCTGTCGATGAAGTGATGTCTTTAACGGTGATCGTATTCCCGGTCAGCGCGTCGATGATATCCTCTTTCGAATCGATCAGGCTGAAAAGTTCAATGACCGACAAATTTAACTCGGCGTCTTTCCCGGTACTTTCTTCCTCTTCCCTGTATTCCAGCGCTGACGAGAGGATCTGTCCGATAAGTTTGGAAGCGTTGCGGGCATTGTAATTAATGAATCTCGGAGAATAATTATGACAGGCGACCAATCCCCACAGATCCCCTTTGGAGATCAGGGATATGCTGAAACTCGAAACGACCCCCATATTTTTTAAGTACTGGATATGAATGGGGGATACCGCCCTTAAGGCCGAATGAGTGAGATCCAGGGGTGAACCTTCCGGACGATTGGTTATTATGGCCGCACTCTGGCTGTTGACGTCCGCAATGATACGGGTTAGGTTGATCTTGTACAGTTCCCTGGCCTGTTTCGGGATATCTGACGCCGGGAAATGCAAACCTAAATACGGATCCAGTTTGTTTGCCGCCACTTCGGCGACGACCACCCCATGACCGTCTTCTCCGAATTTATAGATCATCACCCTATCGTAGTGGATGATATGCCTTATTTCCCTGGCGGCATTTTGCAAAAGAACGTTTAGGTTCTTGTCGGAGAGGATTTCCGAGACGGATCGGCCGATCGTTTTATGCAGATCCAGTTCCAGTTCGGATGTCTGAGGCTCGAACTCCAGCAGATGGGAAGGCCCCGAAATGGAAATAATGAGATTGAATGGCTTTTTAGCGATCTCCACGTAGAAAGGATTGACCGCTTCAAAACTTTTATTTTTTGAACCCAGTTTCAGGATTTGAGTGATCCTGAGCGGCGATCCGGATAGATCGAGTTTAACTTCGAGGGCTTCTATTTTTTTACCCAGAAAGGCCTTTCCATCTTCTTTGATGAAATCATATACATTCTCGCTGATATGCGTGATAATAAGCGTTTCGCTATTGACCGCTATTAAAAATCCGTGAGACTGGATCTTTCCTGGAATATGTATTGGCTCGGTATCGCAAACACTGAGATCGATCGGTTCTGGTTGCATGGAATGGGTGCTGACGCTGAAATGAAAACGATAGTCGACGCTGCCTGAAGCTGAAGTTGTTCCTCGTTCTTAAGAATTGATAACCATGGAATTTACGACTTTTTGGGCTACCGGCGGCATCAATTCCCGGGGGCCATCCCGGGCCTGCCGGTTTCTTGAGCCAACCCCGGAAACTCCAGCGTAAATACCGAACCAACCCCCTTCTGGCTTTCCACGAGAATGACACCCTGATGAATGTCCATGATCTTCTTGCAAATAGCGAGCCCGATCCCTGATCCTTCATAAGCAGCCTTGTTGTTCAGTCGCTGAAAAGGCTCGAATATCCGATTCCTGCCTTCCTCGCTCATCCCGATGCCATTATCCCGGATATGGATGAATACCTTGCCGTCCTTTTCTTCCCCCTGGATCGTGATGACCGGGGAACGATCGCAAAACTTCAGGGAATTGCTGATCAGGTTAAGGAACAATTGCTGAAGATACCGTTCATTGCCTTGCAGCACGGGGATCGGCCCGATATCGATCCGCGCATGCTTCCCCCCGATCCGGGTCTGCAACTCTTCCAGCGCCTGGCCGATCGCCCGGGATGGATCGATGGGTTGCAAGGGGATCTCTTTTTCCAGCAAGGCCAGGTTTAGCAGGTCGTTGGTCAGTTGTTGCAGGCGGCGGGATGAATTGACCATTTTTTGCGTATAGTCCAGGAGTTTGGGATCTGCTACTGCTTTCATGCCTTCCTCCAGCCTGCTTCCGTAGAGTACGATCTTTCGAAGGGGCTCCTGCAGGTCATGGGCCGCCATAAAGGCGAAATTACCCAGGCTCTTATTCGCTTCCCCAAGCCTTTCCTCCGCGGCGATCCGGCGCCGGATCTCATTTTCAAGTTCCAGGCTGTTCTGCCGCCATCTGCGCGTAGCGAATAGCCTGGAAAAGGATTCGATGAGTTGCTTCATTATTTCAGGGAAGTTGAAGGGTATTGGGATGCCTGCACAGACGCCAGTAAGCCGTTATGGAAGACAGGGTATCTTTATATTCGGTGAAGGAAGATGGCTTGATGAAGAAACCCTGCACGGTGAGCGAATAGACCTTCTCGATAATGCCGGCATTGTCGACCGTGGTCAGGAACACCAGGGGAATGCTTTTTTTTCGCAGGTATTCGTTCTCATTCACCCTCTGCTGGAATTGCAGTCCGCTCATCCCCGGAAGATTGATATCCGAAAGGATGAGAAAGGGTTGGTCTTCCGTGGCGATCAGGTAGTCGAGGGCCTTATGGCCATCCTCGAAAAAGACCATTTTTTCCGTGACCCCGATTTCCAGCAGCACCTCCTTTAAAAGCTCCCGGTCTTCGGGATCGTCTTCGAGTATCACAATTTGCCCGGTATTTTCCATAAAGGTATTTGTACCGAAATTTAATCTTTTATTATCACATGAACGACAACATCCCACCGGGCGCTCACTGCAAAAATATCGGCAGCCCGCAATTTGCGGAAAAGGTGTTTTTACTGAAATCCCCACCCAATACGAGCCGGAATGGGTAAAAAATCTATTTTTTACTTCAGGAATAGTTTTATTTTCCTTTATTTAACGACTATATAGATAAATAGCACAATTTCCCCAGCTTTACTGCGCGGCTGCTATGCTCCGCCTGGCCAAAACCAACCCCAATGAGCGAAAAAAAATTTGTATTCATCCGCGACTCCGGCAGGAATGTCAAGCTTGACCTGCAGCGCATCCTCTATGTCGAGGCCCGCAAGAACTATAGCTACCTGGTCACCACCGAAAAGAATTTCATGGTGCTGACGCCCCTGAAGGATTGGGCGTTCTTCCTGCCACAGCATTCCTTTTGCCGGATCCACCGCGCTTATATCGTGGCTATCGACAAAATACTCTCCTTCGATAGAAAGTTCGTCTACCTGCCGGGGGCGGAGCTGGCGATCGGGGAGCAATTCAAAAATGCGCTGTCGGAAAAAGTGATCGTCATCGGCGGCGAAACCTGGAACAGGCAGTATGTCGAAAATGCCGATCCCCCTTCATTACCAAGCTTCATGATCCAGCTTGAGAAAGCCTCCCCCCGGTCCCGTCCTTTGGTTTGAAGATATCCATGAACGCAGGGCCCGGCCCTGTATCTGTGCGAGGCAAAGAAGATTAGGCTTTTGCCGCGATTTTTTGTTATTTTAATGGTCGGTTCTATCAAAAAAAAATCATGCCTGCCAGATCGGTCTACTTAAAATCGATACTCCTTGTATGCGGGGCTGCAGCTCTCTATGTTGAGATAGATCGCGCGATCCTCCGTACCGGCTGGCCCGTTACGGGGATAATGGCCATCCTGCTGATCATTATCGCCTCGCTTTACTTTTTTATCGTTCCTTTTCTGAAAAGGGTATACGCCCAAACGATCCTCCTGGTCATTTGTCTGGCGGCGGCTATACTAATGCCTTACGGCTATCTGTACGGGCTGATCGAGTTCAAGCGGCATCGGGAAAGCCACGAACGCGTCGTACACGATTTTAACCGGGGTGGCTTCGATTCGCTGCTGACCTCCGACGCCTATCGATCCAACGGAGTGAGGCTGAGCGCCCGGCGGGATCAGGTGATCGATATCTATGCGGACAGCACCCTCAGAATGGTCTTTTTTTTCAAACATATCGACGGCATATCCTTTTCCGGAGACCTGTTCATTTCGAACCCGGGATTGATAACCGATAAACGGGTCTACTATTTTTTGCATCGCCATTTCGGATATACAAAATTGAACGACAATTGGTACTGGATCGAGACATCCGGTCCTTGACCTGTCAAATTGATCCCTCGATCCGCTCCCCGAACTTTCGATCCGCTCCCGTCCCTCAATTGATCTTTTGCGATTGCAGGGTCTGCGAATAATCCAGGAACAAGGCATTATTGCGGGTGCTATCCGCCGCATAATCCTCCATTCTTACCACGCCAACTCCCGGGGAAATATAGGTCACTACCGCTTCCTGCGTAATGTTATTGCAATCCACTGTATACTCGATATTCTCCAGGCAACTGTACCCATTGATGGTCGTAGGGGTCACGAGGCCATATTGGCTGGATTTTTTCGCGCAGGCCGGATTGGAAAAATCATAACCCGAGCCGATGAACTGCCCGTCTTGCTGTACCGTCTGAAAAAAGATATATGGAGAATTGCCCAGGCTATCTGCCTGGTAAATGGTCGTGTTATAAGGATCCACTGCCACATAGCTCCCTGTCCCAAACCAGCCATTCGGTTCCGTTATCCCATAATAGACCGTGCCGTATTGATCCGTTTCCGTTTGTGTATTGATCGTTGCCGTATCCCGGTATGTCGAAGTGAATGCGGTGTCGTTAAAAAGCGAGTCCTGGTAGACCCAGACATCCCCCGCCTTTAAAGGCCATAATAAAGGGCCGCTGTTGCCGGCGTAATTGGAACTCAATTTTGTACAGGAGACTGCGACGAAAATGACAGATAGAACTAACAGGAGCTTTTTCATAAAATGCGAATTTGCACCTTAGAAGGCAACCCGGGGCAAACGTTTAAACGGGGATGTGTTAAATAACGTTTAATGCTATAAGATATTCATAATCATATTGTTGCGAATAAATCAGCCCCACCGGCCCTTTATCCCACCCGCTAAATCCGGCGCCGGGACAGGATACTTATAAGGATCGCTAAGTAGTAAATACTAATTGCCGGAGATACCCTTTCCTTTACTATGGGTCCGGTTAAAAAGACTCTATTTTTGATCTATCCAATAAGAATGAAAACCAACTAAAATCCAAGTCCGAAACCAACTAAGATCCAAGTCCGAAAAGCCGATTACCGACCCTGAGAAAGCTTAGAAATTCAAATTCTCTGAAAAGCCTCCAAATAAAATTGGGGGTTTTTTCATTTCAGCCCGGGAATGCACATGGTTTCCCTCAGGCTTTCGCCGATCTTCTCAAGAAAATACATGGCAAGGGGGAGTTGAAAGGCTAGCCCCGCCCCCAGGATAAGCGGCACGATCGTACTGAAATAACTGTTGACGGTCCAAAGGTTCTCGATGGTATCGTCCAGCGAGAATTTCGAGAAAAAGCTGATGGTATATGGCGCTATCACAAAGAATCCGAAAAAGACCTCGCTGAAAAAGAGCAGCGATGGTTCCTTTTAGTTTTATCAATTAAAATCTTTTATTCGTATGTTTAATAACGTTAGTATTTTTGAGAAAGCCCTTCCCCGGATTTCCCCAATTCGAGCAATTTGAAACGTTAAAGTTTGGATCGTAGGCGGGATCGGTCTCCCATTTGAGCGGCCTGCAGGGCTCTACAATCGTTCTCGGGGGTGGCATGGGATTTTGTGATATTTTAATACCATTTTTTATTACCACTCACCTAATAAATGATCTACTATGTTCTATCACGTAAAAGACCTGCAATACAACGCGCGGGTGTCAAGACCCGACCCGGCCTTTGCCACCTTATTGTTGGAACAGTTCGGGGGCGCCAATGGCGAGTTGGCGGCAGCTTTACGGTATTTTGGCCAGGCTTTTGGGGCGAAGAACCCTTACCCGGACAAATACGACCTTCTTATGGACATCGCTACGGAGGAGTTCAGCCACCTGGAGATTGTCGGTGCAACCATTCAAATGTTGCTGACGGGTATCAACGGCGATCTGAAAAATGCGGCCGAAAGTTCGGAAATCATGAAGCTATTGAATGGCAAGACGGCGAAGGAAGAGGTAATCCATCAGGGGATGGTAGCGCCCCAATTCCTAATCGGCAGCGCCGGCGGGCCTTGTTACACGAATTCCCAGGGCGTTCCCTGGACGGCCGCCTATATCAACGGGGATGCGACGGGTGAACTATCTGCGGATCTCAGGTCGAACATTGGCGCGGAATCGAGGGCGAAAATGGTCTATGAGTATCTATTACAATTTACCGAAGACCCTTACGTGAAGGAAACGCTCAGGTTTCTGATGACCCGTGAAGTGGCGCATTTCCAAATGTTCGAGGCGGCATTGGAGACGATACAGCCGAACTTTCCCCCTGGCGTCCTGCAAAGTGATCCGCGATTTAGCAATGTCTATTTCAACATGTCGAGCGGGAACGATTTTACAGGACCCTGGAACTCGGGCAAGACGACGCAATTCGGGGAAGAGATACAGTATGTAGCGGATCCCATTGCCTATGTAATGGAGACCAACGGGCTATTGGAGCATCAGGCGGCCGGAACGGACAGAACGGAGGCCAGCGTCCAGAAATTAAACAAGGAATTAAGCAAGAAAAAAAGCGGGAAGGTTAACAGTGCCAATCCTCCGGAATTAATGCAATGGAACAAACCACTCGAAAAGGCGGAGAATAATACGAAACAACAATCAAAGAATGGGAACTCAAAAGCAAGCCACGCAAAAAAGTAACCTTCCAAGCTCGGTAGCGGACGGTGTGGAAGTGATTTTCTACACCGATCCGCTTTGCTGCTGGAGCTGGGCTATGGCGCCGGAATGGGACCGGCTGAGGATTGAATGCGGGACGGCGGTAAAGGTGCAGTATAAAATGGGAGGGCTTTTGCCGTCCTGGAAACATTACCAGGACGCGGCGCACTCGATCACCCGCCCGGCTCAAATGGGGCCGGAATGGATGCAAGCGGCTCATTTATCAGGAGTGCCCATCAACAGCCGGATATGGATCACGGACCCGCCGGCGTCTTCCTATCCTGCCTGCATTGCAGTGAAATCTGCGCAGTTGCAATCGGAAGCTTATGGGGAAAAGCTCCTGCGATTATTGAGACAGGCGGTGATGTTGGAGGGCAGGAATATAGCCAGGAATGACGTGCTAATGGATGCGGCATGGCTCCTCCATGACGAATACCACGACTTTAACTTATTCAGGTTCAGGGATGATCTGATGGGCGTTGCAGGAAAAGAAGCCTTAAAAAAGGATTTGCAGGATGCAAAGTATTTGGGTATCACCAGGTTCCCCACATTGGTGGTCAGACGCAACGACAGATCGACGGTGATGTTGGCGGGATACCAGACTTATGCATCATTGAGAGCCTGTATCGGTGGTAAGGAAGAAGCTTCGACCTGATCTGCGTTACAGCAAATAATGATGCCCCTCAGATTAGATGAAGCCACGCCCTGAGTTCCTTCCCGGCCTGGGAGATGCTAAATTCGATGATGTCCGCGCTGGCCAGCCCTCGTTTCAGGAAGGGATCTTGCTTTATTATCTTCTCGACCGCAGCCCGGTTCTTCCCGCGCGCAAGAATAATTCCGCCGGCCCGGGGTACCTGCCGCCCCGACACCAGGAAATCGCGGGCCGCGAAATGCTTGTCCAGGTATAATATATGCTGTTTCATCGCGGCGTCGATCTCTTCCAGCGGTACGAGATACCGCAGTATAACGACAAATAGCGAAGGACGCCGCCCCGCTTCCAACTTTTGCCTTTCCGCATCCGTCATTTCCCTGGCCTTCTCCGCCTTCTTTTTCTCGATCTCCGCCTTCCTCTGCTGCTCCCCTTTTCTTTTCTCCTTCTCTGCCTTCCTTCGCACTTGCTCTGCTTTCCTTTTCTCCATCCCGGCCCTCCTCTTTTCCTTCTCTGCATCTTTCCCCGCACCCCCCGCCGCCTTCCGCTCCTTTTCTTCCTTTTTTGGCCTTGCCGGCCGCTGCCTGTCTCCCTCCGCGGCCTTCTTTTTCGCAGCTAGGGCTTCTTTCTCCTGGCGAGGCGTCCCCTTACCCCCTTGTCCTTTCTTTCCCGATATCCTCCCTGCAACCAACTCCCTTCGCTTTATCCAGCGTTGAACCGTCGGGTCATCGTCCGAACCCATGATCGCGGTTCCCCCTTTTTCCAGTTGCCTGAACATCGATCTGCCCGCGCTCGCAGCCTGCGGATGCGACTGGATCCATTGTTCCCGTACGGCCTTCTGGCGCCTCCGCACCTCAGCGATAGCACCATCCAGCACCGATAGCTCCCGCCGGTAGTCTTTTAATTTCCTGTAAAGGATCAATAGCCGCTCGATTGCCGGCTCCGAACCCGGATCCTTTTTTAATATTTTCTCATAAATAACGCCGGCATCGGCCAACCCGCCATCTTTTTCCAATTCCCGCGCCGATTCCATTTGTTCCCTGATCGTCTTGCTTACTTCCATTCCCTAATTTACGAAGTAATTGGTCCCGGGAGCACGCTGCGGCCGGAATTCCCCAATTTGGCCATTCATGGCAAAACGACCTCGGTTATAGCGCATGATAGAAGGGCCTGGCATGGCATGATTATTACTTTATACCTAAAAAATTAATTTTATGGCAACAAAACAAGCTAATAGACCCGCCGCTAAATCCGATAACGGATCGGCTAAGAAAAGCGTCAGTAAAGGACAGAAACAGGGCAATGACTCCCGTCTGGAGGAATTCTTTCATGACGAACTGAAAGACATTTATTGGGCTGAGAAGCATCTGGTGAAGACACTTCCGAAGCTCGCCAAGGCGGCAAGTTCAGAAGAACTGAAGGATGCCTTTACCGAGCATCTGGAAGTAACGAAGGAGCATGTGGTAAGACTGGAAAAAGTCTTCGGGATCCTCGGTGAACAACCCCAGGCCAAAAAATGTGAGGCCATGGACGGCATCACCAAGGAAGGCGAGAGTATTATCGAAGACACCGAGGACGGGACTTCGACCCGCGACGTGGGCCTGATCCTGGCCGGTCAAAAGGCCGAGCATTATGAGATAGCCACCTATGGCGGGTTGGCCCAACTGGCTAAAACCTTAGGTTACGAGGAAGTAGCCGGGCTTTTGGAGCAGACCCTGGCTGAGGAGAAACAGGCCGATGAAAGCCTGACCGAACTGGCGGAAAATACCATCAATGAACAGGCGGGCGAGGAAGGTTGACCTATCGCTTAACGCAATTATAGTACAGGCGACCGGGTCTTTTTAAGATCCGGTTTTTTTATTCGCTTTAACGATAAATTTATATGCCATGCAAACGCTGATAGAGATTTTCGGCGAGGGAAAGGATCTGAACGCCCTGCAAATGAGTTGCCGCGGTGTCGTTGTATTTTTTATCGCATTGATACTGATCAGGATCTCAGGACGTCGATCCTTCGGTCTGCATACGCCCCTGGACAATATCATAACTATTACCCTCGGCGCTATATTGAGCCGGGCCGTCGTAGGGGTTTCCGACTTTTTACCGGTAATTGTCGCCTGCACCGTCATCGTACTAACTCACCGGCTGCTGGGTTGGCTGATCGTTCGCAGTAGATTTTTTGCGACCCTGATCGAGGGCAACAAGATGATATTATATAAGGATAGCAAATTTATACCGGAAAATATGGGCAGGGCCCTCGTCTGCGAGGAAGACGTGATGCAAGGGGTCAGAGGGTCGGCCTTAACCGAAAACCTGGATAAGATCGATAAGATTTTTATCGAAAGGAACGGTCAGATCAGCGCGATCCGGAAAGAATGAAATACGAAAGACCGGCCCCATCAATCTTTCCCGATCTATATGGAAATGGGATTTGTTTGCATCTAAGTCCAAATGCCTGTCCCCATGTCAATAAGCCCCTTGCAGAAAATCACCGTCTGCCTCCTCGCCGGCCTCATCACCGCGCACACCGCAGTAAGAATAGGAGGGCGGTTCCTCTATCCCTGGATTCCCGCCAGAGCCATGCTGGGTGTCGGAGGGCTGATCCTTGCGGCCATTGTGCTTGCATTTGCGGGAAACAGGAAGAACGCCGGCGCCTTACACGCCGAAAAAGTTTTCTCCTTCTGGATTGGCCTGCTCAGGTATAGTATCGCCCTCGACCTAATCATGGTCGGGCTGCAAAAATGGTTCAACCTGCAGTTCACCGCGCCCATCGCCAAACTCGACCTCCCTTTCAGCAGTTTTGGATCCGAAGACCTGGCTTGGGCGTTTTTCGGCCATTCCCACGGATTTGTATTTGTTATCGGAGGCCTCCAGATCCTGGGCTCCGTTTTCCTCCTGTATAACCGGACCCGTCTTTTGGGAACAGTGTTACTCATACCCATTCTGTTCAATATTGTCCTGATGGACTTGTTCTATCGATTTAATCCGGGTGAATCGGCCAGCGCCTTTATCCTCCTCTCGGGCCTGACCTGGCTGCTCCTGCTCGATTATCAAAAACTCGTCGTTCTGTTCCTTCCCCGTAAAGGCTCGTATCCGAACCTCGCCGTTAACGGCAAATTGGGCAGGAATATGATCCGGCTCTCTGCCCTCGCCATCCCTTTGGCTATGATCGCGATCGACCCGAGACCCTATCTGCATTCCTGGTTCAGCGGTAAATACATCGTAAGGCATCTTTTGGTGAATGGCCGTCCCCGCGTCGATACCTATTGCGCGGACAGCACCCTGACAAGGGTCTATTTCGATCAGGGCAACGAATGTGTCTTTGAATTCAATTCCGTCGACAGGCGTCTATTCGGTACATACACCCTCAACTCGCGGCAAGACCAGATCAGCGTGATCTGGCACTATCCGAAAACAATACACGATACCCTGCGCGCAACCCTTTCCGGCCGGGGTACCGAAAACCTGGTACTATCCGGGACGATGGCCGGGAATGACTGCCAGGGCGTCTTGCAGAAAGCCGAATAGGCGGCTGCGGCAATCACCAAAAACCTTGATTTTTTCTGTTTCCCGCCCGTCTTTCGCAAAAGCGGAATTCGTAGGCCGCTACCTGACTAAACGCCAAACTGTCTGAGGTGATGATCCATATGCATCCAACTGATTATCCCCCCTTTTCACGGCGGCTTAGGCCCTCCCCCGGGATCAGTATTTATTTTTAGTTATGTAGCTAACTACGTATATTCGTACTAATTTAACGAAATGAATGATGGAGATCACGATCAGGCCGTTGATGAATGTGGATCGCGGGGCATTAATAGACCTTGTTTTGCCCATCCAGCAGATCGAATTTGGCCTTCCCATCGCCCTGGAGGATCAGCCTGATCTGCTGGATATTGAAAAATATTACCGGGGATCGGGAGGCGACATTTGGGGGGCTTTTGCCGGAGGCTCCCTGGTCGGTTCGATCGCTGTTATCTTTATCGGGAGCGGCGCCGGGGCTGTCAGAAAGGTATTTGTACAAAAAGAATTTAGGGGCGGGCGATGGAAGATCGCGCAGAGATTACTGGAAACGCTGATAGCGGACTGCAGACAGCGGCAGATTGCCGGTCTTTACCTGGGCACGCATGATATCTTACTGGCGGCCGGACGTTTTTATGAGAAAAATGGTTTCGCACGGACAGACAAGGCCAATCTGCCGCCTGGATTTCCGTTGATGGAAGTAGATAATGTATTTTATAGCCTTCATCTTGCTAAATGAACTCCATGAATGTTATCGACGAGGCGGGAATATTGGCCATCGCCACCCGGATGCAGCGGCTGAGCGACCGGATGCGTAAGGATGGGTCGCTGATCTACAAAGCATGCGGGGTCGATTTCGAGCCGAAATGGTTCCCGGTGATCTATACCCTGCACAAGCGAACGGTGCTCAGCGTGGTTGAGATAGCAACCGAGATCGGATACGCTCACCCCTCGACCATCGGGCTGCTAAAGGAACTCGAAAAGGAAAAGCTGATCGTTTCCCGGCGCGATAAAGGGGACGAGCGCAAGCGGTTGATCCGGTTGACGGAAAAGGGCAAGGCGCTTGTCGAAAAGATGCGGCCTGTCTGGGAGATCATCATTGCCGCGACGGCCGAATTGATAAACACGAAAAATAATCTCATGCAGGCGATCATGGAGGTGGAGGACGCATTCGACAAACAAAGCTTTTTACAAAGAGCGAAGGTGAATATGGGAAAAATGGGCAAATTACTTTGATATCAAGAATGACTCAGCTCCGCGCCGATCTTTAAATATTTCTTCAGCGCCAGCTCGATCTCCTCGAGCCGGAAAGGTTTGGAAATATAACTGTTCATACCCACGCTGAGGCATTTTTCCCTGTCCTCTTTCATGGCATCCGCCGTTAAGGCAATAACCGGAATATTCTTCCTGGCATCGGGTAGACGCCGGATATGCTCCGTAGCCTCGTACCCGTCCATGACCGGCATATTGACATCCATGAAGATCATTGCCGGGGTTTTTTCCGACAGCAGTTCCAGGGCTTCCTTTCCATTACCTGCCCGGATCACATCGATCCCCATTTTACGCAGCACTTCTGAGATCAGCAGCATATTCACGGGCTCGTCCTCTACAACCATCACCTGACCAAAGCCAATCATTTTTTTGATCTTCGGAATGTTCTCGGGGGGTCTGAGGGCGCCTTGTGATTTTTGGAAAATGGCGGAAAGGATATTTTCCAGATCGTGGAGCTTGACGGGCTTTGCCAGGAATTTGTTGATCCCGATCGCCGTCGCCTCCTGCCGGATCATGGTCTTTTCAAGCGAGGACAGCATCAGTATAAAGGGTTCAGTATGACCTGTAAGGATCTTTTTGATCTCTTTAACAAGCGTAATGCCATCCATCACCGGCATTTGATGATCCGTTATAATAAGATCGAACATTTGTCCTTTGGCCAGGGCCCGGGCAATGACTACCAGCGCATCCGGACCACTGTAGCAGATCTGGCAAGGGATATGTAAATACTCGAAGATACCCCTCATAAGCTGGCAATTGGCCTCGTTGTCATCCACCACCAGCACTTCCCGCAGCAACGGTTTGGAGGTAAAGGTAGTGGGAGGCGCCGTATCGATCACCTGCAGCGCGGTCCGGAAAGTAAAGAGGCTCCCGTGGCCCGGCTCGCTCTGCACCTCCAGGCTCCCGCCCATCAGCTCAGCCAGACGTTTGGAAATGGTAAGTCCCAGGCCGGTACCCCCGAATTTACGCGTAGTGGACGCGTCGGCCTGAGTAAAGCTTTCGAAGATGCTGTGCAGCTTTTCGGCGGGGATGCCAATACCGGTATCCTTCACGGAAATGACTATATCCAGGTATTTTTTTCCTTTCTTTTCATACAATATGCCCGATTGAACGTTCACAAAGACATCGCCAGTTGAGGTAAATTTGACGGCATTTCCCAACAGGTTAATGAGGATCTGTTTTGTACGTACCGCATCGCCAAAGAACTGGGAGGGGATCATGGGGTCGATGATGCAGACCAGTTCAAGACCCTTTTCATGCGCCTTCAGGGAAACAATATCCAATGTTTCCTCCACCAGCTCATACAGGTTAAAGACCGTCTCATCAATGACGAGCCGTCCAGCCTCGATCTTTGAAAAATCCAGGATATCATTGATAATATTGAGCAGGCTATAGGCTGATTTGCTCACATTTTTCAGGTAATCGCGCGGCGTTTCCTGCAGATCGGTGGTCAATACCAGATCCGTGAAGCCGATGATGCCATTCATGGGCGTGCGTAATTCATGGCTCATATTGGCCATGAACTGGCTCTTGGCGACGCTGGCGGCCTCTGCCTTTTCTTTGGCAATGATCAGCTGGTGATCGCTCGTCTTCAGGTTGTCGCGCATGGAAATAAGCGCCTTGCCCAAGGTATCTTCCTCGCTAAGAGGTTGAAAAAAGGCGTCAAAATTCCTGATCCCTATTTCCCGGGCAAAGGTGGCCGTTCGCTGCAATTCTTCAGAAAGAGTATTGACCGCATGGATCATTTGCCCTATTTCGTCCCCTGTAGCCGCATGGTCAATCTTCCGGGTAATACCCCTGCCGAGATCGTTTACGATGGCCCTGATCCGGTTAAGCGGGCCAATGATCACCCTCGTCATATACAAGGAAAGAAAAATGCCTGTCAAAATAATGATAATGGCAAGAATGAAATTCAGGGTTCTCAACAGCATGGACGAGCGCTCGAGCTCGGCATCCTTTTGGATCCTGATCTCCCCGGCACGGGAAACGATCCGGGCGAGTTCATTGTTTAACAGGAAACTGCGGGGGATCACTTCATCTTCGATGATCCTTTCCGCTTCCAGTTTGGCTACCGGGTCATCATAGTCCTCGAACTTCTGGAGAGATCCCATGATCGTTTTCTCGACGAGCAGCAGCCTTTCGAACCCGGCATATATATTGTTTATATCGCTTACGATCGATTTGTCCTGGAACCTGAATAACAAGGAATTCAGTCTCGCTTTTATCGCCGGATATTCCGTGTTATGCAGTTTTATAAGCGCATTCTTGTCATCCTGATTCGATCGCAGAAATACCCAGTTGGTCGTGTACATCTTTGATTCGACGAGCACGTCCTCGAAATCCTCCAGGCCCTCCAGTGTAGGGTTGATCACCGTGGAGATGTTCTCCGCCAATTTCCTGTTATTGTTCAGGGTGATATTGGACGCTATGCCGTTGATCACGAATAGCAATACCAGCAGGGAAAAGCTGTAGTAGATTCTTTTCTTGATGCTAAAGTTCATGGAAGGGGTTTTTCATAGCGGTTTTTAAAATTCATAGTTTACTCCTGCCAGCAGCATGGCTGGTACGACGTCCGACCGGAAAAATTCCCTGGAATTATCATTCCCTATATTTTTACCGCTGCAAAACAGATGCAGGCCTTTCGCCGGCTCATAGGTTATACTGGCGTTTACGATCAATTTTGCATTGATATGGTCGATGCCCCGTATGCCATCGTTAAATATTACGTTAGAAACATGGGAAAAAGTTTGCGAAGAATAATAATAAGCGCTCATGTTGATATTCATTTTTGAGCTAAGCGTGTAATTGACGGACCCGCCTCCGAATACGGAAGGGGTGCCTTTTACCGCAGACTTTTCCCCCATATTCGAATAGATATTATTCTGTGCCGGATCAGGGTTCAGTGACGATACCGGAGCGTCCGAAGTATAACGATACCGCGAATCGTTCGTCGTCATGGATCGTTGTAACGTTACAAATGGTTTTATCTGAAGCTTCCGGGAGTTATAGGTGAACGAGACGGTGATACCCTGCTGTTGCAGTTTCAGCGGCAGG
>OLLP01000485.1_pt1 | contig 20892 bp, 22 predicted proteins | sample 1604561 | NCBI WGS metagenome assembly OLLP01 (sample SAMEA104055722, study PRJEB20765) | soil metagenome | isolation source: soil | reverse complement strand
TGTCTGCTGCTGTTGGGTGAACCCGACAAGATATTATCCGCCGCACATTTCGCTGCTTCCGGCGCAGACGAGACCTGCCAGGCGCTCTTTCAATACGCCGATGGCCGCAACGCCATCATTAGTTCCGGCATAGCCTGCCAGACATCGCTCACGGCGGAGATCGCCGGTACAAAAGGAATGATACGGATCCCCGCGCCCTGGTACAAGAACGATATCCTCGTATTGCAGCGGGAAGGGGAAGAGCCCCGGCCTTTTTCTCTCGATCCAATGGTAAACGGCTTTGAATACGAGATCAGGGAGACCATGAAATGCCTGGAAAAAGGGTTTATTGAAAGCCCGCGCATGCCACACGCATTCAGCCTGACCATGAGCCGTGTCATGGACAAGATCCGGGAACAATGCGGGATCAGATATCCGGGGGAGTAGAGAGAGCCGCAAGCGGCAAATTTCAGGCAGCAAGCCTCAGGATCAACCGGGCGGCCAGCGCTCCTGTTTTTTTAATGCGAAAACGCATCCATGGCGACGGTGGGCCTGCCCGTGCCATCGAAGGCTGCCCCGGGCCAGCCCTGCCAATCGTTATACGATTCCGGTTCCCAGTAGAATACGCCGAGACCATTTACCGATCTGGACTTGGCGATAATATCTGCAAGAAAGGACTTGCCCGTCGCGGGTGCATTGACATCCATGCCTACCTCGCTAATCATGACCTGCTTGCCATAGCGGGTGGTCATATCCTGCATATTTGCCAGGCATTCGCTGTCGAGGGTCGCCCAATTGCCACCGCCAGGATAGGCAGGGTACAGCGACATGCCGATGACGTCATATTTTGCGCCATTCGCCCGCAGCCCGTCGAATATGAACCGGAACCGGCTATTGTCAAATCCGCCGGACACATGGACGACGACCTTTGCCGTGGAAAAGACCGACTTCACGGCATTATAACCGCTGGTGATAAGGCTTGAAAAATTGCTCATGTTCGCGGTAGCCATGCCATCATTCCATAACATGCCGTTATCCGTCTCGTTGCCAATCTGTACCCAGAGCGGGGTGACTCCGGCCGATCTCAAGGCATTCAGTACCGCACTGGTGTGGTGATAGACGTCGGAATCCAATTGATCGATCCCATCGTTGACCCATGCCGCCGGTTTGGCCTGATGCACGGGATCAGCCCAGGTATCGCTGTAATGAAAATCGATCATTACCTTCAACCCCAGGTTCTTTGCCCGGATCGCCTTGGCCACCACATCGGCCTGACCGTTCCAGCCATAGGCAGGATTGACCCAAACCCTCAAACGGATCGAGTTGATCCCCTTGTCCTTTAGTATCTGCATACAATCCTGCTGTGCGCCGTTATTATTATAGAATTTATACCCCGCGCTCTCCATTTGTGTAAGCCAGCCCACATCGGCGCCATAGGCAAAAGAAGAAGTGTCCGTAGTGGTATCCGGAGGAACGACCGTATGAGTAGTCGCCGGCGAACTATGTTTGTTACAGGCGGCAAAAAAGAAAAGGATCAGCCCTGCCGCCCACTTTTTGACTTTCATGATAATGGTTTGACCAGCTTTTGAAAAGATTTCCAGCAACTTATTCGGGCATTATTTTTAGCACATAAGCATATTCATTGGGACGGGTATCCGGCAGGCTTACCCGCAATCCGTCCGCTTCGCGGCTGAATACGAGGGGCTGCCCGTTGCCCAGCAGTTCGATGCGCCCGATAGTCCGGGGATAAGAGGCATTTCCTGCGGCCAGGCTCCTGATCCTGATCTTTCCGTCATCGGGCCATCCCAGTGCCGTGGCATATAGAATTTCGCCCTTGGTCGTAAATCGGATATCCTCCGATGTATAAGGATGGCTCAATTTTTCATTGAAGTTCCCTGTCCCCTTGACATCTTGCTGCCCTTCCCCATAAACGCTAAAGGGGCGGGTGCCGAATATGGCCTCCCCGTTGGCCGGCATCCATGTAGCCAGGTCTTCCAGGAACTTGCGTTCGTCGGTGTCGATGCTTCCGTCGCCGCGAACGGGAATGTTCAGCAGCAGGTTTCCATTTTTGCTGACGATATCGACCAGCATATGAATGACCAGGGCGGCGGATTTATATCCATGATTTTCGAATATCGATCTACGATAGTGCCAGTCACCGATACAGGTATCCGTTTGCCAGGGGTCTGCCAGTATCTTATCGGCCCTTCCCCTTTCGATATCCAGTACCATAGTACCCATGTGATCCGGCTGGAGGCCCTTTGAATTCAGCACGGCTTCGAGCCGTCCCCCATGATCCTTCATATTTGAATTATAATAATGCGCGGCGATATCCAGGCCGGCCTGCCCCAATGGCAACTCGGTATTATCGAAATACAGCAGGTCGGGCTTGTATTTATCCAGCAACTCCTTGCAACGAAGGAACCAGCTCTTTACGAAGGCTGGATTGTTCGTAGGCGGCTCTTCCGTCCATTGCCGGTCATGTTGGTCATGCCATTCCATCGCACCTTTAATGGTGGTGATCCCATCCGGCATCACCATACTAGGGCCTACATAGAGTTCCTGCGGATCGAGCCCTTCCCACCATTTCCCTTTGCCATCTGCCTTTGTGAGTTTATATGCGTCATAGCGGACGCCTGCCAGCTGACCTTCCGGATCATAGCCATAGGCCGTTTGCAGCCAATGCCAGGCGTGGCCGGAGTGATTGGTGACGCCGAAACGAAGCCCGTTCTTGCGGGCAAGTTTTTCCCAGGTGCCGATAATATCTTTTTTCGGCCCAATCCTCACCGAATTCCAGGCGTGATGCGTAGAATCGTAGTTATCGAAATTGTCGTGGTGATTGGCCAGTGCGACGAAGTATTTCGCGCCGGCGGCGACATATAATTTCATAAGCATTTCCGGATCCCAGTTCTCCGCCTTCCAGAGATTATCGATCTCCATAAATCCAAAAGAAGAAGGGGGGCCGTAATGCTCCACATGATATTTATTCTGACCCGTGCCCTGGATATACATTTGCCGGGCATACCAATCGCCCTGCTCCGGAACGCATTGCGCCGACCAGTGGGCCCAGATGCCGAACTTGGCGTCGCGGAACCAATCGGGCGCCTTGTATTGTTTCAGTGAACCCCATTCTGGCTTGAAAGGGCCCGGCGCGATCCCGGTGAAGCCGTCTGTGATGCCAGCCCCGTGATATTGATGATTGGCGGCCCATGTCTTCGGCAACCACAGCACAGGAGCAGCTGCCGCCAATTGCTTTATTAGTTTACGTCTGTTCATAAAGAATATATTACCTGATAAATTTTAATCTTTTACCTACCTGGCCGATCCATTCCCTCGCGATCAGTTCGTGGCCGGCGGGCATCGGATGAATGCCGTCCCATATCCAGTAGTCCGCGGGCGCCCTCGACAAGGCTTTATTGAAGGACCCCTGCAACCCGATAAATATGGCGCCGAACTCATCGGACAATTTTTTGACCGTTGCTTGCCGCTGAGCGATATCCGCCCGGTAAGCCTCCCACTTATCTTTTACCCTGCCCACCGGCAGGGCGAAGGGCTCGCAAAGCACGAATTGAACGGCGGGCAGTTGCTCCCTGGTCTTTTGCAGCAAGGAGCGATAGCCCTCTTCGTAGCGTTGGATGGTAAAGCTGGTATCCCCGCCCAGAGCCGCACTTCCGTCATTGACCCCGATCAGGATACTGAGCAGATCCGGTTTGATATCCAGGGTATCCACCTGCCATCGCTGTTCCAGATCAGGCACTTTGTTGCCGCTGATCCCGCGGTTAAAGATATGAAATTGCCGAGCCGGATGATCATACCAGAGACGGGAGGCGATCAGGTAGGCATAACCATGCCCCATTACATGATTCCAGTCGCTGTTTCGGCTCCGGTTCCCATCGGTAATGGAGTCTCCCTGGAATAGAAAGGTAAATCCATCGCCTGATCCATCGGGTTTCTCCGCTGTCGCCGGCATAGCCTGTAACAAAGACGGCAAGGCCAGCGCCGCGGCGCCCAATGCGGCCGCCTCTTTTAAAAAATCCCTCCGTGGCTTATTCATTCTATGGCAGTTTTACGGCCTGGCGGGCCAATAATTTCCATTCTCCGTTCCTTTCCTGCCATACCAACAACACGGACAGCTTGACGGTGCCTGGCTTGCCCCCATCCATGGTGGCTCCGGAAAGCATATGACGGACGATGGCGGCATTCCCTGCTATTTTCACCGTCTGTCCGGTCAGGTCGATGGAGACAAAATCCGACTTTCCACTGGTCAGCGCATCGATGAACTCCTGCTTGCTTTGTACCATGCCTGTCGAATGGCCATAACTAAGCTCTTCCGCCGTCAGTTTGTCGAGGATGGCCTTGTCCGGATCGACCATGGCCTTACGCAAAGACTCCACGGCGGCGGCGACGGCTTTTTCCGCCGCGTCCTGCGCGAGGGAGCGGAAGCCGAGAAAAGGGATCAATACCAACAGACAGATGATTTTTTTCATATAGATTATCATTTTAAAGATTGAATAATAAAAGTCTCATCCAGATCATCGAAAGCAAACAACCCATCACTAAGTACGAAACGAAATTACTGAATACCGAGCTGACCGTGCAGGCCTGAGGCCTTTTATAACTTCGCCGCTTTCATCCCCGGCGCCAGCAGGCCCATGACTATCCAAGCCAACAGATAGGCGCTCCCGCAAATGATAAAAATAAGGTTATAACCCAGGGAAATATTCTGCTGTCGTTTGAAAAAATCGAGGATCCACCCAACCAGGGGCTGAAAAAAAATGCCTCCCACGGATCCGAACATCCCGCCGATGCCCACCACCGAGGAGACTGCCCGTTTGGGGAACATATCCGACGCCGTCGTAAAGATATTGGCGCTCCAGGCCTGGTGGGCCGCTGCGGCCAGGCTGATCAGGGCCACTACCGTCCAGATGCCGGAGAAATACCGAACCGACACTATCGGCACTACGCAGCAGGCAAATAGCAGCATGGCCGACCGGCGTGCGCGGTTCACAGCCCATCCTTTGCGGATCAGCCAGGAAGAAAGGAGTCCCCCGCCGATACTGCCGATCGTAGAGGAGGAATAGACGATGACCAGGGGCCAACCGGGCTTATGAAGATCCAGGCTGAACGTATCTTTGAAATAAGGCGGGAGCCAGAACAGGAAGAACCACCAGATCGGATCGGTCAGGAATTTACCCACGATAAAGGCCCAGGTCTGTCTGACCCGGATCAATTTGCCCCAGGACAGCGGCTGTTCATTGACAGTGGCTACGTCTTCGTTGTCGCTGTGGATATGATCGAACTCCGCCTGGCTGAGCCCCTTCTTCCGCGTAGGTATTTCATACCGGGTCCACCAGAAGAACAGCCAGGTCAGGCTAAGGATACCCGTGAACAGAAATGACGCGCGCCATCCGTACAATGTTAGTATGAAAGGAATAACGATCGGCACGACCACGGCCCCGATATTGGCGCCGGAATTGAAAATGCCGGTGGCAAGAGCCCGCTCTCTTTTAGGAAACCATTCCGCACACACTTTAATGGCGGTCGGAAAATTCCCTCCTTCCCCGATACCCAACGCCGAGCGCACGGCAATGAAGCCGCCGGTAGTCCGTACCAGCGAATGCGCCATGGCCGACAAGCTCCAGGTGATGATCGAAATGATATAAGCCTTTTTCGTGCCCAGCTTATGGACGATCCAGCCGAATAGCAACAAGCCCAGGGCATAGCAGGCCTGGAATATCCCATTGATCACCCCATAAGTCGTATTGGTCCAGTGGAGATCCCCCGCGATGGTGGGCTCCAGCACCCCCATGACGCTCCGATCGATATAGTTGATGGTAGTCGCGAAAAAGAGGAAGGTAACTACCATCCAACGATAGTTGCCGGTCTCGGATTTAGGCATGGCAGGTCGTGTTAAGAAATTATCGTCGAATATAAGTCAGTTTAGCGAATTACCGAAGATCGTCGATGGATACCATGTCCATATCGGTATAGGTATAATTTTCACCCGCCATCCCCCAGATAAAAGCATAATTGCTGGTGCCGCATCCCGAATGAATGGACCATGGCGGGGAAACCACGGCCTGGTGATTACCGATCAACAAGTGCCTGGTCTCGGCAGGCTCGCCCATAAAATGAAAGACGCGCTGTCCTTCCGGCACGTCGAAATAAAAATAGGCTTCCATTCTTCGCGTATGCGTATGCGCGGGCATTGTATTCCATACGCTGCCGCTTTTCAGGATGGTCAGCCCCATGACCAATTGGCTGCTTTGGATGCCTTGCGCATGGATATATTTATAGATCGTTCGGACATTAGATGTTTCCGCCGCGCCCATATCGGAAGAAAGGGCCTTTTCTTTTTTCAGGAGCTGAATGGGATAGGCCGCGTGTGCGGGGGCCGACAGCAAATAGAACTGAGCCGGGGCGCCGGCGTCGACGCTTTCGAAACCGACCTCTTTCACCCCCTTGCCCAGGTAAAGGCAATCCAGCTTATCCAATTCATGTGTGCCGCCATCCGCCGATATCCTGCCCTTTCCGCCTACATTGATCACTCCCAGTTCCCTACGTTCGAGAAAAAAATCCGCCTTGAGCTCGGGATGCGTCTCCAGCGATAGCTTTCGCTTTGCCGGCCTGACGCCGCCGACCATGACCCGGTCATAGTGCGTATACAGCCATTGTATTTTATCGTCCTGCATCAGATTGCCGGTCAGAAACGCGTTACGCAGTTCTTCCGTGCTCATGCCCCTGACTTCCTTCGGGCTATGTTCAAATCGTATATCCATGTGAATGGTTTGTAGTTTCGAGTTTGGGGGTTATCTGCCCATCCATCCTCCGTCCACGGTGAGGATCGTCCCATGCACATAATCCGAGGCGGGGGAGGACAGGAAGACCAGCGGTCCCTTGAAATCATCCGCCTCGCCCCAGCGTCCTGCCGGTATCCGGTCGATGATCGATCTGCTCCTTACCGGGTCGTTCCGCAAAGCCTCGGTATTATCGGTGCTGATATAGCCCGGCGCGATCCCGTTCACGTTGACCCCCTGGGAGGCCCATTCGTTGGCCAATGCTTTGACCAGGCTGGCCAGCGCGCCTTTGCTGGCTGCATAGCCCGGAACGGTGATGCCGCCCTGAAAGCTCAGCAGCGAACATGTAAAAATGATCTTGCCGGAACGGCGGCCGACCATATCCCGTCCAAATTCCCTGGCCAGGATAAAAGCCGCATCCAGGTTGATCGACAAGACCTTATCCCAATATTCGTCGGGGTGTTCCGCAGCCGGTTTGCGCAGGATCATCCCCGCGTTGTTGACCAGGATATCGATCCTTTCGTTCTCTGTCTTGACTTTCTGTATGAACGCATAGAGCGAGGCCCGGTCGGTGAGATCGGCCTGGTAGGGCAGGAACCGCCTGCCCAGTGCCTCGACGGCTGTCCCGATGGCGCTGCCTTGCAGGGGCAGGGTGGCGGAAACGCCGATAATATCTGCTCCTGCCTCTGCCAGCCCCAGGGCCATGGCCTTGCCAATGCCCTTATTACAGCCGGTGATCAGCGCTATCTTATCCTTGAGATTAAAGAGATCGTTCATTCACGCAATGCTACATCGTTATTCTATAAGATAATGATAATATTTTTTTACGCAATCGTTTGCGATCGATCAACAAAAGTACCGGAAAAGGGGAAAAATATTCCCAATTTTCCTCAAGAAAGGCCTGAAAGACGGGCGGAAGCAGGCGGGGGACGCTCATTTATTCATGGCAGGTTTTTGGATACACCATCTGAAAGCAATTATTATGAAAAAGAACATAACAAAGATCATCGGGGTGGCGCTATTTATGAGTATGACCATCATGTCCTTTACGGGCTGCGTAGAGCATCGCTATTATCACGAACATAATTATCATACCCGCGGATATTATGACCGTCATCATCAGGCTTATCCGGCAGGCGTGAATTTCGACATACATAATTGATCGGGTAACTGACCCGGGTAAGCATAAAAAACTGGCAATCGATACCTGCCATACCTGAGAGGTAGTCCTTGGCGGCTACCTCTTTATCATTCTATCCTTTAGTATCTCCTTTATTACGCTCGTGTGCAGCCCCTGGCTGATCACTACTTTGGATTGGCCCATATCGAGTTCATTCCCCTCGATGCTCCTTACTTTCCCGATGTTCACGATCGCCGACTTGTGTACCTTGAGAAAACTGGCCTGAGGCAATTGTTCGGCGATACGCTGCATCGTCAGGTAAACGATCATCTTCCTTTTCTCGGTATGGAGGATCACATAGTTCATCATAGCCTCGATATAGATGAGCTCATCGTACAGCACCTTCTCGATCCGGCCGTCGCATTTTACAAAAAAATATTTTTCAGCAGGATTGTCCTTATCCCCTGTGACGGCCTTGTTTTTTAATGCATAAAAATCCCTGGCCTTGTTACAGGCTTTCAGAAAGCGTTCGAAAGAAAATGGTTTTACCAGGTAATCCAGCACATTCAGCTCGAACCCCTCGACGGCATATTCGGTATAGGCGGTAGTCATGATCGCCGGTGGCAAGGCAGCAGAGGTGCGAAGGAATTCAATGCCGCTGAGCTTGGGCATGTTGATATCGAGGAACAGCAGGTCGACGGCGGTGCTGCGCAGGATGGAATCCGCCTTGAGCGGATTTTCCGCCTTGCCCACCAGTTGGAGGAAATCGATATCGCCGATATATTCTTCCAGCAATTTGCGTGCGACCGGCTCGTCGTCCACAATGATACAGGTTAACTTCATTTCAGGTCTATTTTTAACAGTATGGTAAAAGTGTGCTCTTGGTCATCTATAGCCAATTGGTATTTGCCGGGATACAGCAGTTCAAGCCTTCTTTTTGCGTTGGCGATGCCTATTCCCTTATTGGACAACCCATTTCTGTCATTCGATTCTTTTGTATTGAAGGTCGTGAATAACAGCCTATCGCCCTCTTTCTGAAAAGAGATGTCGATCCTGTTCTCACGTTCCTCGCAATTACCCGCGTATTTGAAGGTATTTTCAATAAAGGCCATGAACAGCAAAGGCGCTATGGAAAAGCCCTGAACCTCCCGGCCCATCGAAAGGTTAACGATCAGTCGTTCCTCCTTGCGCGCCTGCTGCAAAGCTACATAGTTCCGGATATAGGCAAGCTCCTTATCGATGCTGATCAGTTCCGTATTGCACTCGTACAACTGGTAGCGGAGCATATCGGAAAAGGTCAGCAACATATTCCTTGCCGCCGTATTGGTCTTATCGATCTGCCCGTAAATGGAATTAAGGGAATTGAACAAAAAATGCGGGTTGAATTGCGCATTCAGAAAAGCCAGTTCGGTCTTCAGCTTCTCTTGTTCCATTTTACCGGCATATTGCTGCAAACGAAAACGGTCGATCATCAGTTTGCCGGCCACGATGAACAAAGCCCAGATGGCAATATTGAGCAGGGAATTGAAAAAGATATCCTCAACCCCCAGCTGGGGCATTCCTTTTAAGAAATAATGCGTATTGAGGAACATGGCCAATGGCACGCGCAAGAGCGCAGACAGCGCAATACCGGCCGTCAATGCGACCCCAAAGGCCGAATATTTATTCCTGTAAAGGAAGCGGGGAATGGTCCAGTAGATATTGAAATAATAATTGGCGGCAATGAACAGCAGGTAACAAAACTGGACGGTAAGGGTACGGGAAAAAGTAAATGCCCTTTTCTGGAATACGATTATCCAAAAAAAGTACAACCCGAGCCACCACAGGCCATGTATCCATTTTCGCCCTTTAGCCATTTTCTAATAATTGAATCGAAATTACGCGCTAATTCGCTTCCAGGCCGCCAAATTACACCATCCACCCCAAAATCGTGATCACCGGGAAACCGGTGGTTCGTCAAGAACTTCCGTTAGCTGCTGTAAATGATCCCCCGGAAGAAAAAGTAATGATTTCATTTGCGGGATCATTCATTCAATCACTATTAAAAAACGAAACCATGGCAGACGGAAAGATCATCACCAACGATCAAAACGACGACGGCATAGACAGGGCCGGATTTATAAAATGTATGGCCTGGGCCGGTACGGGCGTACTATGGATGATGAGCGGCGGCATCATGAAATCCTTCGGGATGAGCCAGCTTATCGACAAAAAGACCGGAAGGATCAAAGAAGGGATCTCCCTCCCGGGGAACGATTTCAGTTTTGTACAGATCAGCGACAGTCATATCGGCTTTTCCAAACCCGCGAATCCCGATACGACAGGCACCCTAGCGGCCGCCATTGCAAAGATCAACGCTATGGCCGTTGCGCCTTCCTTCATCCTGCATACCGGGGATCTGTCGCACCTGGCCCAGGCTGATGAGTTCGATACCCTTGACCAGATGTTGAAAAGCGCCAGGAGCGAAAAGATATTTTATGTACCCGGCGAACACGATGTGCTGAACGATAATGGCAAACAATATCTTGACCGCTATGGAAAGGGTACAAAAGGAGACGGCTGGTACAGTTTTGACAAGCAAGGCGTCCATTTTATCGGCCTCGTGAATGTGGTGAACATGGCGGAAGGCGGTCTCGGCGTATTGGGCAGCGATCAATTGGCATGGCTGAAAGACGATCTGAAAGGATTATCGGATAGCACCCCCATCGTCGTCTTTGCTCATATCCCTCTCTGGTCCGTCTACCCGCAATGGGGATGGGGCACCCGGGACAGCGCCGAAGCCCTGTCCTATCTCAGGCGGTTCGGATCCGTATCCGTTCTCAACGGGCATATTCACCAGACCATGCTGAAAGTAGAGGGCAATATCACTTTCCATACGGCGACATCGACCGCCTTCCCTCAGCCACAGCCCGGCACTGCTCCCGCGCCCGGCCCCATGAAGGTGCCCGCGGGCAAACTCGGCAGCCTATTGGGCCTGACCAGCGTCCATTATCTCGAACACGATCATAGTCTCGCGATCACGGATATTCCCCTGGCGGCCGACAGCGAAAAGGCAGTTATTTCTGCACAATAAATATCCCAAATCATCCATTCCGAATATCAACAAGATCATCGTGAAAAATATCGCAATATTCCTTTTAGCAGCATTTACGGCAAAATGGGCGCCGGCCCAGTATCAGGCGGTCGACGCCCGTTCTACCGTTCAATTCAAAATAAAAAATATGGGGTTCACCATCAACGGTTCTTTCACCGGGGTGCAGGGGACTATCCGGTTTGACCCGGCGCATCTGCCCGATGCCGGTGTTGACGTCAGCATTGACGCCAACACCGTAAACACCGACAACTCCATGCGCGACGATCACCTCCGAAAAGAAGATTATTTTGACGTGAAGGGTCATCCCCTTATCCGGTTCGTATCCACCCGGATCACCACGTCGAACAAGGCGAATGTCTTATTCATTTTCGGAAAATTGACCATCAAGAATCAGACAAAGGATATTTCCTTTCCTTTTACTGCCAGCCCATCCGACGGCGGCTGGCTTTTTAAAGGAGCTTTTACCATGAACAGGCGGGACTTTGGCGTAGGAGGCGCCAGCATTATCGCCGATAACCTGGAAGTATCTTTAAACGTATTTGCAAAATAACAGAATTTCTTATCTATGTCATTCAACAGGAAATATACAGTGATAGCCGTAGCAGGGATCATAGCCATCGCGGGAGCCGGCGTTGCAGCCGGCTCGCCTCCGCGGGGTAGCTTTAAAAATCTGAAGGTCTTGCCGAAAGACATCAGCTCCAAAACGCTATCGAAGATCATGGTGGACGATTTCGGGGATGGATTGGGCGTATCCTGCAATTTTTGCCATGCCGAAGAAAAAGGGTCGCATCGCCTGGATTATGCCAGCGACGCGAAGCCTGAAAAGGAAATGGCGCGTTCCATGATGCGGATGACCTTGAAGATCAATAAGAATTTTTTCCATATCCGGCATGCGGAGATCGGCGCATCTACCCTGATCATCGGTTGTAATACCTGTCATAATGGGCTGCCCCATCCGGGTAACGAATGATGGGCAATAGGCGATATGCAATGAACGTGCGGAGCATAAAGGATCAATGGCGGGTCAATTCGCGACAATCAATTCGTGACAGTCAATCGCAAAAGCGAAACCGCGTGTCTTGGCAGATCGAATTTCACGGTAGCCGTTCCCCCGGACACGGGTATATGCTGCAGCGCCCCTGACAATTCCAGTTTGCCCGCTTTTTCCAATAAGGTATATTGTTCATCCGTGACCGATTGGGGAGATCCCATTTTTTTCCATGCGGTATAGGCATTGCTATGCTGTTCGTCGATCCTATAATGCTGCAACAGCAGATCCTTGCCGGGGATATTCCTGATGGTCAGCGTGACCGGCGAAGGGGCTCCGGGCAGATCGTCGTCCTCATAGTTCCAGATCATCACCGAGGCCGTGTTCTTATAAGCCGCGGCTAATGCATGAATATCGGGTTCGTTCCCCGGGACGGCGCCTTTCAGTATGCTGTCCAGCGGTATCTCCCCGGGATTGTCCACTTTTAGCCGGTTGCCGCGCATCAGTCCAAACATCCGGAATACATTCAGCACCGGCTTATCGACGCCATTGGTGGCCAGATCGCGGAAGCCGTCGAACCATTTCTGTCCTTCGAATTCAAAGGCCCAACTCATGGCGCCTTCCAGATCCACATCATATTGCGCCGCCAGGTCATAGATCCGGGCAAAGCTGGCAGCCGTATAGCTGGAATACATCGTGCCGTTGCGATAGGCGTTCTCGGGATTGGTGGCCATGCCGCAGGCAGCGCAGCCTTCGGGGTCACATTCGGTGATATAGATCGGGAGCCCCTTGAAGGCCGAAGCATTCACCAGCTCGAAACCCCGGGCTACGTCGTTCAATTCGGGCGACCGGTTCATCCGCACATGGCCTTCGACTATTTTCGGGCTGCCTTTCGCATGGAAGCTGATAAAGTCCAGCGGCGCTCCCTTGCCCCCCGTAACATCATTCTTTCCTTCGGCGCAATGGATCAGGAAATGCTGCAGCCAGGCGCCCGCCTTTTCCGAACGCGGCCCGGTCGTGGCAGGGCCGCCCACACGGGCCGCCGGCAAAGCCCTTTTCACCGCATCGGCGGCATGATCGTAGATCCTGAAATAGTCTTCCTGGCTGCCTTTCCAGTAGCTGATATTCGGTTCGTTCCAGACCTCCCATAGCCAGGTACTCACTTCCTGCTCGCCATAGCGCTGGATACAATGCCTCACCCATTGGTAGATCAACTCGCCCCATTTCTTATCATCGGTCGATGGATAGGCCCAACCTGTATAAACGCTGTCATATTGCACGCCCGGCTTCCAGTTATGGCGGTAAGGATGCGGGTGGGTCGACAGGGCTTCGGGCATAAACCCGATCTCGGCCAGCGGCTTCATCCCTCTTTGAACATAGGTATCGAAAATGCTGTCCACAATATGCCAGTCGTAAATGGGATTTCCCTGTGCATCTTCAGTATAGGCGTTGGTGGAGCCCCATTTTAAGGCCGGCCGGCCATCCCCGGTCGTCAGGAGATTATGGCAGCGTACATATACCGGCACAGGGCTGAGGGCGGCTATCTCGCCAAGCAATTTTTTTCCATCTTTCATATAGGTATAGTTCGGCTCATCATACCCGAAATAGGCCCACAGCGGCCGGAGCGGCTTGCCCTGATCTTTCCAGTCGATCGAGAGCGGACGGCCAATCGCCGGTAAAGTATCGCCCGGGAATTGTTGGAATGGAGCAGCCTGTGCCCTGGCAGCGAGCAGTACAAGGAGGAGGAAAATAAGGGATTTCATGCCGAAAAGATAAACGATAATTTGATCCGCCCGGCAAAAAAATGACATTATTCAAATACAATGGTCTTGTTCCTATAAACCAATACCCGGTCTTCAAAGACGAGCCTGAGCGCCCTGGCCAGCACGGAAGTCTCTATTTCCTTTCCTGCCCGGATCATATCCGAAGCGGTATAGGAATGATTGACCGGAATGATCTGCTGGTCGATAATGGGGCCTTCATCGAGCTCATCGGTGACGAAATGGGCGGTGGCGCCGATCAGTTTTACCCCACGTTCAAAAGCCTGCCGGTAGGGGTTAGCGCCTGCAAAGGCGGGCAGGAAGGAATGATGTATATTGATGATCCGCATGGGGAATGCGGCTACGACGGCGGGGGACAGGATGCGCATGAATTTGGCCAGCACAATATAGTCCGGGCCATAGCCGCCGACGATCTCAATGATCCTGTCTTCAAAGACGGACTTGCCCAGCGCTTCCTCGTGTTCCACGAGATAAAAAGGCATGTCGAAGCGCCGGCAGATATCTTTCAGCATGGAATGATTGCCGATTACGCATTGCACCGACGCGCCAAGTGTTCTGAAATGATGGCGGACGAGGATATCCGCAACGCAATGGTATTCCTTGCTGACCAGGATCACTACTTTTTTTCCGGGAATAGGATCGACCGTAATAACGGCATCCGGGGGGAGCAGGGCATGCATTTTTTTCCCCAGCGCTGCCGCAGGGCAGCTTTGTTCCAGTTCCAGGCGCATGAAGAACCGGTTCTCCATCTTGTCCACATGCTCACGCATCGAGACGATATTAAGCTGCTCTTCTGCCAATGCCCCGGATATGGCAGCGACCAGCCCCACCCGATCCTTACATTGAATGACGACGATCATGATAGGTTCACATTCACGAAAAGGTACCGGACTTGACCGCCGTAAGATCGCGGTCGCGTAATTTGCCCGGCGCAAATCAACCGCCCCTTTCTTCCGGCGAAGGTTTTTGAAAGGCAAGGATCAGGATGATGCCGCTCAACAACCCCGAAAAGGCAAGGAATTCGTCGCCGGCCATCTGGAGCATACTGTTGATAAATAGTATCTGCCCCAGCACCAGGACAATACAAAAGGCGACCAGCACGATCTTTTTAAGAACCGTTTTGGATTGGCATTTTACAAAGCCGAAAATGGAGACGAGGGAAAAGAATATCCCTATTAACATTGTCATAGTAATAGTTTTTTCACAGGTATGGATCGGATCAGAGACTTAACGCAAAATAGATAAAAAGGCGCGTCCTTCCAATAGGAAATTAGCCTGGTATTTTTCCTTAGCTAAGCGTAAACTACTACCTTTCTCCCCTTCAAAGCCCTTTGAAAAGCGCTGCTGGAGTTATTTCCAATCCTGCCGCCAGCGCGGCAAGGGTCGACAACAGGAAGCCAGCCTGACCGGCCTCGATCTTTTTTAATTGGTGGACTTTCATCCCCGCAGCGGCAGCCAATTCCTGGATACTAAGCCCTTTTTGCTTGCGTAACGTCGTGAGCTGCCGGCCGAATTTGCGTAATAATTCCTCATTTCGCTCCATAAGGAGGGAAGCATTAGCAGTACATGATAAAATAATTGTTTACTCGGACTCGTATTCCAGCAAGGAAGAAGGATGAGTTTCCAGGGCACTGGCCAGTTGGAGCAAAGTCGATAAAGTGATGTTCACCTTTCCTTTTTCGATCTTTGCGATCTTACTGTTATCGATATTGCAAGAATAAGACATTTGCCGGAGACTGAGCTTTTTAGCCTTCCGCAGCTTTTGCAGATTTTCTCCGAATTTCTTCAATACTTTCTTGTCGGCTGGCTTTAGCATTGTATTTTATTCTAAGGAATGCTCAAGATGAAAGATTTTTTCAAAACTTTTGCGGCCTAAAAAGACCGCAATCGAATATTTCGATATCTTTGTTTTCCTGAGGGTACAAACCTGTGTAAATGCCGCAACCGGATGCCGGAATTATGGCGGGAACCATCCTGCTAAATGCGTTCCGCGTCAATTGCGATCTGTTCCAGGTCTGCTGCGATGTTCCGGGGCCTGCTGCGGCCATCCATTAAGGGTATACCTATAAACTGTCTAATAGTTTACATCGTAAAGAATTTGTTCCACCCCGAGATAAATTAAAAAAAATCCTTTAGGGGCAGTCCTTAACGTAAAACGGTTATCATAAACGGCTTATCTTTATCGTTCCTGTCACGCAAAAACTCCCTGTAAACACCGTCACAACGCTTGCGGGACGCAATTTTTAAGGTATTCTGATAAGGTAGCGACGTTTCAGCTTGCAATCATCCTCCTGTATAATAACCCAGGCAGGAAAACTATACCATGCTATGAACAGCGTACCTATATCTGTTTTACTCGCCGACGAACACAAGATGTACCGGGAAGCTTTGGCGCTCACCCTTTCCCAGGACAGCCGTATCCAGGTTATCGGCCAGTGCGGCAACGGGCAGGACGCGGAGAAACTTTTCAGTTCCCTCAGACCGGACATCGCCCTGATCGATATTACCGTCCACGCCGCACGAGGATTTACCACTGCCGCGCATATCCTCGCCCTCCACCCTGACGCCCGGATCATCGGCCTGTCCACTTTCTTCACCCACGCCTATGCGTTACGAATAGTCGCCTCGGGCGGTAAAGGCTATCTGACCAAATCCATGTCGTATATCCATATACTGGAAGCCATCCGGAGGGTATTCGAAGGAGAGACCTATCTGTGCAATGAGTTGCAGCAGCAGGATTGAACAATTCTCCAACGCCTGTCCCTGCACCCGTTTCGGAACCGGAATCGGGGATGCCGGATAAACGCTCATCGTATCAGGGGGAAAGCCATCCCGGTGATCTTCCGGTAAAGGTCAACCGCATAGAGATCGGTCATGCCGGCGATAAAATCGACCACGGACTGAATATCATAATATAGCCTTCCCGGCTGCCCACCAATCACATATTGTCGCGGGATCAACTGCAACAGTTTCTTCGACTTGGGTGAGCCAGGATCTAGTGCCGCCCCGATAAATTCCTCCAGCATGCCGCCGATCACGGTATAACCCGCGATCTCGATCTCCACGACGGAGCGATGATTATAGATATGCTGCACCGAAAAAGAATCGATCCTCTTTATCAATTCGAACTCCCGGGGTGGCAGGAAATCGATGAGGGGTTTGTCCAGGCGGCCATCCAGCAATTCCTCTTCGCGTTCCATGAATGCCGCACCTAAACGATGGATCAACTGGTTGATCAGCTTGGCCCGCAGAAATTGCACTTTTTGATTGCCATCGTTGATCCTGTTAAAGGCGTCTTCTACCCTGTCCCGCGCATCATTGCCCCGCTCCTCGTCAAAAAAAGACAGGAACAGCTCTTTGAGCGTGTCGATGGAAATGATATTGAGCCGGTGAGCGTCCTCGAAATCGATGACGCGGTAGCAGATGTCATCGGCGGCCTCGACCAGGTAGACAAAAGGATGGCGGGCAAAAATATTCTTCTTCGTATCCGCCTCCGGTATGCCGAGCTCCGACGCGACCTCTTTATATATCCCGATCTCGGAATCAAAAAAACCGGATTTTTTGGTAGCCAGCCTGGTCTTGTCAAATCCGCTTACCGAGTCGGACGGGTATTTTATCAATGAGGCCAGGGTAGCATAGGTCAGGCGGAACCCGCCCGGCGCTTCATTGAAATTATGCGTCAGCGTCCGGAAAGCATTGGCATTGCCTTCAAAGCAGGTGAAATCCCGTTGCTGGTTCAACGTTAGCTCGCTGCTGAACCGGCTTGCGCCCTCTCCTTTCAGGCCTCTGAAATAACTGCGGATCGCGTCTTCCCCCGAATGGCCGAAGGGTGGGTTGCCGATATCGTGCGCCAGACAGGCGGCGGCAATGACAGAAGGCAATTCATATTTATAGAACTCCCGGAACTCTTCTCCTTTGCCGGCATACTTTTCAGCGAGGGCATCACCCACCGCCTTGCCCAACGAACGGCCTACCGATGCCACTTCCAGGCTATGTGTCAGGCGATTGTGCACGAATACGGCTCCCGGCAGCGGGAATACCTGCGTCTTGTTCTGCAGCCGGCGGAATGCCGATGAAAAGATGATGCGGTCGTAATCCCGTAGAAAAGAGGTGCGGAGGGCAGACGATTTGCCGGTATCGGTCGCCCCTTCCCTCCTGGCCCCTGCGCCCGCCGCCCCCGGTACAATTTTCCGTTCCGACCCTGTACGCCTGGGACTATATAGCCGCTCCCACTCCATTCGATGCATAAGAAATAAAGTTTACCATCATCCCGATCTCATCGATCCTGATCTCCACCTTATCCCCTTCCGCCAGGGTAAAATCATTCGGCGGCACCAGACAGGTTCCCGTCATGAGATAGCATCCGGGGACAAAATCCATCTCCCGGTAAAGATACCCTGCCAATTCGGTAAATGATCTTTTCATGCGCCCGATCTCCACGGAGCCCGAATAGACCTCTTTCCCCGATCGGCTGATCGACATATGGATACAGTTGGAAAGAGACAGCGGCTCCTTCGGAACATACAGGCATGGCCCAAGGGCAGCACTGCGCTCATATACTTTCGCCTGCGGAAGGTATAACGGATTCTCCCCCTCGATGGAACGGGAGCTCATATCATTCCCGATCGTATATCCCTCGACATTCCCTTTTGAATTAATGTACAGGGCCAGTTCCGGCTCGGGGACATTCCAGGTGGAATCCTTCCGTATATTGACCGACTGTCCATGGCCCGCGACGCGGTGCGGCAGGGATTTGAAGAACAGTTCGGGACGCTGCGCCTCGTACACCTTATCATAAAAATCGGCGCCCCCCGAATCTTGTGATTCTTCCTTGCGCGCATCGCGGCTGCGCAGATAGGTCACACCCGCGGCCCATACCTCCTGTGTCCCGATGGGAGGAAGTACTTCTTTTTCGCACCAGTTCCGCGCTTCTGCGGAAGGCAAAGGCTTAGCTTTGGCGATAGTCGTCATCAGGTAGGCATGAAGCCCGTCACGGTTTATCAGTTCGTCCCAGGTTTCATCCACCAGGTAATAGTTCTCCTCATGCTGGATGACATTTCCTTTTTTCGTTTGGTATAATTTCATATTTCGATCTATTTTATTTATTGCTCAGGGTACCTTCGGCGAGCCGGTGTGTCACCGGCGATGGTATCCTTCCCGCCGGGAAAACAACAGTAAGAGGGTCTTTTGCATCCTTGAAGATAGGGATTTCAAGCAAAATCGCCCGGCTTGGCCATCGAGGGCGTCACGAAGAACAGCGAAAAAAAGAAGCTGAAGAAGAATATCCCCTTATTTGTATCCAATATATTCTCTGAAAAACATACGCAAAAGGCGATCACCAGGAATCCGTAAAAAAAGGCGTCCCGCGACCGGATCGCCTTCCGGAACCCAATCGCCAGCAAGGCCAGGTAGACCAGCAGCCCGCCCAATCCCGTCTTTAATAAAAAGCTCAGGTACTCGTTATGGGCATTCAATTCATTCAGATAGGAGCTATATAAATGATGGTCGAAATAGCTTTCCTTCAGCAAAGACACTTCCGCGCCCGTCCCATACCCTATCCAGGGAGAGGCCCTGATCAGTTCCAGGGCGCATTTCCATCTCACCACGCGCGGCTCCAACACACCGGGATCTTCCGCGGAAAGGGACAGGTCGTCTTTCAGACCGACGATATACCTATCCGTGAAGGTGGACGATCTGATCATCGCGAATAAAAAACAGGCGGCCAGGGGCATCACGATCAGGATGAACAGCCTGACCTGTCTGCGCCCCATCAGAAAAAATGGCACCGTGATCAGCATCACCAGCACCGCCGCCCAGACCGCCCGCGACGCCAACTGTAAAAGGGCAGCCAGCAGGATCAGCAGGGCCAGCCCATATAGCCATTGATCCCATGACCAACGGCGGGAACGCATGAACAGCCACGCGAACGTGATCAGTGAGATCGCGATATACATCGAAAAATAGGTCGCGTGCAGATCGATCGGCATAGAAAAATTATGGTTCATGAAGGGGGCGGTAAACAACGACCCCAGGCCAAGCCCATTGAACCGCAGCGTGTCCCATGCGAAAATATACAGGCCGGCCACCGTGAGCAGGCAGCTAAGGCCAAACGCCTTGAAAAGAGGCAGCTTATATCTTTGCAGATCGAGGCCGTTGATGGAAAAAATGAGCGGGAACAAGAGCAGGGCGAGCTGCTTCTCCCAGTCTTTCCAGGCCTGATGCGGATCGTGCGTATACAAGGTGCCGATCATGGTCAGCACATATAGTGCGACGACCAGCAACAAAGATCGCCGTAACCGGAAAGGCCGCGCCCTGTCGATATGGATCAGGCTATGGATCAACAGGCAGACCAATACCATCTCGCTGTAGAACATATCGAATGGCAGCGCTACCAGAAAAGCCAGTAAAAGATAATAGCTGATCCGGTTAGTCAGCGTATCGTCTATATAAAATATTTCCCTCATCCGTATACTGTTCTTCTTTTATAATTACCGGACTGGGCCTCCCCTCCCGATGGATAAGCAGGCAATCCTGCAAGAACCGCTCATACCGGCCGGTTGTCTTCTGCCAATTGTATTGCCGTTCGATCTTCCCCAGGTTGTTGCGGATCATCCTCTCTTCGTGCTGCCCCCGGTATACATTCTCAAGGATCGCTGCAATATCGCCCGAAGAGGAGAAATAGTAGGCATCTTCCCCGAGCACTTCCCTGTTGAACACATTATCATGCGCAACGACAAGCGCGCGACCGGCCATGGCTTCCAGCAGGGACGGATTGGTGCCGCCCACGCTATGCCCGTGAAAATAAAAATGGGAATAGAATTTCAGGGCATGCAGCTTTTGCTGGTCATAGATCGCCCCGATAAAAAGGATACGCTTGTCCTTGCCGAACTTATTCAGCAGGCGACGTCCGAATCGGGTCCCCGGATCACCCACGATCACGCATTTTTTATTACTACGGCTCCGGCTGAACCCATCGAGTATAGTCTCGATGTTGTTCTCCGGCTCCATCCTGGCGACCAGCAGCGAATAGCCGGATCGGGTAAGCCCGTAATCCCCGAGGATCGATTCCTGCGGCTGGGCAAAAAGATCGGCCCCATAGGCGATATATTCGCTTTCGACGCTATATTTTCCCC
>OLLP01000482.1_pt1 | contig 21761 bp, 18 predicted proteins | sample 1604561 | NCBI WGS metagenome assembly OLLP01 (sample SAMEA104055722, study PRJEB20765) | soil metagenome | isolation source: soil | reverse complement strand
CGGTTATCCGCGACCGGGTAATAGCCGCCCGGGAGGTGCAGAGCCACCGCTTCGCTGCCTGCAGATCCCAAAACCGGGGACAAACCCATATCCATTGCAATGCGCAAATGAATAGCAGCTCGTTAAAAGAAATGTGCGTTATCGATAATGCCGGAGAAGAATTGTTAAGGGAAGCGATGGACCGGCTCAATTTGTCGGCAAGAGCTTATGAAAGGATCCTTAAGGTTAGCCGGACGATCGCCGACCTGGCCAGCAGTTCCGACATCGAGCCTTCGCACCTGGCCGAAGCCATTCAATATCGCAGCCTGGACAGGGATGGGTGGGCGGGTTGAACAGCTCGGCCTAGCACGGAGTCTCCGGCGGGGCGAAGCTGAAGCTGTGGAAAAAATTCAACTAAATCGGGGAAATTGAGTCAGGAGAAAGATAAAGGCCTGTAAGGGGGGACCAATCGAAAATTTAATCCTTTTTTAATCCGCAACGGCCTTGTTTGAATGCATTAAACCAGCCTGCAGATCGGCGGGCTGCTCAAATACAGTCCTTTCTTGGGGAACCGATTCATCCTTTGAGAAAAGAGATCTGACAATCAACCAGGCTGTTTCGGTCATGATCTTTACATCCATCGCAAAATTAATATTCTTTACATAAAAGGCATCCCACTGATAACGGCGGTAGATACTCTGAAAAGTGCTGGCGGGCCCGCGCCATCCTCTTACCTGGGACATCCCTGTTATGCCGGGGCGCACCAGGTGGCGAAATTTATAATTAGCTACCACATTGGAGAATTCACGGGAATCTTTCAGCATATGGGGACGGGGCCCGACGATGCTCATGTGGCCTACCAGCACATTGAAGAACTGGGGCAATTCATCCAGGCCTGTGCTTCGCAAGACCCTGCCGATGCGGGTTACACGGGGGTCATCCTTTATAGCCTGGCGGGTATCCGCTGAGTCGTTCAGGTACATGGTCCGGAATTTATAGCACCAAAACGTCTTTCCCAGGAAGCCTATTCTCTTCTGTTTGAAAAATACGGGGCCTTTGGAATCCAGCCGGATCAAAAGCATGATGACCGGGAAAAACCAGGGGAAAACGAATAGCATTACCAGTAGGGCGCTGACTATATCCACTCCGCGCTTTATTACCAGATAGCCATGCCTGGAAGCAAAATATTGACGAAGCTCAGGGTTTCTAGATTCGTGCTTTTGCTTCATAAAATGAACTGTCGATTCAACAATTGTCCTTTCCATGCTGATAAGGGGGTTTCCCGTTGGTATTGATTTGCAATGACGCAAAGAAAATATAATTAATCCAATAAAATTATGCCAGCTCTGCAACGCGGATTTCGAGATTTTGTTATCCTGATGTTATGTATAGCTGTTATAAGGTACCGCAGGGGAAATAGGACAATTATTGTGCCCTATGACAAAGCCATGCAACAAAACGTTGCATATTGCTCTTAATTGCACTTAATTAATAAAACTTTAGGAAAATTCTTCCCGGAAAACAACGGTCCGTGTTGATTATTAACACGCTTATTGGTAAATTTGCCCACCTACCGATTGTTCTGCGGATAACTCCCTTTGGTCTTGCTTTGTAAACTAAACCAATCCATGAAAGGATCCTTCGACCCGGAACTCGATTTTTATCTGCTGATCCCTTACTATAACAACCTCGCAGGATTGGTCCATTCTTTGCAAAGCATATCATACGATCCTGTCAGATATGCCTTGCTGATCGTCGACGATGGAAGCCATGAACCATTGCTTGAGTCGGTCTTGAGCGCTTATATTCCGGCCCGGTTAAACGTGCAGATCATACGATTGTCAAGGAACGAAGGCATTGCCAGGGCCTTGAATACCGGATTGCATTGGCTGGAGGGCAAAAAGAATTTTCGTTATGTAGCCCGGCTGGATTGCGGAGACCTTTGCCTTGCCCATCGGTTCACGCGGCAGATAGCGTTCCTTGAACAGCACCCGGATATCGACCTGGTGGGAAGCTGGTGCCTGTTCAAAGACTTTTCTAGCGGTCTTGCCTATCACTATAAGACACCTACCGAACACGTCAGGATTGAAAAAGCCATGTATTTCAGAAACATCTTTATCCATCCTACCGTTATATGGAGGGCTTCGATCATGAAGAAAACGGGCCATTACCCTGAAAACTTCCCTTATGCCGAAGATTATGGATTTTTTTATGAAATCCTTAGCAAAGGCAAAGCCGCGGTTATACCAGAAGACCTTGTCATAGCAGAAATCAACTATAAGGGGCTTTCCCTTCGATTCCGGCAAGAGCAATTGAAAAGCAGAGGCAGGGTAGTCCGGCAATATGGGAAAAGCAGGCTTTTATCCCTGATTGGAAGGTTCAAGCTTTACTTACTAAGGGTTATCCCTTATGGGCTGCTTTTCCGGGTAAAGAGGCTTATATACGGAAATAAATTTCTGAGCGTTATATGATTACGAGAGAATAACCCATCGCGGCAAGAGAATTGAAGTACGGCATTAGATTATCACGATATTATGAAAATTGTACATGTTGTTGAGCCCTTTGCATCAGGAATTGCAGTCTTTGTGAGATCCCTGGTTGAGAACCTGAACGATGATCTTCATATCATCGTTCACGGAGAAAGGGAGCATGTCATGAGATCTGCCGAGGTCAAACAATATTTTCCAAAAGGCAATACCCGGTTCATTCGCTGGAAATCGGCGCAAAGAGAGATCAGTATCCGAAAGGACACGGTGGCTTTCATGGAACTGTATACGATCCTGAAGCGTCTGAAAAAACAGACCCATATCGATGCCGTCCACCTGCACTCCTCGAAGAGCGGCTTCCTTGGCCGGCTGGCCTGCAAGCTCGCCAGGATCAAGACAGTCGTGTACACTCCTAACGGCGCTCCTTTTCTTGTCGGCAGGAACCGGCTGGTCAATTATATCTATAAGCAATTGGAAAGGCTTGGTTCCGTATTTGGCGGACAGGTCGTATGCTGTTCTCCTTCCGAATGCGAGGCCTACCAGGCCCTGGGCATCGACGCGGTGAATATCAATAATGGCGTGGCTCAGGCTAACCCCGCACCGGGCATGGTCGTTCACAGCCAGTCTAAAACCAATAAATTCAGGATCGTTACCAGCGGAAGGATCGTGGATCAGAAAAATCCCGCCCTTTTCAATGCCGTGGCGGCCTATTTTGAGGAATTCAGTGGTTTTGAATTCCTTTGGATCGGTGACGGGACCGCCAGAGAACAGTTAACCGCTAAGAATATAGTGGTCACCGGCTGGCTTACGGCCAGGGAAACCCGCGATCTGATCACCAATTCACATGTTTACCTGTCCACCTCTCATTTCGAAGGATTGCCTTTTGCCGTGCTGGAAGCCCTGGTTCTAAAGAAACCCGTTCTCCTCAGCGATTGTATCGGCAACAGGGATATCGTTAATAACGGGCTCAACGGGGACCTTTTCCACAGTGAAGAAGAAGCCATTTTAAAGATCCTTCAGTATCACAATAATATCGACATGCTGAAGATTATGGGGGAATATTCGCAACAATTATGCGCCCGGGAATTCGACGTGCATTCGACTTTTACTTCCTATCGTGATCTCTATAAAAGTTAATCAAACTTAAATTAACCACCAATGCCCACCGTGATCAACGAAAATGGAAATAAAACGCAGGAGCTTCACTCCATCTACAAAAGATTGGAGGAGATCAGGCTGTTCCTTGAGCAGGAGGTCGCTTTCAAACAGGATATCATCGAAGGGCAGAAAGACCAGATCGAGCAGCTGAAAACGGTCTCGGAGGAAAAGAACGGCTTGATAGGCAAATTGGAAAAACAATTGCAGGAATGCAGACAGACCAACGAAGGCACCCGCCAACTGATCAACAAGCTGCTGAATGATATTGGAAATTACCAGAAAGATATCGACTGGTATAAACGCACCTATGTCAAAAGAAGCCTGCCGGGGACGATCTGGCAAAAGATCTTCCGCAAATAGACGGTTCATGGATATCCAGCGGTTCACGCAGCGCAAATCATTCACGCGACCGGAATTCTCCGGTATTAATCGCCCGTTCTCCGAATACAGAAAGCACTTTCATAAATTATCCCTAATTTTACGGCCTGCCTCTTAAGAAGCGGCAACTTGTACTATCCCTATTTATTCCGGGCTTATCCTAACACTACCAGGCAACACACCTGACTTAGCCAACCTATTATTTGCACCTAACCTATCGCTACACCTAATTGGCCTGTTTTCTTTAGAAAATTTAATTGATTTTCATGAAGAACTATGTCCTTAAGGATAGAGTTTATATCGACCCCGCCACCCGGGAAAGTTTTCATTATTCAGACGGAGACGATACGGAGAATTATATTCTCGACGCCGTAACCCATGTCACCGACCTTTCGTCAGGTTCCGAAGAGCTGATCCTGGCCATAAAAGATTGGCCTACCCTTTACCATCTCCACCCTAAAAGGGCCAACCTCCTCCGCCCCCTTGCCAGTCTTTTAAAGGGGAAGGAGATCCTGGAGATCGGTTGCGGCTGCGGGGCCATCACCCGTTATCTTGGGGAGCTGGATACCCAGGTGCTTGCCCTGGAAGGCGCTTACCGCAGGGCTGTCATTGCCGCAGAAAGATGCAGGGATCTCCCTAACGTCAAAGTGCTCTGCGACAATTTCCTTCATTTCGATTGCTCCCGGCGATTTGACGTGATCACCCTGATCGGCGTGCTGGAATACTCCGGTCTCTATTTTCCGGGCGAAGATCCCTTTCGCGCCCTGCTCGAAAAAACAAGGGCCTTTCTCCGGCCCGGAGGATCGCTGATCCTTGCCATCGAAAATAAATTAGGACTGAAATATTGGGCGGGCGCCCCGGAAGATCATACCGGCCAGGCTTATCTTGGCGTCGAAAACCATTACAGCCCCGGCTCCCCGGCAACATTCGGGAGATCGGAATTACAGGATCTGCTGAAACGCAGCGGCTTTTCCTGGAACAGCTTTCTATACCCCTTCCCCGATTATAAGCTCCCCACAACCCTCGTCACCGGGACGGGCATCGAACAACCGGGTTTCGATACACATATGCTGCTCCTGGAAAACTTCGAATACATACAGTCCGATTATTACCCCAGTCATTTTTCCACCAGCCTGGCCGGCAGAGAAATAGAAAAGAACGGACTGCTGGCCGATCTCTCCAATTCCTTTCTTGTGGTCGCCGCCCCCGCGCCAAGGCCCAACCCGCTGCCGGATGATCTTTTGGCCGTTAATTATAACTCCCAGCGGAAAAAAGAATACCAGAAGGCGACGAGTTTCCTGTTGGTGAACGGCCACGGCATCCGTGTCCACAAAGAACGGATCTATGATCGGCAGCCCGATCCGGAAGCCCCTATTGCTAATCGCATAGAAGATGAACCTTATTTCCAGGGACAACTATTGTTGTGGACGGCGATCAAGATCATTTCAAGGAATGGATGGACAACCGCCGAACTGATAGAATGGGCGGGGAAATACTTGCAGATCCTATATTCCTTCGCAACGGAGAGCCCCGATCGGCTCGATGGTAAATACATCGATCTCACCCCTTTCAATATCATTGTCGACGACAAGGAGGAGATCCGGGTATTCGACCAGGAATGGGTGGCTCCGGAACCCGTGCCGCTGGGCTATGTCTTTTTCCGCGGATTGGCCTATAGCCTGGGGAATATATCTTTTTTCAATTTACCTGCCGAAGGCGCGTTGGATCTATTGGATCTGTCCATCGGGATCTATAGCCATTTCCTGCCTTTCGACCAGGAACTGCTCGAAAGATACAGAGAGACCGAGCTGGCTTATTTCTCCGGCATCGGCCCGGGGAGCTATATGCCTTTTACGAACGCCCCCCTGAAGATCAGGAAGAACGCGCTGATGGAAAGGCAATTCCTGGAAACAGAACGCGATTCACATGAAAAAAGCATTTTGCTCAGAGAACAAGACCGGGAAATAGAACAGCTTAACGGCAAGCTCCAATGGCATATCCGCACCTATGAGCAAAGAAGCCTGTTAGGGCTAATAAAGCAGAAGATCGCCGACAGATTTCACCGGCAAAAATTAAAATAATACTTATTTTCACGGTCCCATGCCACAAGAGAGAGAATCGCTCTATGACCATCAGGAAGATAAGGACAGTATCATCGGCGAGCAGGATCGTAAAATACATGAACTGTATCAGCAGATAGATATTTTGAACGCCAAGCTATCGGAGCTGTACGCTTCCGATGGATGGAAGCTTTTGTGCGTGTATTATCGTATCAGGAACTGGTTCCTTCCCACAGGCTCACCAAGGTTTCTGAAAATAAAAGCCTTGTTCAACCGGCTACGCGGAAAAAAGAGCGAAGATTTCCCTATCGGAGATCATTCCAATATGGCTTTCGGCAACGACGCCTGGGCTATCCCCACAAATTTCGAACCTTTCGAATTCCCCTACTTTTCGGATCCGAAAGTATCCATTATCATCCCTGCCTACAATGGCTGGGGAATAAACTATCAATGTCTTCGTTCCATCCGGGAAAATACAGAAGGGGTCAGTTATGAAGTCATTTTTGCCGACGACGTCTCTACCGATGAAACCCGGTTCATCGACCGGTATATCGCCAATATCGTTCATCTGCGTAACGAAAAGAACCTGGGATTTCTCCAAAATTGCAACCACGCGGCCACATTTGCAAAAGGGGAATTCGTTCATTTTCTGAATAACGATACGAAGGTCACCCGGGGCTGGCTTAGCTCGCTGCTAAACCTGATGGAGAAGGACCCGTCTATCGGCATGGCCGGCTCCAAGCTGGTCTACCCCAATGGCCGTTTGCAGGAAGCAGGGGGCATTATATGGCAGGATGCCTCGGGCTGGAACTATGGTCACAAACAAAATCCCGCCAAACCGGAATTCAATTATGTAAAAGAGGTCGATTATATCTCGGGGGCCAGCATACTGGTCAGAAAAAGTCTTTGGAAAGAGCTGGGCGGTTTTGATGAACGTTACAACCCCGCCTATTGCGAAGACACGGATCTTGCTTTTTCGATACGTCAAAAAGGCCATAAGGTCGTCTATCAGCCCTTGTCCAGGGTATTGCATTTCGAAGGATTCTCCCACGGCACCGACACGGCGGCAAATCCCTCCGGCGTCAAATCCTACCAAAAGCTCAACTCGGCGAAATTCGCCGAAAAATGGCGATCCGTTTTGCAGGAGCAGTTCCCGAACGGCGTCAATCCCTATTGGGCACGAGACAGGAGCAGGAACAAACCGACCGTCCTGGTCATAGATCATTATGTCCCTCAGTTCGATAAGGATGCCGGCTCCCGCACCACTTTTCAATACCTCGATCTCTTTGTAGAGCTGGGCCTGAACGTTAAGTTCATGGGAGACAATTTTTACAGACAGGAACCTTATACCACCATCCTTCAGCAAAAGGGCATTGAAGTGCTATATGGCGAGGACTATGCCAGGAACCGGATGAACTGGCTCCGGGAAAATGAACAATATATCGATTATGTTTTCCTCAACCGCCCGCATGTTTCGATAAAATATATCGATTTTATCAAAAAGAACATGCATGCAAAAGTCTTTTATTACACACATGACCTTCATTATTTCCGGGAATTAATGGAATATGAGATTACCCGGCAACCGGAAAAACTCGTGTCTTCCGAGAAGTGGAAGCAGACGGAATATACCCTTTTCGCCAATTCGGATACCGTCCTCACCCCGAGCTTCAAAGAGAAAGAGATCATCCGCGCCATCCTGCCCGATAAGGCTATAGAGGTCATGCCGGCCTTTTTTTATTCTTCGATCGGCGAACCGGTCACGGATTTCAACGCCCGGAGGGATATCCTGTTCGTAGGCGGGTTCACCCATTCTCCCAATACCGACGGCATATTATGGTTCGCCAACGAGGTCATGCCCCTGATCAGGAAAAAGGATACGGGGCTCCGGCTTATCGTCGTCGGCTCGAATGTACCGAAAGAAATAAATAGCCTGGCGGGCAATGATATCCTTATTAAGGGATTCGTCAAGGACAAGGAACTGGAGCAACTCTACGGAAGCGTACGCCTTTCCGTCATTCCCCTGCGCTTTGGCAGCGGGTTAAAAGGCAAGACGGTGGAAGCTCTTTCAAAAGCCCTGCCCATTGTCTCTACTTCCTTTGGCATCGAAGGGCTTCAGGATATCGGGCAGATCGCTACCCCGCACGATGGGGCCGCTGCCTTTGCGGATGCGGTAACCGCGTTATATGGCGATACGGGCAAGTTGCAGGAATTAAGCGCCGCGGCCTCGTATTATTCCAGCCAGCATTTTACCAGGGACGCGGCAAAGACCTTTTTCAAAAAACTTTTCCATGATCCAGCGAATCCTTCCCGAAATAGGGGGTGATGTCGTTAATGCTGTCATTAAGATAGAGTACCTGCTCCGTACTATGGTCAAGATCGGGAAGAGGCCGGGGAGCCGTAAAGATCAGCTCCTTTGATCTCCCCTGGTAAATGTCAAAAATGCCTCCATTACCCAGATCCCAGCGGATCGCATTCTCACTATTCGGATCTCTTTGCCTTTCCCATATATATAGTTTCCGGGTATCGGGGTGGATCTTCCCTTGATCCATCGCCTCTTTAAAACGAAGGGTCAGGTCTTCGGAATAAGCCATATACAGGTATTGACCGCCCTGGTTCAGGTAATTATAGTCGGTTATCATAAAAAGGGCGATAATGATAACGATCGCGGGTCGTTTAATATAATCAGGCCTTACCTGCCAATCGCTCAATAGTATGACGCCCATCAGGATAAAAATGGCCAGAGAAGCCTGCAGCCATCTTTGCTCCAATCGTATCGAGACGACTGCCGGAGCCAGGAACAGCAAGAAAAGGCTGCCCAAAAAGATCAGCAGATAAAAATGCGATCCTTGATCTTTTTGCTCGCTCCTATAGGTTCTTCCGACCCTTAAAAGCTGCAGGGCGGTTACCGTCAGGATGGAGCAGACCAGCAATACGACCAAGAATTTATCGAAAAAGGGCAGTGACGAAAAAGAGATCCCCGCCAGGTATCCCGGGCCGGTATTGACCTCGAAAATGGAAAGCACCGCATCCCTGAAAAATGAAAGGACGGTGGAAGAAGAAAAAGAGATGGCGCTGCCTCCTGTTCCTACAAAAAAGGGTATTGAACAGAGCCATTTTTTTATAGCTACGTTCAACAGGATAGAAGCGACAGCCCCGGTCGCCAGGGTTATCCGCTGCCGCCCGGCCAATGCCCTAAGCGCCGGATAAGCCAGGATCGTCAATAAAAGAAAAGGGAAGAGCGCAATATACCGTTCATGGGTATACATGGCGAGGTTGGCAAATAAGATGCTAAGAACGACGCCCCGGCATTTGTCGCCAGCCGGGAGATCGTCACTCGCAATGACTTTAACGATAAAGAACAGGGAAAGCAAAAAAAAACTGATCGCCAGGCCCTCGAGAGCGCCTCCATTGAAAAGCTGCGTGATATTAAAAAAAGAAAACCTGGATATCCCGATGAGGAGGCCAAATCCGAGGGATAGCCAGCGCGATCTCAGGAACAGGTTCAATAGCCTGGCAAAAATGAACGTATTGATGGTTTGGATACCTATATTGAATAAATAATAATACCCGACGTTCTTTTTAAATAAAATAATTAAAAGTTGCACCACCAGGCCGCGGACCGGTCGGAATTTCTGAAAGGCGACGTCCATATCGATCTTGTCGCCCAGGCTATGCGGCCCCGTCTGATACAGATAAATGCTGACGTCATCCCCGTAAATGACATTTGTCTTCCAATGAAGAAAATAAAGATAAATAAATACCGGCGTAGCGATAAGCGCTAATAAAAAGAGATAGTCTTGCTTTTTTTTCATATCGGGAAACCGGTTTAGGAAGGTTTACTTAATTTCAAGACTGATAAAAGGGAAAGAAAGTACCCTTGCATCCTGGCCCGCATCGATCGTTTCCGACAACAAGGCGATCCGTTTACAGTCCGTCCTAACGGGCGAATAAAAGAAAAAATAAAAAACATCCCCTTTTCTTACTGTCCGGACAGGGGTATGTTCTTTATTATCCGTATCGAACCAGCTTAACCGGGGATTGACATTTTTACAGACCGGGGGCATATAGGTATTCAATTGCATGACCAGGCTGTCTCTAACCCCGATAGGCTTATCCAGGAAGAGCGACGCTTTTCCATTCGTCCATGAAATGCCTTTTTCATCATCATAAAAACCGCTCTTGATCAACGCATTGAAAGCAGCCGTTCCGGAGGACAGGGTAATCTTTCCCAGGTCTTCCAGCCTCAGAATACCGTTTCCCGCCGTTCCCGTTTGTCCGTAATATACATTGAGACGATATTTCCTTAAGACATCGATCGCTTCGAGACTGGCAGCCGGTTTATCCTGCAATATGGCGAGGCCTTCTCCCGTCAGCAGCGCTTCCCGCATCAACCCGAAATTGGCTGTCCGGTAAGGAGCGATCTCCAGTTGCCGCCTGTCTACATACAAATAACAGGCAATGATGATGCCCAGACCGGACCAGGCGACCATTTTATAGACGCTTGCCCTTTCATCAAGCAGATAAAAAAAGATTATCGTGGTCAGCCCCAGCACACCGGACAAATTAAACATAGTATATCTCGACGAAGCCCCGAATTCTATCATGTCCGTGACATAGCGGCCAAGGGTCACCATCCCGCAGGAGATGACATTATAAAAGATCATCGCCACCATCACGAACAAACGCCGATCCTTTTTCCTGATCACATAAGCAACGGCCAGCCCGTAGGCGACCAGGATCAGCCCGCCGGCAAGGGTTCTCAGGCCCAAATGATCAAAAGCCTCGCCCAGGAAAGGCCCCGACTGGGCAAGCAGGTAAAATTTGATGATCCATAAGGGCCGGTGAAAGAAAGTTTCCGCGAAGCCAATTATGCTCGGCTTCAGGACGCCCTGCTTGACGCCGGGAATGCTCTTCAACCAGGTCGTCAGCAATACCGCGAAGAGCAGCAGGGAAAGGCTCGTGACCACAAGGGTATTCCATCTTTTCTTATCGAAAGGCGCAAGTTCGTATCGTCTTATCAAAAGCAGGACCGCCAATATAGCCAGGATATAACCGAAAAAATAGGCCTCCGCTTCAAAAATCACCAGCAGGTTCGAAAAGATCATCAGGGGGATACAATAGCTCTTAAAAGGGGATGGGCCCGGGTCTATATATCGCAACAGAAAAAAATAATTCAAAAAACAAATGACCAGGTTAAAAGAGATCGCAAAGCTGAAAAAACTGGTAAAAGAAGCCTCCCATTTATGCAGCCCGAATACAAGGAAACCGGTCAGTAACGCGAAAAGGATTTTTTGCCGCTGCTCCGCCAGGAAAGAGCTCATCCGGCTTAAATAGATATAACCGGCAACCGCCAACAGAGAGGCGCCTACGGCAATCTCGATAACCGTATTTAAATGGAATAATTTCGCATTGATCAACGTAAATAGGATGGATGTACTACAGGGAAAAATAGGTTCGTATACCAGATCCAAAAGATGAAAATCGTGCCCGAAGAGGTGTTTTACTTTGGTGCCGACGATCTCGATCATGTCCATGTGGATAATATTCCGGTACGTCACCAATACCCACCAGATATAAAGCCCCGAGAACAGGAAATACAACAGGTTCGGAATCGTAAGGATCTTTTTCATTATAAAATAGTTGAACGGCAACAGGCCGCTTACCTGGTTGCGCTGATCAATATGGATTGACTGATGAACTTCAAAGGCGTTCTTTCCAAAAAATTCCCGATCGCGATGGAAGGGCCGACCATCGATCGGGGCACGCCGGGTAACAGGAAATCCTTATAGAGCACCTTATTATCTTTAAAACCGGCTGCCCTTAACTTCTGCTGTACGAAGCTTTTTGAAAAAGCCATTTCATCCGGCTCCAAATGCGCCCATTTTCGTAACGCCTTATTTTTAAAGATAGCCGCGACATAGGGGTTATAAATATTCGGTTCCATGAAAATAATCTTCCCGCTGGGGTTCAACAGATTCTTCAGGGTCGGAAAAACCTTATCCAGGTTATGGTAAAGATGGTGCAGGATACCATTCCCGATGATATAATCGAACTTATTGTGAACGGTCCCCGCCGCATCGTTGAAATCCAGCACCTCGTAGAAAAGATTAGGAAGCAGGAACTTTGCCTTGGCCTCTTCGATAAAGGGCTTGCAAAGATCGGAACCGATCACCTGCATATTCGTGCTTCCCGCTATATAGTGCGATACATAGCCGGTGCCGCAGCCGATCTCCAGCACTTTTTTAGACGGGTTCGGTTCCATAGCCGCTATCATCCAGTCAGCCCTCCTTCTCAGCCTGATCAGGTTGACCTCGCTTTGTTCATAGATCTGGTTAAATCCCCTGTCGTCCTGTATCGCCATGCCGGATTATTTTTTTATGATAATTGTATACCCCAACGGGTCGTCCGCCGACCCCAGCCCGAAAATGATCGACAAATGGGCTACGAGCACGGCAAGTGTCAATAGCGGCAGGCCCAAGATGAATATAGGAAGAAAAATAATTTTCCAGGGGCGATCGGGGAAGAAGCCCCTGAAGAACAATACGATCATCTTCGACCCGATGACCGAAAGGTCGGTTCCCCGGGGCATGATCCTGACTTCTGCGAATTTGGAGAACATGGTTTTCAGGCTGCTGGGCGTATACCTGAAATAATCATAGGGTATATAATGATAACGCGCGGACCAGGGTATCGTAACGAGGATAGCGGCATTTTTTTTCGACACCCGGTGTATCTCATCGATCAGGTATTGAAAATCCTGCACATGCTCCAGCACTTCGGTACAAATGACCGCATCGAACAGTTGGTCTTCGAAGGGGATATTTTTCCCGTCGAAAGAAGTGATATCGCTGTTGTCATACCCAAAATCCTTTGCCTCGATGATGTCGATGCCGAAATATTTCGTCGCCCCGGGATCCAACAAGAACTTGTAGGGGGATTGCCCGCAACCAATATCCAGCACATTTCCCCTGTAGGCGGGAAGTTGCCTCCTGACATCCTTGAATATGGTCAATATTTGCAGATCCAGGAACATTCTCCCATAGAACTTTATCTTTCCTGCAAAGCCTTGCGGAGGCGTATTCGAGATCGGCTGAAATTGCTCGGTCCTGGTCATCCATTATGATTTAATAATTCTTCGCCTGATGAACTTTGGCCTTTTCTTCACTTCCTCCAATATTTTCGCCTGGTATTCGCCAATGATGGAAATGCCCAGCATATTGATCCCCCCAAAAAATAAGATCAGCACGATGATCGTGGTAATGCCATGGGGTACGGGAAAACCCGTAAAATACAGGATGATCTGTATAATGATCGCCAGGAAGGAGAACAGGGTCAGCGACCATCCCAGGTAGGTCAATAATTCCAACGGCACGTAGCTGAAAGAAAAGATCGCCTTTCTGGCCCAGCCAAGGTTCTTTCGCCAATTGTTGGTCGTCACGCCGAACATTCTTTCGGGCCTTGTATAGGGCACACCGACCTGTTGAAAACCCACCCAGGCCCTCAGCCCTCTCAGGAATTGATCCGTCTCGGGGAGCTTGACCAGTTCGTTCACCACTTTCCGATCCATCATCGAAAAATCCCCTGCGTCCAGGGGCATGGGCACATAGGAAAGCCCCCTGAATATCCGGTAAAAGACCTTGTAAAGCCTCACCAATGATTTATTACCGTCCCTTTTGACGCGTTGCCCGTAGACCACATCGTTACCTTCCTGCCATTTGGAATAAAAATCGGCTATCAATTCCGGGGGATCCTGCAGATCTCCGTCCAGTAATACGACGGCATCCCCTTCCGCTATCTCCATGCCGCTCATAAAGGCGCTTTGGGATCCGAAATTGCGTGAATGTTCAATGCCCGTCACGTGCTTATCCCCTTGCACAAGCCCCTGCAGCACGTCCGAGGTATTATCGGGGCTGCAATCGTTAACGAAAATAATCTCGTAGTCCACATTGATCTTGTAGAAGGTCTTCACCAGCCGGTCATACATAATAGGCATGGCCTGTGCATCCTTATAACAGGCGATGACGGCGGTGATCTTATGTTTGATCCTGTCCTGGTAGATCTTCTTTTCGTAGAGGGGCTTTGAATACGCGGCCTGCCAGGTATAGGTCTTTTTCAGCCCTTCTTTCAGATCCGTCATGGATTCCCATTTTAGCAATTCCTTTGCGAGACGGGCATCGCCATACCATTTCTTCAGATCCCATTTCCGGTTAGCGAAATCCCCCCAGGCCGGAGTACCGGGGATATCGAAAAGCTCCTTTGCCGTGTTGGCAATGTCCCTGATCGTCGTCTTTTTATTGGATGCGATATTGAGGGACTGCCCTCCGATGACCGAATAATCGGCATTGCCTGCCAGTAGCGTCGCGTAGAGGGCGTCGTCGATATAAACGAAGTCCCTCGATATATCGGGTTGCACCAGTGGCGGGTATTGCCGCTGCATGCCTTTTTCTATGACCTGTGGGATCAGCCTGTCTGGTTCTTCGTATTCGCCATAAATGGAATAATACCGCAGGTTGACGATCGGGAACTCGAGTATGGTCCCATAATATTTTATCATTTGCGCAGCGGATGCCTTAGTCACGGAATAGTGGCTATTGGGGTGCAATTCCGCGTTCTCGGAAGGCGCCGCGCAGTTCAACCCGTACTCCGATGAGCTGCCGGCATGAACAAAGGCCCTGATGCTATAGGCGGAGCTTACTTCCAGCAGGTTCAACAACCCGATGACATTGGTCTGGTAGATCAGCTTTACATCGGTTTGCTTAGCGTATGCGCCATACGCGGCGAGATCGAAGATCGTCTTGAACCGATGCCTTTCAAATAGCCTTTTCAAGCCGCTCTGATCCGTGATATCCGCGTGAATGATCCTGTCCTCGCGCAGATCGTCGATCCGCCAGGGGATAAAAGGCTCTTTGGACGTGACGGCATATACGTCTTCCCTGTATTGTAAAATGGTCCGGAAGAGATTGCTGCCGACAAATCCCCCGGCGCCGAATACGACGATGGGGCCTTCCAGCTTTTGTATCTCTTTTTTGATCAGGTCAGACAGCATGTGCGTTACTTATAAATTCTTCAATTTTGTTTCCGAGATTTTTTCCCGCCAGGTTATTTTCCTCCAGGTGCCATTTCTGCGAACCATAGTTACCGCTGGGATAACCGGAAGCAAAAAGGGGATGATATTTTATGGGCGTCGACAGCCGTTGCAATAACAGGCTGGCCAGGGTTTCGTGAAGCCCGCATTGGCCCCGGTGTTCCTCCATGGTGATTACATTTTTGCTCCGGTGAATGCTCGTCAGCAGTTCTTCGGGAAGCCCGGTTATGGGGAATTGGCTGACCAGCCAGACCTCCAGGCCTTCTTGCAGATGATCCGGCAGCGAGAATAATTGATCTACGACCGTACCCGTGCCCACTACGACTGCCGATGGCTCGCCTGCCGCCCTCTTCAATCGTCGCCATGGTGACCAGGCTGCCATATCTTCCCGGGTCGAGGCCAGGTTCAGCCTCAGATAATTAGGATGGCGATCACCGGCCATTTCCTGCACGCTCTTAAATACGTCATCGCCCGTGAAGGGCACAAAGACCTTCATATTGGGCAGTATCCGCATGGAACCGATATCTTCGATATTATGATGCGTGCTTCCCATGATCCCATACCCATATCCGCCTCCGTTGGCGATGATCTTTACCGGCAGGTCGTGCAGGCAAACGTCGTTTCGCAATTGTTCATAAGGCCGCAGGGTCGCAAAGGGGGAAATGCTATAGACAAACGGGATAAATCCTTCGTAGGCCAGGCCGGCAGCCACGGTCACCATATTCTGCTCCGCAACGCCCGCATTGATGAATCGTTCGCCTAAACAGGCTCTTACGCCTTCCAGGGCCATAAAGCCCAGATCGCCGGTCAGGAAAATGATCTTATCGTTCGCCTGGGCCAGGTTGATGATCGCTTCGGCGAATTCCTTCCGCATGCTATTGGTTTATTAATTTTTGATATTCCTCTTCGGTCAGCGGTAAATAATGGCAATCGACCGTGTCTTCCAGCATCATATCCTTCCCTTTTATGGTGTTGCAGATGATGGCCAGCGGCCGATCCTGGCGGAACCGCGAAACGGCCTCCTGCAAGGATGGAAAACTATGCCCTTCGGCGGTCTCCACCTGGAACCCAAAACTTTCCAGTTTCTTATCCAGGGGATCCAGTTTAAGGGTATCCTCCGTTCTGCCGAACCCTTGCAGGTAATTCCGATCAATGAGCCAGGTGATATTCATCAAATGATGATGAGGAATGAATAGGGCGGCTTCCCAGGTACTGCCCTCATTAAGCTCGCCGTCCGATGTAATGCAAAATATTTTTTTATCGCTCTTCTTGAGCTTGGCCGCCAGACCGAGACCGGCCGCGATGGACAATCCATGTCCCAGGCTGCCTGTAGCGAAAGGAATGCCCTTGATCTTATTGACGGGAGGATGGGCCGGCAACCAGGTATTGTTCAGGTAGAAGGTTTCGATCTCCTTTTCGGAGATCAGGCCTTCTTCGGCCAGGACGCTATACAACAATGCCGCCGCATGCCCCTTGGACAGGATCAGCTCATCCCCGGCCCGCATGGCCCCAAACTTAACGAACGTGATCATTTCCAGGCAGGACAGCGAACATCCCACATGCCCGGCATTCGCCTTCCTGTACATCCTGATCAGCCGGTTCCTGATGGCATCTCTTTTTGTTGCTAGCATGCTGTTGGAATTGGAAAAAATTAGCGCGTTTTCCGATGTTGCTAAAATTAAGATAACTAGTTAAAACAGAATTTTTTATTTTACTTTACCACATGAACTCGCCTCCCTGTTCCATATTCTTTCACAACTACTATGGCCGGCATGAAGATTGGATCAGGTATATCGCCGGGAAGCTGCAAACTCCTTTTTACCTTTTCTACAATATTGTAGGCGACAGCCTGTATAACCAGGACGATGACCCCGCTCTCGGGGATCGGCTTTATCAAATTGCGGGCCCTTTTTTAAAAAAGATCGTCATCCGGCGTTCGCCTAACCAGGGAAAGGATATCGGAGGTAAGCTCGTCCTGATGGACGCCTTCCTGCAACTAAAGACCGATAGCGAATGTATCGTGTTCCTGCACGACAAAAAAAGCCCTTACAAGATCCAGAACCAGGAATGGAAGGACAAGCTTTTCCGGATCATCGACAGGCCCCTTATCGATGAGGTTCTTCGGCTATTCGACAAAAATAAGGAAATTGGTATTGTCGCCGGCTCATATACCATAAATGACGAATACAACCATGACACGCAAACCTTTGCCAGCAATAACCGTTCTCAATTGACGGCATTGCGGGCGGCATTGAATATTGACAACGATGATTATCGTTACGTTGCAGGAACCATGTTCTGGGCCCGGGCCTCTCCGCTGGTGGATTTTTTCAGGATGCACCCCCCGCTGGACATTCGCAAAACGCTGGAAAAAGGAAATGCGATGGATGAAAACAACGGAACGATTACGCATGCCTGGGAAAGAATGCTGAGCTGGCTTATTTTTGCACGGGGATACACCTTAAAAGAGATCTGATGATCAACCGCGTCTTTTTTTTAATGGATCAGGAATTAGCTTCCGACCCCGGTCTGCCATCGCCGGATCTCAATGTCTTCTATTCGGTCGTGGCCGATCCTGCGGCGGATGGTTCTCTTCAACGGGCCTATGCGATCATGAATGATACTTCTCTTCCGGGTTTGGCCCTGACGATCCATCTGCATGAGCCGCTGACTGCTGACAATATCCGATCTATCGGCTCCTTTATGTTCCTCCCTGCCTGTCTACGCATAAGGGGAATGCCGGTAATCATCCTGGCCGGAGATGAGTCCGTTACGACGGTTTTATTGGAAGATGCGGCTGCCTCCTTATCGTCCTGGCTGTCCAGGCAGGGGCTTGAAAAAACCCTGATCCATAGTGTCCTGCCGGGCGAAATTTTCCGATCCGTTGAAGAAGCCGGCAGGCAGTTTGAAAACATTTTGCAAACCGGGGACTATTCCGGCAAAACCCTCTTTTTTAAAATGCCGGCAGCAGGGAGCCAATCATCGGCCCCGGCCTCGCTGCAATCAGCCCTCGCGCTGCTCCGGTCGGCGGAATCGGCCCTGCGGGAGCGGTCACCTCAATTCTATGCGCTGCTCGAGGCCCATGAGGAGCTGGAAGAAAAATTTAATTCCCTCCAGCGGAAATATGACGCTTCGGCATTGGAATTGCAGCATCAGCAGCAATATGTCGATACCCTGCGATCGGGTCATGCGGCTAAGGAGATCCAGGATTTTTACACCCGGGAATACGAGATCCTACCCCTTTGGTATAAACGCTTTGGGCAGGTATTGAAAGTACTGGGCGGGAAAAGAACCTTTAGATCGCTGTTCAGGGATAATACAAAAAAATATAACGTTTGAATTATTGGCTTCTTACCACTGAATATCCGCCTTTTCATGGCGGCGGCATCAGTACCTATTGCCGGTTCACGGCCAGCATGCTGGCAGCAGCAGGCCATCCCGTGACCGTATTCGTTCCCGACGACGGCGTTACCGATTGGGAGCTGGAGTCCGCGGGCGGCATTACCCTGATCCGGTTCAACAGCGACCGGAATAAGCTGCATGCCTCGCTGGGTTATACGGCCCGTCTTAGCTATGCCTTTGCCGATATGGTGCGCAAACGCATCGAAGAAGTGGGAGCTCCCGACCTGATCGAGGCCCAGGATTATCTCGGTATTGCCTACTATCTCACGCAGTTCAAATATACCGGCTACCCATTTATCCAGGGCATCCCCATCCTGATCACCCTTCATTCCCCCGCCTTTATTTACCTGGAATATAACCGGACGCCGGTAGACCGGTTCCCCGATTTCTGGACCGGGGAGATGGAGAAGCAAGCCATCCGTGCAGCCGACCTCCTTATATCCCCCACGCGGTTCCTGACGGAAGAGATACAACGATTCATGGACATCAGCGGGCCCCCGGTGCATGTGCTTGCCAATCCCTATGGGCAGGAGTCGCAGGAGAACGCGGCGGGATCGACAGGGATCCTGCCTGCCCATGAGCCCATACAGCGTAATAAGATCGTTTACTATGGGAAACTTTCCCGGCAAAAAGGCAGTTTTGAGCTCCTGGCCTATTTCCGGGAGTTATGGGACGAAGGATTTCCCCACGCCTTGCATATCATCGGGGGAACCGATATAGTATACCATCCCGAGAGGCTGACGATGGGGCAATGGGTAGAAAAGGAATATAGAAAATATATCGAGACCGGCCTCCTCCAATTGCATAGCAAGATCCCGCCGGACGAGATCGCCCGGTCGCTGAGGGACGCGCATGTGATCCTATTCCCCAGTATCGTGGATAATCTCCCTTATGTGGTTATGGAAGCGATGAGCCTGGGCAAAACGGTGCTTGCTTCCCGCCAGGGCGGCCAGCGCGAAATGATCGAGGAAGGAGTGGATGGCTTTCTTTTCGATCATAACGAACCGGGCAGTTTCAGCCGTCAATTGCTGGCCATCCTGGCGTTGAGCGATGCGGCGCTGGAGCAGATCGGGCTAAATGCGCAATCCTCCGTTCGCCGGAACTATGATCCTGCGCAGATCCTGCCTGGGAAGATAGCCCTATTGGAGCCCCTGCTGGCTGTCGCAAGATCATCCCCCGGATCATCGGTTGACAAGCCGGGGCAAGATCCCGTTCAAGGCCATTTTCCTTTCCTGTACCAGGAACCCTTTACCCCCCTCGCTCCTGCCGCGGGTCAGCTCCTTTCGGTGGTCATCCCCTACTACAATATGGGCGGCTATATAGAAGAAGCTGTCCGATCCGTCCTGGGATCCGGGTACCCCGCCATCGAAATAATTATCGTCGACGATGGCAGTACAGATAAAGAAAGTCTCGAAAAATTGCGGCAACTGGCTGCTCCTGGCTGGCTGGCTGCCGGGGGATACGGCAGCGATACCCGCAGCATCACCGTCCTGCGTCAAAAGAACGCCGGGCTTGCGAACAGCCGCAACAAGGGCGCCTCGGTCGCCAAAGGGGAATTCCTGGCCTTCCTGGATGCGGACGATAAGGTCGATCCCAGTTATTATGAAAAGGCGATCCGTGCCTTGCGGACAAACAGCAATGTCTTTTTCGCGGGCGCCTGGGTGCAGTATTTCGGTGACAGCTATGCGCTATGGCCCACTTTTACTCCGCAGCCGCCCTATGCCCTGGTGCACAACCCCGTCAACAGCAGCGGGCTGGTCTATAAACGGGCAGCCTTCCTGGCCGGGGGGCTTAACGATAAAAAGACGGATTATGGCCTCGAGGATTATGCCAGCGTGGTCAGTATGCTGAGCCGGGGGTTTAACGGGGTGGTTCTGCCGGAAGCCTTGTTCCATTACCGGGTACGAAAGGGCTCGATGTTCCGCCAGGTGACCCGGGAAAAATTTATGTTTTCCTATAGATATATATTGGAGCAACATAAGCCGTATTATATTAAGTTTGCAACTCAGATCATCAACCTCTTAAACGCTAATGGCCCTGGCTACCAATTCGACAACCCGAGTTTTGGGGTACATGTTTCAACCGCCATTGAAAAAGACGGGCGATTGGTCCGCCAACTCAAGTCCATCATTAAAAAAAGCGAGACATTGAAGCGGTTTGCCGTGATCCTGAACAACAAACTAAAATCCTGAAAATGATCGGTGGCATCGTGAATGATTGGGGCAAGCGATCCAATAAACTGGAAAGGCTCTGGCTGCTGGCCAAGATCGAATTCAAGCTGCGTTATTACGAGAACAAACTGGGCCTGCTCTGGGCGCTCCTCAAACCGCTCATGGATATCGCCATTTACTATGTGGTTTTCCAGATCATTATGAAGCAGAACCTTCCGGCCTTTGCCTCTTATCTTTTCATCGGGCTGATCCTCTGGAATTTTTTCGTCGAATCCACCACGGGTACGATCCAGATATTGAATACAAAGAAATATCTATACGAATACAGCAATATGAACAAGCTGGAGATCTATGTCTCCACCCTGTTCAGCAATTCCATTGGGTTCTTCTTCAATTTCGTCATGTTCCTTATCTTCTATAGCCTGATAGAAAAAGATTCCAACGGTCTGTCGGTACAGAATCTATGGATCGTTCCCCTGTTCCTGAACCTTTTCATCCTGTCTCTGGGTACTTCGCTGATTCTGTCCAATATTTATATCGTCGCCAAGGACATCAACCAGATCTGGATGGTATTCGTCTCCTTCCTGTTCTTCCTGTCCCCCATTTTTTATAAATTGGCAACTTTCAAGGCGGCCTTGCCCGCTTTTGATTATTGCAACCCCATCGCCGGCATCATCATCAATGCGCGAAGGGTGATGATGGATCATCAATTGCCGGATTTCCGCCTGATGGCCTTCGATCTCGGCTATGCGATCATTTTGTTGATGTTGGGATTGTATCTTTTAAATAAATTGGGATCCCTGGCGGCGGAAAAACTATAATTAAATGGAAAAACCGATCCCGGCCATTGAGGCAAAAAATATCAGCAAGACCTTTCATATCTCCGAAGACAGCCACAATACCGTGAAGCACCGGCTATTCAACCTGTTCAATCCGCCGCGCTCCAAACACGTGCAGGCCGTTAAACCCATGGACTTCGTGGTCAACCAGGGCGAATGTGTCGGGCTTTTGGGAAGGAACGGCTGTGGTAAATCCACCC
>OLLP01000700.1_pt1 | contig 22122 bp, 14 predicted proteins | sample 1604561 | NCBI WGS metagenome assembly OLLP01 (sample SAMEA104055722, study PRJEB20765) | soil metagenome | isolation source: soil | reverse complement strand
TGACACGTCTGCCCAGGCCGTCAGTTGCGATTTCACGATTTTTAACCGGTCAAATAATTCAAGCGTAAACTGGGAAACACTGTCGGGCTCAAAATGGATAAACGGTATCTACGAGTATCCCGGTGAGCTATTTCCCGGCCGATCGGTCGTTTACCTGAACTTGCAAACCTACGTCGACAGAGTTCCGGGCACTTATTCCCTGGATAAAGATAATTCCGTAACCGTAACCATTGATCAATCCGAAAACGGGCGGATACACGGAACGTTGTCCGCTAAAGCGACCTGTTACACCTGCTCTCCCTACGGCGCTGAAGTGAGCGTAACCAACGGCGAATTTGAAATGCCATACAGCTATCGATAGTATTCGACAGGCCGATCAGCCTCGTTCGTTCTACGGCGAGTCAGTCTGCCGAATACAAGGACGGGCAATTTCCCATTCTATTTTTTAGTTTCCGGCGCTGGGTTGGTGCCAGCAGCTTTTTGCGAAGGCGTTGGGGTCTCTTTATATCCCGGGGTATTCCAAAATATAAATGTGCCCCTGTTAGTGGCAACAATAATGTCGACCGCGCCATCTTTATTTAAGTCAACCGCCGTTATTTGCGAACCGGCGCCAGACCGGTTATGGATGAGTTCAGGCACAAATTCGGCGCCACCCGGGGCGTTCTTATTGCGAACGGTACGATACCAGTACAGTACCGGCGGACCATAAGCATCGGGATCAGCCAGGTTATCCAAATGCGTCCACTGGCGTTTACCAATGACGAAATCCAGTATGCCGTCACCATCGATATCCGCAAAAGTGGCTCCGTGCCCCTGTGAAAAGGTAACGCCACCTACGCTTACTTTCGAGTAATCGTCACTGATCATATGCCTCACGAAGGAAATATTACCCGCCGCGTCTCTTTTTTGTTCGAACCAGGCCAGGCCGAAACCATGAGCGCTCAAATTGGCTACTACGTCATTAAGGCCGTCCCCATTTACATCATATACCGCCATCAGGCTGGCGCCTCCGTTACTGGCTCTGTTTCCCCATCGTCCGAACGCTACCGGGTGATATTTCCAGGTGGTCTCTTTACTTAACTTTGCAGGTTGTTCCCACCAGCCCTGGGCGGCTACGATATCGATACGCCCATCGCCATTTATATCGCCTGTCCCAATGCCGTGGGCGATGGCATAGCCCTTTTCGGAAACATTGTATTCGATCCAGGCTTTTGACGTGTCGGATGGCATTTTCGCAAAGCGAATCTGCCCTTGTGATGCGTATATCAGTTCCGGCTTACCGTCCTTATCGATATCTTTAAAATCAAAAGTCTCACTTTGCGTAGGAGGCACTGCCCTATAGCTTTCCCAGCGCCTTGATTCATTTTTTGGGTTGATGTAGACCATTGGAGTTATCCAACCGGTAACAATATCGGGCCATCCATCGCCATTCACATCATATGCAAATTGCTGATTGACGGGAGTGAATTCTTTGGATGGACTTACGGCGATAGCCGGGTAAATTTCTTTGAAATGGGTATAGTCGGGACCGAAATAAATATAGGCGCCGGATATGATATCCATATAGCCGTCTTTATTGAAGTCGGCCGCATCGGCGCCCCATGAATAATACATGTCGCTTATCCGCTGCATCTTGAACCTCGGGGAAACCTTTTCTTTTGGCGTGAACCGGATAGAAATATCTTTATACATGAGATCTTTAAACCGAACTTCCCCCGTGCCGCCCGCATATAAGGCGATCGGCCCGTAACCGGAAAGAGCGGACTCGCCATCGACAGCGCCCCCAATTTCCTTGCCGTCGTTTAAAAAACTGCGAAGCATATTGGTTTCTAAAAAAGTTTCCATCTCGTTCCAGTCATTTTCACGAAAATCGGTATTAGGAAGTTTCATCGGCAGATCCGAAGGGGTGGGGTAGCGCGGCGGGTTATAATTTCCACGGCCCTCATGGGTTGGATCGGGCGGCGGGGCGATACGATAATTGATCCCACCGGCCACTCTTAAGGGGTCGCGTTTGGTTATTTTTCCAGTTGCATCCAAAAGGACACTATAGGGCATCACATCGCCTTTTTTTAAAGAGAGCAAAACCCCTCTATACCCATCGGCTACCTTTTCGATCCTTAATAATATTGCCGCTTCGCCGCCGCCGGTAGACTCGAATAAGGTATGAATGCCTATATCCTGGTAGCTGGAATCCAGGACTAGCCAGCCGCCATTTGAATTTGCTTTTGCCTTACCGACGATCTCTCCGTCCTTCGCCTGCCAATCCGCATCTCCCAAGACATGCCATCCCTTTAAGCTAGAACCCTTGAAGCTGTGATCGGGTATAAAGGATAATTCAAATGTTGACAATGGCGCTTCTGATACAGGCTGTGCATAAGAAAGAATCGAGCAAGCGAGGAATGCTGCTGAAAAGAGAAAAGATTTCATGATGGCGTTGTTTGAATATGATAATACGGTAAAATCTATTTATTGATAACTCTTGTCGTCATTTATCGGGTAATGCAAAAACCATATAAGAGCCTTTTGGTCCGGGGGCGGAGGCAGAGCCGGAGCCATCGGGTGGCATCGAATGCGGGCCCCCTCCAAAGCCTCTGCTTCTCCCGAATCTTATCGGGGTTGTGACACATATGGCCAGGTAATGCTTCCCATTTAATTCATACATCGTCGGGATTCCCTCCGTGCTCATTGGCAGATCGTATGTCCATATCGTTTTTCCGTTATCGGCATCCAATGCATATAGCTTTCCATCTTTGCCGGTGGTGAATAGCACCCCGGTGGAAGTGATCACCATACCCTGGCGCTGCGCCTGCATCATACCCGTGTTCTTGGCCCCTTTCTTTTCTGCTTCCTTATCGGAACCCACAGGCACCTGCCATTTCTTTTGCCCGGTATTCAGGTCATACGCTGCTATGGTAGCCCAGGGCGGACTGATGATATAAGGATATTCCAGGCCCCATCCGGGGGGAATAAAATAGCGGTCGCGGGGTACAACCGCATCATCGGGATAGGGCGGCCCATATTCGGAGCCCAAACGATCGAAAACACCGGCAGGGCCTTCGACCAAACGCATCTTCTGACCACCGGGAGCGCCACCCGAATCGACGACCGGCCCCGTAATTTTTCCTGGTCTGAAGCCAGGAGGGAACTGGTTTGGATCCGGCCACTTGCCATTGGTGATGTAACTATATAAAAGCTTGACATCCTTTTCGGAAAAACTCTCGAAGGCGGGCATTTGGCCCTTGCCATTGGTTACGATATGCTGAAAATCGCTTGAACTCAGCCGGTCTTTTACACTTAGTAACTCCGGGCCCGCTCCTCCTCTTCTGTCAGCGCCATGGCAAGCCATGCAAGTGGTCATGTAAATATCCCTTCCACTTGCCACTCCCATACTGGCTTGCTGTTCTTCTTTTGTCGGAGGAGAATATTTTTTCAGTTTGCCATATAGCGAGGGATAATCATTGCTACGGACAAACACGATTCCCTGGTCGGGAATAGAAGCAGTGCCTCCCCAATTGGCGCCGCCTACCGCCCCCGGAATAGGAACGGTTTCACGCTTCATCGAAACCGGAACGTATAAGCCTGTGGGGATCGTGTCCAATCTTTTCTTCCAAACCAGCCGTTCCGAATCGGTCAGAAAATAAGGATTCAGATCGGCAGACGTCATTTTCTGACGGGTGAACGCAGGGATCACGGTTGGGATGGGCTGTGTAGGCCATGACTGTTCACCGGGAACGTCACTTTGGGGTACGGGTTTTTCTTCTATCGGAAATACCGGCTCCCCGGTTACCCGATCCAATACATAAAGATATCCGTTCTTGCCGGCGACCGCCACCGCATCGACTTTTTTCCCATTGTGATCGACCGTGATCAATTGCGGCGCAGCCGTCAGATCATAATCCCAAAGATCATGATGCACCGTCTGAAAATGCCATAATCTCTTACCGGTCCGTGCATCCAATGCAAGTATACAATTGCCGAATAAATTGCTGCCGATCCTATCGCCCCCATAATAATCGTATACGGGAGCGCCGACAGGGAAATAAGCGATCCCTCTTTTTTCGTCGATAGAGATCTCACCCCATGTATTTACGCCACCGACATATTTATAAGCATCTTTGGGCCAGGTATCGTATCCGAATTCTCCCGGCAGGGGAACTGTATGAAATATCCAGGCCATTTTTCCGGTGATCACATCATATGCCCTGCAATGGCCTGCCACGGAACCATAACCTTCACCGGGAGCGGAGCCAAGAATAATCAGGTTCTCAAATATTGCCCCGGGAGTTGTTGACTGGGCCCTGGGGATGGTCTTTGGATCCCTGCCCATATTTTCTTTTAGATCCACCAAGCCATTATTACCAAAAGATAGAATTGACCTCCCCGTCATTGCATCGATCTCCTCCAAATAATTATTCATTTGAAAGATCAGGCGGTGATCCTTTTTGTCCTTGCTTTCCCAATAATTGATTCCCCGCCCGGTAATGCCCCTTAACTTGGAATGTATCCAGATCTCTTTTCCGGTCAGTGCGTTTAATGCCACCAGGGAATTATTTTTTGCGAGCACGTACATGATCGTATCTACAACAATGGGATTCCATTGATACCCGCGATTATCTTCGGTAGAGTAGGACCATGCGACCTTTAACTGGCTGACATTCTCCTTGTTAATGTCGTCAGTCACGACATATTTCGATTGATCGGGTGAGCCGCCAAAATTTGTCCACGTAGTGGGAGGCTTATTTGAACCATTTTTACAACCCGGGAAAAGGATCGATGAGGCAGCGAAAAAAAGTAAGGTGAGCAGGCAGAATCGTTTTTTGGCGAACATAATTAAATCGTTTAAAGTGTATACTCCAATTAATTAATGGTTCATTTTATTACTATTCGGGAAAAGAGATATGGTCAAATATTTTGTAGTTATCGATGTTGGTAGCGGGGGCAAAGAAGCAAATTACTTTCATTTCCACATTTCCGGTGTTTCTTAACATATGCACCTTCCCCTGTTCAAATAAAATCGCAGACCCAGCCCTGACATCGCCTACTTCTTTTTCGATCATTACTTTGCCGGATCCCGTTATGATATAGATCAATTCTTCGCTATTGGGATGAGAGTGCGCGGGACGGACTGTCTCACCGGGCATCACACGGATAATGCAGACAGACAAATTCTTCGCACGAAGTGAATCTTCGTTGGCCAGCCAGCGCATAAATCTTCCGGGATGCTCTATTTCCGGCACTTCGGTTTCGTGGATAATAGTCATGCTATACCTGCTTTTTCTTTATTCGATCTCAACGTCTTTAAAATCTTCTCGCTTAAATGTGCTCCATCCAGACCATAGTGAGCCGCTAATTCCGCATATGTACCGGAATGGATATAATGCAATCCGCCATTTACGGCAGTATTAATGGGAATGAGCTTTTGAGTATTGATATTGTTTTCTTTCTGAAATAAGACTCTTCTGAAGTGTGACCAGAGATAACCATTGTTCTGCTCGGCGATAAATACGGTCTTTCCCGAGCGATATAATTCAACTATCTCGTCTTCATCTATTGTAGGCATATCGAGCACGTTGACCATAACGCCTTCGGCCCCCAATTTTTTGGCAGCCTCCAATGCTTCATACACGCCACGACCTGAACTGATAATGGTTACCCGGGCGTCTTCAGCATATTTCACCGTATATGCCTTGCCAAATTCGAATGTAAAATCAGCATCGTAAATAACCGAGGACGGAGCCCTGAGCAGACGCATATAGATCATGCCCTTATTTCCTTCCATGATCCATTTTAAAATGCCGAGCAATTGTTGCGGACAGGAAACATTGACGATCTTGAGCTGGGCTACCTCATTAAAGAGCAAGACATCATCATTGCCCATATGTGTGGCGCCATTCGACTGTGTCTCCAGGTCGGCGGCGGTTGCCAGCATCGTCAGATCCAGACCATGCCCTTCGGACAACCAGCCATTTTTTTCCGCAATTACCTCGAGGCGCTCCTGGTAGCCGACTGCGATCCTTCTCATCACTTTCCAATCGAAGAAAGGACAGAAGGTGCTCACCCAGGCGTTGCCGCCCAAAATAGCAAATGCTTCTCCCAACAACATCATATTGGCTTCGGCTACACCCGCATTTAATGCACGGTATTTATCTATGGCACCGACGCCGGCCTGCAAGCCGCTGGTAGATGCAAGATCCGAATCAACGGAACAGACCCGTTCATCCTGTGCGAAAGCCTTCATCGACAATTCGATCACTTTATTTGCGGCATAGGCTTTTCCTATTTCCAGCTTGGGCAATTGAGCCAGCGAATAGTTGATCTTTTTATCTCTTACAGGCGCTTTTTTCGTTTTTACAGGAACTTCCACACTCACCAGTTTGTCTTTTTCAATTTTGAAGTTCATTATCGCGGCATGTTTCAGGATAGTGCTCCTTATTCCTGAAATATCCTCCCCTGGCAACCGATCAAAAAAGCGAAAGAACTCCTTTTCATTTGCCGCACGCCGCCGTAGCTGCAACTTGTCTTCGTGATCCAGGATATCATTGGGAATGGTGGCCTTATGGGTATTCATGTAGTCGGAAAGGCCGCCATGCCCTTTTGTGGACTTGCAAATGATGACAGTCGGCCTGCCGTCTCTCTTTTCATATTTGAATTCGAGTAATGCGTCGTAAACATTATGTAATTTGGTCGCATCCACTTCAATGACTTTCCAGCCAAAACTGCTGAAGCTGGCGCTTAGGCTATTATAAGGGAAATGAAGGGTCGTTACGATATCCAGCTGGCCGCCATTGTTGTCGACCAATACACATAAATTCTCCAGGCGTTTGTAGCCGGCGTACATTACAGATTCCCAGATCGAACCTTCCTGCAATTCGCCATCGCCCGTTAACGCATATACATCAAACGATGGTGAACGCTGCCCGGCAATGGCAAAGCCCTGCGCCACACCCAAACCTTGCCCCATTGGCCCCGTGGCAACATGCACGCCCGGTAATAGCGGGCCCGGGTGCCCATTCAATATGCTGGAAACAGAGCGGGAATTTTTTAAAACGGATCTGTCAAAATAGCCAAGGTCAGCATAGATGGACGCAAGCGTAGCCACCGCATGCCCTTTACTCAATACGAACATATCCTGGCCCTGCGCCGTCGGGTGCTCTACATTCACATCAATAATGCCGCCATAAAAAAGACTCACCATGGGTATGGCAGCCGAAGATGCGCCCCCAATGTGAATGGAATTATCAATAGCATGGCGGCACTGGTAAAGGTTCATTAACCTGATGTCTGAATCTTTTACCTGCAGCAAATGAGTAATACCCTTGTTGATCAGCGATCTATTTTCTTCCAAATAAAGCAAGACAATACGTTTAAGAATTTGAATTTTTATTTCCCTAAATGATCGACCAGCCGCCATCGACAAAATAGGCTGCGCCGGTCACAAACGACGCCTCATCCGATGCGAGGAAGTACATCACATTGGCCACTTCTTCCGAAGTTCCCATGCGGCCAAATACACTTTTTGAACCCAGGAATTTTTCTGTCGCCGCAGGATCGGGAGAATCGTTGATCGAACCTCTTAACAATGGCGTGTCGATGGCGCCGGGCACCACGCAGTTGACGCGAATGTTGTTTGCGGCTAAATCGAAGGCCATGCTGCGGGTTAGCGTATCTATGGCCCCTTTGGAAGAAGAATACGCCGCCCGTTCCCCCACCGTCCGGTAACCAAGGATGGAACCTGTATTCACGATGGCGCCTTTGCCTTGCTCGATCATCATCGGAGCGAATGCTTTTGTCATGTAATACATTCCTTTAAGATTGATGTCGTATAGTCTGATCCAATCTTCTTCCGTGCATTGAAGGATGCTTCCCCGGACCTCCAGGCCTGCATTATTTATCAAGACATCGGCTCTGCCGAATTTGTCCTTAATCGATTTGGCTGCCCGTTGGACTTCCTCATTATTCGAAATATCGCACTTGCAGAAAATGGCATCTACCCCCAAGCCCTTTATCTTCTGCTCTACTTTTTTCCCTTTTTCTTCATTGATATCGATCAACCCAATATTGTAACCGTTCCTGGCAAACTTTTCCGCGGCAGCCTGGCCTAATCCTGATGCACCGCCGCTTACGATCATTACTTTATTACTCATGTTGTTTTGATTGTTTTATTTTATCAATAGTGTCAACTTAAACCCATTCCATTAGGCTTGGTAGCGACTTTTATAGCGCCGTCCTTTCTTTTCTCAAAAATATCAAGCGCAGTTCCAAATTCTTTCAATGGAAACCGGTGTGTCATTAAAGGTTTCAAATCAACCCGGTTGTTCACCAGTAAGTCTATTGTCTCCCTTGCCGTGTTTGGGTTGGCCCTGTTGCCCACAATTTCGATTTCATCCAATACAATTCTCTTCATTGGCAGCGAAGGTTCTGTGTGGGGAATGCCAATAACGGAGACCACGCCGCCTTTTGATGCGGCCAGACAGGCCTGTCTTATTGAATCGGCGGTACCGGCACATTCCAATACCGCAGGAGCGCCCAGGCCATTTGTAAGATCTTTTACTTGTTGCACCACATCGCCATCTTTATAACTAATGGTAATGGCGCCTAACTCTGCCGCTTTTTTCAGGCGTTCTCCGCTGCCTACGGCGAGTATACGACCGGCGCCTAATGCCTTTGCAATCTGGATAGCCATCAGACCTTGCGGCCCCGTTCCCAGAATAAGAATATCATCGCCCGGTTGCATGCGTGAACGTTTTACGGTATACAAAGCGATGCTTAGGGGATCGACGCAAGCCGCATATTCCAGCGACATCGAGTCAGGAATTTTGTAGATGCTCTTTACGGAAGTACGCATGAATTGCGCGTAGGCTCCGGGTGTGTAATGACCATATTGCCTGTGCCCTCTATCTTCATGCCCATAATTCAGGCAGTCATTGTATCGGCCTTTCAGGCACATAGCGCAATAGCCACAACCGCAATGCGAAATACCGCAGACCCGGTCGCCTTCGTTCCATCCAAGTTTGGAAGCTTTGGGTCCCGCCTCTACGACCGTACCTGACCATTCATGACCGGGAATAAAAGGATAGCCCTTGGGCCAGAACCCCGGAAAATCGCCATTGATAATATGGGGATCCGTACCGCAGATAAACGTTGTATCTACTTTGCAAATCACTTCGTCGGCATCTGGCCGCGGCACCGGCACCGTTTGAATGGCAAAATCACGAACTCCTTTTAATACCAGTGCGTCCATTTCTTTCGGTAAACTCATAAATTGAACTGTTATTTACTATTCTTTTCCGGCACTATTGCCACCCCTCTGAACGGAGAGCCGGAACCTCCTTTTATTTTCCAGGGCAAGCCGACAAACCAAAATTCATGAGCCGGTATCATATCGACCTGCGCTAAATTTTCGATATTGAGTATTTCTCTTTCCCTGCAAACGATATGCGCCGGCTGTTCTCTCACCACTGCCACTTCATTGTAACTATCGATGCTCGGAGCATCGGCGCCGACACAGATGGCGCCCAGATCATTGAGGTATTCGATAGCGCTTCTGTCTACGCCAGGGTAATTACGGATATATTCAAAGGGCTTTTTCCATTTCTTATACCAGCCTGTATAGTAGAAAACGACAGACTGAGGCTTGATGGTTACGCCTGTCTTAGCAATTGCATTTTCCACGTCCTCCCTGGTGATGTAACTATTGGGTTCTTTATGAGAGAAGTCAAACCAGACGCCCGGGCACATGAACCATTCCAGCGGCAACTCATTTATGGCGCGAGCGCCCGGCTCATCGACTACGTGATTGATCGCGTCGACATGAGTATTGGAATGATCGCACATGGTGAAGCCCGTAACCTTGTACGAATAAGGCGGTTTGGTCAAACCCATCTTCTGTGTTTCTTCATGCGTTAAATGGTTCCATATTAAAGTCCGCTGGTGACCGATAAAGGTAGGATCTTCCGTAGAAATAGTATGGCTGAGATCCGTAACTACGCAATCAATCCCTAAAAAATTTAATTTAGTCTGTAATTGAAAAGGAGGACAAAAGGCTTTCTTAAAGGTGAGCATTAATATCGGGTTATTATGAACAATTAAAATTTACGGGACCACTCTTTTGGCCACCTTTCCACTACCACTTTGGTTTGCGTGAAAAATTCTATCGCATGACGCCCCTGTCCATGCAGATCGCCAAAGAAGCTTTCCTTCCATCCGCTGAATGGAAATTGGGCCATGGGGGCTGCAACTCCAATGTTGATACCGATATTTCCCGTATTGGCAAGGCTGCGAAATTTTCGCGCGTTAGCGCCGCTGCTGGTAAACAAACAAGCCATATTGCCGTACTGGCCCCCGTTTATGAAATCCAACGCCTGATCGATTGTTGCTAAGTGAATAAGGCTCATGACAGGCCCGAAGATCTCTGTTCGGATTATTTCGCCATCCAGCGGTAAACCTTCGAGAATGGTAGGCCTGATAAAATTTCCTTTTTCGTATCCGCTGATCGTTGCATGTCGACCGTCGAGCAAGACCTTAGCACCTTCGTTCACCGCCTGGTCAATGAGACTTTCCACCCTGGTGCGGCTCTCCCTGGTGATGACTGGTCCCATTTCCATTGTTTCGTCTAAACCAAAACCCGTAGTTCTTGCTTTGGCGGATTCATACAATGCCTCCTTTATCTTACCATCATCTCCTACGGTAATGATATTTGATGCTGCCAGGCAGCGTTGGCCTGCGCAGCCATAAACGCTATCCGTTATAATTTTTACCGACATGTCAATATCGGCATCGGGGAGAATAACCACAGGATTTTTAGCTCCCCCTTGCGCCTGTACTCTTTTGCCGTTAGCGGCGCCGCGAGAGTACACGTATTTAGCAATATTGGATGATCCTACAAAGCTTATCGCCCTTACTTCGGGATGATCCAGCAAGGCATCCACCGTGTCTTTCCCGCCATGTACCAGGTTGATAACCCCTTTTGGGAGATCGATTTGTCCGATCAACCCGAATACCTTCATCATGGTCAGGGGCACTTTTTCAGAAGGCTTGAGGATATACGTATTTCCGCAGGCAATGGCATAGGGGAGGAACCAGAAAGGGATCATTCCCGGAAAGTTAAATGGAACGATAGCGGCGCATACTCCAAGCGGCTGCCGGATCATAAATTCATCGACGCCACCGGCAATATTCTCCGAAAACTCGCTTTGAATAAGCATCGGCGTACCACAGGCCACTTCCACATTTTCAATGGCACGTTGTACTTCCCCCCTTGACTCGACCAAAGATTTGCCACACTCCAGCGTGATGGTTCTTGCAATATCCTCGGCATTTTCTTCAAGCAACTGTTTTAATTTATACAGGGGCTGAACCCTTTTCATGACCGGTACCTGGCTCCATGACTTATAAGCGTCAGCTGCTGCCTGTACGGCTTGCGCCACGTCTGTTGCCGTGCCTTTTCCGTGAGGGACCTTTCCCAGCACCTCCTGCGTCGCCGGATTGATAATGTCCGATGTATTTGCCTCTTTACTCTTTACCCAACTGCCGTTAACGTAATTGTTCAAAACTTCCATGATATTTCCCTATTTTTTCTATTTCGCTGTTTTCTCGTCGAACTTGTAACCCTGTTTAGCCAGGAAGTCCCTTGAAATTTCTGCCGCTTCAAATGTGCTATATGGCGGTTTTATCTTGTTGTCATAATCCAATTCAAACATGATCATCCCGGCCATTTCCTTTCTTCTCTTCTCCACCATCTTTAATATCTCAACGAGATTTACTTTTCCCTGACCTAATGGGGAATAGCCCAGGTAACCGTTATCGCCACCTGCGTAATCTTTTAAATGTACGTGCTCGATCAATGGCATGAAGTCTCTGCAGATCTTTACCGGATCGCCGCCGCCTTTTTGTATCTGGCCTACGTCAGGGCCGAATTTCATATATCTTGTATCGACATTATTCATGATGAAATAGATCTCCTCCTCCGATTGTATCGCCGTACCCGTATGCGGATGTAATGCACATACCAATCCCTCATCGGTTACCGCTTTTGCATAGGCATTCATGGAATCGACCAGGTTCTGTTTGTGTTCTTTATAATCGTAGCCCTCACGTTTTACACCGGAAGCGCAGTACTCGATCAGCTTTCCGCCATTTGCCTTAAGCAGTTTGGCCCATCTTGTCAGTTTTACCAACTCATCCTTTGTTTTTGATGGATCCAGCACGTCGGTCATACAAAAAGCGGATACGACGGGTACTCCATATTTTTGGACTACCTGTCCAAAACCGCCCCGGTTGTTTTCCCATTCTTCAATGACCTGCCCGAAGGTTTCAAATGCGTGAAAACCCAGTGTCGACATGTCTTTCAAGGCAGGCTCCAGGTTGTTGGCGCTATATCCCCAAAGAATAAAAGTAGCCCCGATCTCAAAATGCCTTTTTTTTGCTTCTGCGAAAGCAAGATCGGGGGCTACAAGCGCGGCTGCACCCACCATCCCGGCTAATTTTACAAATTCTCTGCGGCCGAATGATTTTTTATTTTCCATGTGTATACATTTAAGTTGCTATCTGGCGAGTGTGACAATGGCAGCTCCGGCGATCAACAATACGACGCCGCCGATCTTTACCATAGAAACCGGTTCTACCGGTGATCCCAGTAAACCAAAATGCGAAAAGACCAATCCCGAGATTACCTGCCCGGCTATCATTAATACAAATGCGGTGCCGGCTCCCAGCCGGGGCATTGTCCAAGCAATGCCGAATACCAGGGCGCCGCCCATTATACCGGCAGTGAGCAGCCAGACCGGTACATCTTTTAGCCGTGTAAAGACGGTAGCATCCCAGCCGGTAAGTCCGATAAGAATGGCTGTAACGGCGCCAATGGTCCAAAACAGGGCATTACCCATCCTTTGATTTTTCAGAATAACGCCTACTTGTGAATTCATGGCCAGGTGGAGGGTTAATACAAAGCCGATGAGAAGCATCAGAGCAATCAGTGGAAATTTCATAATTGTAAGATAGTTTAAGCAAATCGTTGATAATCTGTTAGATCTATAAATTCAAAATGGCAGGGCAATTACCCTTCTCAAAATTCTTTTTTTGAATGGACAAAAACCTCCAATTATTTCGCAATAAGTAATACTATTGTACCATATATCTGCGTAAAAATTGCATTTTAAGGGCGTTTTAATATCTTTTACATATGAAACCGCATTTATTAAAAGTTTCACCGGATCCGGAATCATCCTTTAACATGATTCAAAGGAAGGGTGCGAATTTTTACAATAAATGGCATTTTCACCCCGAGATTGAACTTATTTATGTGCATCAGGGAAGAGGCACAAGATTCATTGGAACCGACGTTCATCGTTTCGGGTCTGACGAATTGTATTTGTTTGGTTCGAACCTGGCTCATATGTGGCGTTGCGACCCGGAATACTTTCTGGAAAACTCTAAACTGACGGCGGAAGTAACAATAATATATTTTCAGCATGATTTTTTAGGCGATAAGTTTTTTAGCCTTCCCGAATCGAAAAAAATCGAATCGTTACTGGAGAAAGCGCAGCAGGGGATTAAGATAACGGGAGCTACAAAAATGGAGATAAAAAAGATGATCTCGGAATTATCGGAGACCCAGGAATTCGAGCGTATCGTCATGCTGTTGTCTATCCTTGGAAAGATTGCCCATTCAAAAGAAAGACAGTACATCAATCCTTTGCCCCAGGGAGTAAAAATTCAAAAGTCAGAAGCAGACCGCCTGAATAAGGTATTCCAGCATGTATCCGACAATTTTCAACGAAAGATCAGCCTGCCTGAAATTGCCTCGATAGCCAATTTAAGCGCGAAGGCTTTTTGCCGGTATTTTAAGTCCAGAACGAGAAAGACCTTTTATGACTATTTACTGGAAGTGAGGGTGGTGCATGCATCCCACCTCTTATTGGAAAAAGACATGGCCATCTATGAGGTATGCTATGACAGCGGCTTTAATAACCTGTCTAACTTCAACCGGTATTTTAAAAAAATAATGCACAAGACGCCGATCGAATTTAAGAAAGAGCATCGCCCGATCGAGTGAATGCATAAATGATCGTTACCGTATGGGGGGATGGGCCGTTCCGGCGGGCGGTTCGGTAAGCGACCGGATTACGAATTGCAGACCTTCCGCTACGTCCCCATTCTTATTGGGCAGAATTGTGAACGGCAATGAATATGGAATAGAGATCATGTTTAATTTCCGCATCTGGGCTGAACTAATATGAGCTATATAGGAGCCGGGCGCCAAACCGCTGAAATCGAAAGAACCGTCCGCCTCCGTGGTCGCCTGTCCCACCAGCGTGGTATCGCTGCTGGTATAAAAACCCACGATGATGCGATCCTGCGGCCTGGAATGCGCCGGTCCTTTCATGCTGTCCTGCACTCCGGCGCTGACATTCTCACTCAGATAGACCGTTCCCGTTACTTCACCCGCTATGGCGACAGGAACCTCCACGACTTTGAACTGGTTGGGATCGATGACAATGCGGATCGTTTTGTTCCGTATATTCCAGGCAACATTTTCAAAGGAAGCGTCGAGCCGGAGAATATAACTGGCATAGGCCTCGAGGTCGGTCACGATGATGGAAGAGTCGGCTGCATTCTTTTGCATGATGCCACCATTAATACGGACGGTGAGCCCTGAAACTCCCGGTTCGCCCTTATCGCGCCTGCCATTCCCGTTAAGGTCGAGATAGGGCCTCACGATGAGCGCGCCCTTACCGACGCTGCTGCGAGTGTTATACCCCAGGTAATGCGTCCGGTCATCGTACATCATGCTTCCGGTTGCCGATTGGACCATGGCGGTCGTTTGATCGACATGCGTGATCGAGAATGACGACGCCGCAAAGGAAAAATCATAGCGCAGCGCTATTCCGAAGCTTTGAAAATTGCTTTTGACATTCTTTTCGTAAAAAATATTGAGAAAACCTCGGGAGTCCAGGTATTTGCCTAGTTCGGTTCTCATATCGATAATCCTGCGCAGACCATAGTCATATTGCACCTGGGGAGTCAAGATGATCTTTCCGGGTAACCGGAAAGCCATGGAAAGGCTGCTGTAAACATAGGGAGCGGCCTGTTCAGTGAACCAGGCATAGGTAGTAAAATTGGTGTTTATGCCGAAAAAGACCCCCGAGAGCAGGCCTTCGCCCGTAGTATACTTTGAAGCCGAGGTGAGTTTAGTAGTTGGGAGGATTACCTGGTAAAGCGAAACCCGGGAAAATACGGTGAATTTCTTACTGCGGAAGGGAAAGGACACGATGGCTCTGCGCTCTTCCAGGTAGAGGTTATTGATCGCCTGCTGGCCCCTTTTATACCGGGTATAATCCAGCTCCAGTTGCAGATCGGATGGCATATGATAGCTGGCCACGAATTTCGATCTTACCCCATAGGTGTATTCACCGGAAAGCAAAAGATTGGAGCTCAGCCGGAGGGAGGCATTCACGAAAGGCATGTTCCTGCCCGTAGCGACAGAGGACAGGTGTTCGATGCCGCCGCCTATCGTCAGATGTTGGGTCAGGCCATAATTGCAATTGGCGCGGGCGAACTTACTGTTGATGCTGTCTTGCACTACGCCGGCGCTGGCGGTATATTCAAATTCGCCGACGGGAAGAAAATTAAAAGGTATCTGGACATTCTGCTCGCGGGAGCGTTCTTCGCCCCATGGACTGTAAAACCGGATCTTCACCAGCGAATTGCCGTAGACAAGCGGCACCTGGAAAGTATAGTAGCCGGTCGTAGCCGCCTTGGCGAAATCGACCAGCGTGCTGTTTACATAGAGTTCCGCCACCCAGCTGGCTTCCGCGTAATAGGTAAGCGTATAGGTTCCGAACGATCGCCTGTACGTGGTAGGCGAATTGGTGAACTGGAGCCCTACGACGGGCGAATAAATAGAGGAAATAGAAGGTGTAATTATTTTGCCCGCGGTCACCTGTCTTAATCCCTGATTATCGTTGTCGACATAATGCCATTGATAGAATTGATCCCGCCCGGAAAAAGGGGTATTGTTGTCGTAATTCAGGGCCAGATCCGTCTCGCCCCCCGCCACTACGCCACCCAGGGCAAAGTTGAGCCTGTCATCGTGCTGTTCAGGCGATCCCTGCTGTGCGTCCTGCGTAGCGACTACCCCCCAATCGGCCATGCCCAATCGAAAAAGGGGATAACTGCGTTGTAGGGTGGTGTCGACTTTTGCTTCGCCTTTCAGGCGGTTGAGGTTATTGCGCATTTCTTCCTGCCGTATCTCGCGGATAACCGGTAATTCCATAGTGGTCGTCAGGATGATGGAGAGGGTGCGGAAATTAAAATGGCAGTTCAGGCCAAAAACCAGCCCGAAATAATCCGAGCGGAGGTATAGATTGGTCATTGTGCGGATAATGGCGTCCTGGGGCAGTTCGGTCTTTTTCCCCTGGTAAGTGATCCTGTTATGCGCCTGATCTATGAGAAATGCAGCTTGCTGAATGATAAAAGATCCGGAAATGGAATCCATTCCGGGCGAGGAGGTATACCTGATCTTTAAATAATCCAATACATCGGTGACTGCCAGGTAGGCCATCTCGTTATGGATCGCGGCCGGTATTTGCACGCCGCCTACACCCTGCACATTCATAGAGATCAATATTTCTTCATAGGGTGGATCGGGGTCTTCCCCGGCAACGCTGCGTTGATAAAGGAACAGCGATAACAGGATACATGCCGCCACCTTCCAACTGGCAACAAGTCGCCTGCGCTGCCGGTTTTTAGGAGGATATGGAGGATGGTCTGTCATGTAACCTTTATTATAAAATTTGTTCCTTGTTACTGTTGTATAAATGTCACTGAGAACGTGCCGTTATAAGATCCGGACGGATTTGCCAGCGGGTTGCCAACCGTGAGCGTTCCGCCGATCCACACCTGTGTCCGTCCCGGAGATGCTACCGTGGTGGTGAAATGGGCGCCGGTGCTCGCAGTGCCGATATGTAATGATATGGAGCCCCCGTTGCTGCCGGTAAGCGTTACGTCCGGTCCGTTCATGATGGAAACCACCGTTCCAGGATTGGCATCGATTTCGAAAAGAGCCGGCGAATAGGGGTATCCCAGGTTGGCAAGTATCAGGCTGCCGGTTGCCATACGCGTTCCATCCGGATACAGGATCACCGTGCCGCCGGAAACGCCCTGGTAGAAAGCCCCGAAGATCATCCCCTGTGCAGGATTCGCATATACGGCGATGGGCCTCGGCGGGGGAGGTTGCGCTTTTACTGCAAAAGAACAGGAAAGCAGGGCTATTATGATGGAATGTGTTTTCATCGGTCTCCTATAAATATTTTTTTAGTATGCATTCCTGCCGGAGCCGAAAAATTTACCAGGTATATACCGGGAGTAAAATTTGAATTGACCGGCTGATAAGTATTCCCGCTGATATCCTGGCGCAGGATCACCTGTCCCAGCAGGTTGATTACCCGGAGCGTGCCTTTTTCACCGGAGGGCAGGCCGCCGTTCACGAAGAGTTTTCCGTCTGCGCTGTACGCCCCGAATAGCTCGCCGGGAGCTGTATTGCCGGCAGCGCCGGCATTGGCAGGCGCCTTGGTGCTGAAATTCAGAAAGAACCTGTTCTCATAGTCGCCTGAAGCCAGGTACAAACGGTAGGCAGGGGCGGTCTGCAGGTCCTGCCTGATCCCGGTTTTGGCATCGGACAGATAAACATACAGGCCGGCAGGCATGTTCTCTATGTCAGTGGCCTTGAAGCTGATCCATCCATCCTGGGCTGTCTTAAGACCGAGAGGCACGACCGTCAGGCTATCGAAGGTATCGGGCAAGGCGTATATGGAAAGTTTCGAGGCATCGGTTGCAACGGCATAAAGATTGGGGACCCCTGTATGGGTATTCATCAATTTAAGCGCATCCATTTTTTTATCGAATGCCCCGCCGGCCCCTGCCCTGAAATAAAATACTGCGGGGTCTGAAACGGTCCCTTCATCCGCAAACCCGGCGCTGAGCCTGATCAATGGGGATGGTCCCTGCGGGACGGTATACCCGAAGGAAACAGTCGTGCGATTCGTGTTTCTTGCTGAGTTGTTTACCGCCAGCAGCCCTGCCACCGGGAATGTACCGTTGGAAACGTGTATAAAAAACCCCTGCATGGCGGCGATCAGGTTGCCGGCAACGCCGTCACTTGAAATGCCGTTTACATAACTGCTGTAAGTGCCCGTATACTGGTTCACGACGCCCGCCGAAAAATAATAGAGGGCATTATCGACATTTGTCCTTGTCCATCCGGACACGGCGTCCCAATTGACAGGCGACGGATAGGGATTTCCCATCAGGTTGAATCCCTGGGTATAGGTCATATTATGATTGTACAGGGTGGATGATGATACTGTATGGTTGCTGACGACCCCCGTCAGGGAGACCGTTAACGCAGCCGGTGAAGAGCCGAAATTAACCGCATAGCCGGCGATGGGGGCGAGCAGGCCCGATGGATTGGTATAGTTGACCCATCCTGCGGAAGAAAGGCTTTCATCAAAGCTGTAAAGATCGGGAAAAGAGGTTGCCAGGTTTATCGCGGAGGAAAAATCATTGACCGTATCCCCTTTGAAAGGAGAACTGAAATATTTATACCCGAAACCGGAGGGCAGGTACCGTTGCATGGTCAGGTTGCCCACTACCTCTCCCGATCCGCTACCGTCTACCAGGGCCGTCTGCGCTGCCGTAGAGACAAGCGTCAGATTCCCATTCGCATGGAGCGTGTCATTGCTCAATACGACGCCTTTCACCATTTGCCCGGATGAGATAATGGTCGTATTGCTGCCGGCGGCTACGGTGAGATCATTGAAAAGGGTATGCGAAGAGCCGCCCAATGTCTGTATGGAACCCGCGAATACTACGGCGCCGCCGTTAGGGGTGAATGAGCCGTTATTGACCCAATTGCCCGCTCCGGCAACGACGATATTTCCGTTGTTCGCAATCACATAGGCCCCGGAAGGAATAATCAGGCCCTGGGCCGATGCCTGCCGCGTGACCGGCAATAATAACAGCGCACAGTATATTTTTTTAAGTAGGGTTGACTTCATTCGTCCGTTTTTGTCTTTAAATCGTTGCTGCCTTTATTGTATCCTGTACCAGTTCGTACCATCCGATTGAATGGTAATGCTGCTGGCGGCTGTTATAGTTGTTGTAGCGACGCCTGCAAAACTTTTGTATGAACTGATCGTTCTTGCGGTACCGGTTTGGTTTACTATTATATAGATCCTGCGGGCATTGCCTGCCGCCGCCGCGGGCAAGGTAATAGTGGGCGTGCCACCGGTAATTATCACCGAGTGGTGGGTAGGATCTAAAGTAATGTTGCTGGCTGTAGTAGTAATGGCGGCAGCTTCCGAGCCGGATACGTCCAGTGTCGCGTTAGGGGCAGTGGTGCCAATGCCAAAACTGCCGAACTTATCTACTACATCCAGGGTGGTGGATGCCGAACGCCATTCAGTCAAGTTGGCTGTCTGCGTTGCCGAGTTTGCCTGTATACCGAGGGGAACGCTGGCATCGCGCTGAGCTTGTATCAGGACGCCGGTGCCCCCGACCCCGCCAGAAAAAGCGGGAAAAGTGGTTGTTTCCCGATCACCACCGAGTAAAATGCCCCAATATGCCCCCATTTGGAGATTCTGGCCTCCTCCACCTTGCCAGAAAAGATCTCCGCCGTCTCCAGCTATGCGTAAATTCCCGAAGCCAGACGTATTGGAAAACAGCAGTTCAGACATAGTCCCGGTACGCCGGATCTCCAGGGTATCTTTTACCGCCAATGGATTGGTGGAGTTTGTAATGCCGATCCCGACATCGCCATCTCCGTCGATCCGCATTCTTTCATTGGCGGACTGCGTGGTGCCGCCGGTCAGGAACACCAGGGATTTTGCCGCGGTACCGGTACCTATCAGAAGATTGTTGCCCGTGGTATAGAGGTAGGCGTCGTTGGCGGCGCCCATTATATTTTGCGTGTTGGTGCTGCTGTTGATACCCATGTCCAGATAGTTGATGCTCTCATTGCCATTGTCCGCCGTGGCGACCACATCGGAAGAGGCGTTGACGCCATTGGAGAGATTCTGGATATTTAATTGCAGATAATTGTTGATGCTGCCCTTAGCTACGACCGCATTAAAGGAACTGGTGGCGCCTGCATCGATCAGCAATTTTTCCTGAAAAGTGCCGGCTGTGAAAGCAGGGGCGGTGCCGATGCCCACGTTGCCGAGACTGTCGACGATCATCCGCTGAACCGCATTGCTTTTAAACCTGAGGCTTTTCAGATCCGTCGTCCCGAGATAGTTCGTTCCTGAACTGGTTCCGGTATTGCCCAGCAGCGACCAGGAAGAGCCGCTGGTGAGCGTGGAAAACGGAAGTTTCCGCACGGTGCCCGCAGTGATCGTCAGAATGCTGTCAGTGACCGCGCCGGTCTGGACGCCCAACAGGGTCAGGGGGTTGGTTCCATTCACCTGCAGGGCCGTTGCCGGGGTCGTGGTGCCGATGCCCATATTGCCCTGTACGATAAGGCCATTGGATGGCGCGGCATTACTCCGGTAGCCATTACCGATGGCCATGTTCCCGTTGGCCCATATATAAGAGGTCGGGGCTGCTCCACTATTATCCCAACCCAGAATAATCGCTGAAAGAGGATCGCCTCCAACACCCAATCCTATGGGCCTTCTTACACTATTATCTCCTGCAACAGCATCGAAAACTGTTATACCGTTACTTGTTGAAAACCGGCCGAATGTTCCCGCTGCATTGCCTAAATAGTCAGGATCGCCAAGCCATATTTGTTTGTTATTAACCTGGTTAAAACCCGCTACCATGGAAAATCCCGAACCGCTGTTGGTGCCCCCGATTGAATTACCTGTCAATCTGATGCCTCTTGTAACCGAACTTCCGCCATTCTGAAATATGGTGAGATCCGAACCCGGGGCATTGGTGCCTATGCCCAACCTGTTGTTGGTGGCATCCCAGAATAAATTGGTGTTGATTTGAGACAGCAGTCCTCCGGCGCCGATAAAGGGTACCGAGCCGGCTGTCAATGATGAAAATAAAGGAGCCGATGAAAAAGTCTTGCTTCCTGCAAATGTTTGCGTTCCGGTCGTCACTTCGCCTCTAGCGGTGGCGGATGCGTCGGGAATATTAAAGGTATGAACGGTGCCGACAGATGAGATATTAAAATTCGTACCCGTTGTGCCCGTGGCAAAAGTTTGTGAGCCGCCGGTCAAACCGTTCAAATTGGTGATATCGCCGGTTGCCGAAAAAGTGGACATGGGCAGTTTCCTTACCAATCCGCTGGTTATGGTTAACACGCTGTCCGCGGTCGTGCTCGTGCCGGTCTGCACTCCCATCAGGGTTAATGGGTTGGTGCCTGTCACATGCAGCGCAGTCCCCGGCGAGGTGGTGCCGATGCCGACAAAGCCGGTCGTTCCGTCGATGCGCATCCTTTCATTGGCGGACTGCGTGGTGCCGCCCGTCATGAACACCAGCGCCTTGGCGGCGGTGCCCGTGCCTATGAGGAGATTATTTCCCGTGGTATAGAGATAGGCGTCATTGGCGGCGCCCATTATATTTTGCGTGTTGGTGCTGCTGTTGATGCCCAAGTCTACATAGTTGATACTCTCGTTGCCATTATCCGATGTAGCTACTACATCGGAAGAGGCATTGACGCCATTGGAGAGGTTCTGGATATTCAGTTGCAGATAATTGTTGATGCTGCCCCTGCCTACGATGGCATTGAAAGAACCCGTCGTTCCTGCATCTACCAGGAATTTCTCCTGGCTGGCGCCGGCGGTAAAAGCGGGAGCCGTACCGATCCCTACGTTCCCGAGGCTGTCTATGATCATCCTCTGTATGGAATTGCTCTTTATTTTGAGGCTGACAAGATCCGTGGTCCCGAGAAAATTCGAGCCAGAAGCCGTTCCGGCATTTCCGGTAAGTGACCAGGGCGTAACGGAGGAACTGGAAGCCAGCATCGCCCAGGCTCCGCTCGTATAATAATAGAATCCTTTCAATCCGTCCGTCTGATAGACCAGTAAACCTTCCGCCGGGCTTGAGATGGCGACGCGTTGTGCCAGGGTCATGCGCGGTGTGAGGAATCCTTTCGAGGTCGATTTGACATCCAGT
>OLLP01000735.1_pt1 | contig 26395 bp, 18 predicted proteins | sample 1604561 | NCBI WGS metagenome assembly OLLP01 (sample SAMEA104055722, study PRJEB20765) | soil metagenome | isolation source: soil | reverse complement strand
ACCAGGAAATCGAGCTCGGGGCAGCTCACTTCATATAATTGGCTTAGCCCTTCATGCGTGGCAAACATTTTCCGGCCGCAGGCCGCGATATCCCCTTTTCGCAGGTCTTCGCAGGCCGCCAGCAACCGGGCATTTTCTTCCACCACATACAGACAACGCTTATAAAGGATCGGATCAGCCGGGGCCACATAGCGGTCAAGCATCTCCGGTACCACGTCCCGTAAACTACGCACCTGCGGATGATGGGCCTGGATCAGTTTTACGCCCGCCTCGCATTGCCGCCGCCGGGTATTGTATTCCGAAGAGGCCAGGGAATGTTTCACCCCGGTATCGAACAGCACGATCCGGATGCCATCGGTATTAAACGGGACATATTCATATTCCAGGGATTGGCAATCCAGGCGGATCACGTGCTGCTCGCGCCCGAACATGCTGGCGAACTGATCCATGATCCCGCATTTCACGCCCACGAATTCATTCTCGGATCGCTGAGCAAGCTTTACCATGGTCAGGGTGTCCAACCCCAGGTCGAATAGTTCATTGAGCGAATAGATCGTGGCGCATTCGAGGGCGGCTGAAGAGGACATTCCTGCGCCGGGAGGGATATCGCCGCCGAACACGCAATTGAATCCTCCTACCGGCTTGCCGGCCTTTTGCAATTGCTCGATTACGCCCAACAGGTAGTCCGGCCATTCCAGGGAAGAAGGGAGCAGATGATCTGTGTCGGCCTGATAGGTCCGATCCATATCCCCGGATACCAGGTGCAATTCCTTGTCGTCCCTGCGGCTCATGGCCATATAAATGGCCTTATCGATGGCGGCGGGCAGTACAAATCCGTTATTGTAGTCGGTATGCTCACCGATCAGGTTCACCCTGCCGGGCGAACGGATGACTATCGGTTCTTCGGCGAATACCTTTTTGAATCTTTCGGCGATCCGTGAAGCAAGCTCAGCGTCTTTTCCTGTTACTGTCATATTCATCGGCGATCTGCAAATGTCAAAATAACATATAATTAATTGAAAATAAAAAAAATCCGGAGAGATCGCCTCCCGGGAACGGTCCGAGGGAAGGTTCAGGGGCATCCCCGTTCGAACAGGCCGGTATATTCAATGCCTAACCCCGGGCCAGTAGGGAGGGCGACCCGCCCCCAGTCAAAACTGATCCCCGTGGCCAGATCCTCTTTCAGGAGCAACGGCCCATCCATATCCAAATAATCCAGTTCGGGGATGAACTGGGCGATGGCGGCGCTCCCCAGGGTGCTTTCGTTCATACTGCCCGCCATCAGCTTCAGACCGGCCTTTCTTGCCGTGGCGATCATCCTGCGCGCCGGGGTGAGACCGCCGCATTTGGTCAGTTTGATATTCACGCCATGGAAATACCCCTGGCATTTTCCGACGTCCCCTTCTTTTACGCACGCCTCGTCGGCGATCAGGGGCAAGGGCGACTCCATATATAATGTCTTCATTCCCTCCCAATCTTCTTTTGCCAAAGGCTGCTCGACGATCTCGACCCCTAATGCCTTGAGCCGGGGGATTTTATCCAGGGCCTCCCCCAGCGACCAACCCGCATTGGCATCCACGCGGAAAATGGCGTCGGTATGCCTGCGGAGGGCGGTTATGATCCCGATATCATCCCGAACCCCTGTCTTGATCTTATAAATGGGCCAGGGTCTTTCTTTTATCTTAGCGACCATCTTATCGACGGTGTCAATCCCGATCGTATAGTCGGTCAGAGGCCCTTTGGCAGGATCCAACCCCCAGAGTCCATATAAAGGGGCATTATTCAGCTTGCCGAAAAGATCCCAGGCCGCCATGTCCAGTGCGCAGACCAGAAAGGAGTTATCGGGGAATAACCGGTGCAGGTGCTCCCAATAACCTTCGGGTTCGATAAATTCGATCTTTTCAAGCAGATTTTTCTTCGATTCCAGGTCGGCGATCATCTTTTCGACAGGAATATGGTAATAACTGATCGCGGGGGCTTCCCCATACCCCTTTAATCCACGATACTCCAATTCCACGACCAGGGTCGGCTGGTGCGTCTTGGTCCCCCTGGAAATCGTAAAAGGATGCTTGAAAGCCAATTCAAAGGAGCGATAGGTACAACGCATAGCAACAAAGATAAATAACTAATAATGGAGAATACCTACCCGGATCTGGGAGAACTCCGCAAAACGGGACCGGGGGAAAAGCGCTGTCGGGGATGCTGTTTTTACGATAAAATAAGGGACATCTACTAGCTTTTTTGCATTTTTGAGAAAATTTTTCCCATTCAGGGAAACTTTTATTGGCATGCCAGCCTGTAAACTATTGGCAACCAATTATTTACTTTTTGGTACGGGTTTTAGGTTATTGGGTTGTACCTTAAAAACGCCCAAATGAAACTAATCAACACGAATCAAAGCAAAAAAGCGACCTTCTCTTTAGCTCTTTCTGTTATTCTGTTCTTTGCAGGCCTTACCCAGGTAGCCGCCCAGCAGGCAGAGTCTATTAGTTCCAATGCAAATGTGACCCCCGCTCTTATGTTGAGCTTTACGGGTGTAGTGAATGAGACGGCAGGTCAGTTGACCTGGGTTACGGAAAACGAGACTTCTGCTAAACGGTTTGTAGTTGAACGTTCGGCCAGCGGAAATAACTTCGATTCGATCGGCATGGTAGCTTGTCAGAACAATGCTAACATGACTACCTATAATTTTGTTGACAAAAGCCTGACCGGCGGTAGCAATTATTATCGCCTGCGTGAAGTAGACAACGACGGTATTTCGCGTTATTCGAAGATCATCAGCCTGAACGAGGTAAATGTTTCTTCAAAAATGCAGGTATACCCCAACCCTGCCAGCGCTGTAGTGAACTTTGCCGTGAACAGCAACACTGCCGGACAGATGAGCGTGAAGATCTATAACCTGGCTGGCGTCCTGGTATCAACCCGTGAGCAGGAAATTGAAGCTGGTATCTCTCAGCAGTCGGTAGCTATCTCTAACCTGAAGACGGGTAGCTATATCATCCAGGTTACCGGCAAATCCGGGATGCAGTATACGCAGATGTTCTCTAAGATATAATCGCTAAGGTTATCTTTCGCAGGTTATCTCCTGCTGCTTTCGACATACCCCCTGAGTTCTTCATTGAACTCTTTTTCTTTGATAAGTTCCTCCAGCGTAAGATGCATACGATACCTCCAATAATGATGAGGGTCGGCCGGAACATTGATACGTTCATCATGAGGGTTCTCCCGGCGGAACTGCTCGCTCATCCCAAGAATATCCTGTAACTGAAAAATGCTCCACATAGCGGGTGAATGCAGATGCTGCAACACGATCGCTTTGTTGATCCAGGGTTCGCAAAAGGCGGGCGCTTCTCCCCATTGCCCGAGTTCCTGGTTGAAGAATTTCTGGGTCAGCGCCCGGTCTTCTTCCCACCACCCGCGGATCGTGCTCATATCATGTGTGCTGGGCATAATGACGGACAGGTAAGGAGCTTTGGCCGGATGCGAGAACTCCCGGTCGGCGTTCTTCGGCATACGCTGGATCTCCAGGCTTAGGATACCGAGCTGTTTCATGGTATCCGGCACACAATGGGGCACCATGCCGAGATCTTCCCCGCAGACCAGCATATTGGTGGCCTGCTTGAGGGCGGGCAGCTTTTGCAGCGCTTCCTTTTTCCAGAAATCGTCCTGCCGGACAAAGAAATAATCGACATAGAGCGCGATAAGCTGCTGCTGCGTATCCCAATCGAGGTAATGAAAAGACAGGGTCTTCTCCATGGAGATGCGAAAATGGAATTGCTGTTCGCCCGAACCTTCCACTTCGAGCAGGATCACATTGGAGACAAGATCCAGCAAGCCCGCCCTGAGCCTGGCCGTCAACGGCGTCTTTTCCATCGGCTGAAAATGGTCTTCAATCCGGCGTTGCGTGTTGAAAGGCTCCAGCAAGGCAAAAAAGCCATTTTCCAGAGATCGCAGGTAATTCGTCTTTACATGATCCGAATCATGCTCAAACAGCTTCCATAATACCGCGTCGTTGATAAAGGGCTTTATATAGCGGTCGTGGTCAAACCAGATATGCCTGTCGTTGAATTCGCCGCGAAAGACGGGGATGGCGGGAGCAAAATGCCCTAATATACCCTGTACCGCTTCCATGGGGATGCTCCATATCCGGAAAAAACCCAGGATATGATCGATGCGAAAGGCGTCGAAATAGTTGCTCATCTGCTCAAAACGCCTTTTCCACCAGGCAAACCCGTCCTTTTCCATCACCTCCCAGTTATAGGTCGGGAATCCCCAATTCTGCCCCTTGATCGCGAAATTATCGGGCGGGGCGCCGGCCTGCTGATCCATATGGTACAGAGAGGGCTCTATCCAGGCATCGCAGCTATAACGGTAGATACCGATCGGGATGTCCCCTTTGATAATGACCCCGTGCTTATGGGCATAATCCGCCGCATCGCGCAATTGCAGGTGCAAATGATATTGTATAAAATACTGCAGGGCGATCGAATGATACTGACGCGTACCCGGCGATACGTATTTGCGGATCGCTTCTTTGTCATAGCGCGTGTGCAGCTTCCATTGCAGGAAATCGGGCGTTCCGTTCTTGTCGCGCAGATAGCTAAAGGCGGCATACGGTACCAGCCAGTGCTTGTTCTTTTCAAAGAACTGCACGAAATCGGGATCGCTTAAGAAGTCTTCTTTTTGCAATTCATATAATTCCCGTACCGCCAGCAATTTGATCTTCATCACCTGTTCATAGTCCACTTCCGGCAGCTTGTTCAATTCTTTTTGCTTTTCCCGCAACGGTTTGAAAAGCCCGGCATATTTACGGCCGGCCGCTTTTTCCAGGTTCAGGTAGAGCGGATGGAGGGCAAAGGCCGAAATCGTGGCATAAGGATAGGAATCCTGCCAGTTGTGATTGGCGCTCGTATCGTTCACGGGCAGGATCTGCACCAATTTGATCCCGGATTTTCGGGCCCAGTCGACCAGCAGCTCAAGGTCGGAGAACTCTCCCACCCCGAACGATCTTTTGCTACGCAGACTGAACACGGGAATGGCTACTCCGGCGCCCCTCCAGGTATTGTTGGGCAAATGGGCGAACCCGTCGTGCAGGATATTGATCTTTTGGTTATGGGCGTCTCCATACAGCAAGCGGTTATCTCCCTCTTCGAAACGGACGAATTGCCCTTCTTTCTTATCCCACACGCCATATTTATATTCGATCGGGAAAGATTCTTTTGGGATACGCAGACGGAGCGTCCACCAATTCCCTTCCAGCTCCATCACCAGCGGCGAGCCCTCGTTCCAGTCCTTCAGCGCCTTGCCTGTTCCCAACAGGCAGAGCGACTCATCCTTTTTCAGCAAGGGCGCCTTGATCTTGAAAATATGCGTGATGAATTGCCCTTCCGCAGGATGGGCGGGCGTCCTCGGATGTTTAAGCAATACCTGTAGAAAAGGAGACGTAAAAAAAACATTTTCATAGGCCCCGGCATGGTTCCAGGTATCCATGACCTGGATCTCCGCGAAGTTCCCGTCATGCGGGCAAAGCACCCGGTCGTCGCCCCACTCCGTGATCGATGTTCCATCCGCTTTCTTTAGGATATAATGGTAGCGGAGAGAGCCCGCCAGAGGCTCGTCGAGTTGCAGGCTCCCGTGCCAGAACTGATCGTTCAGGTATTGTATGGGAAAGGCTTTTCCGGGGTCGTTCATGCCCAAAACGTCAATATTTCCGGAGATATACAAGGATTGACCGGGGTGGGTGTAAAAACGAAGGTAGAAGTCAATTTTCACGTTAGTCATCTGTGAATCGGTGTTTTGTCTTCAGGAAAGACGTAAAGCGCAGGCAAAGTTAATGTTCCTGAGGGAGATACAAGGTTTTTCACTTTGGGTTCTTGGTGCAATTCTCCTATTTTTGCATAAATCTTTTGAAATTATGGAACAACAGAAGAAATATACCGGTTTGTATTGGCTGCTTTTTTTCATTTCCACCGCTGGTTTTGTGGCTGCAGTTTGCCTTCATTTTGAGTACCTTACCTTTATCCTGCCCTTTGTAGGCACTTTTTTCGTAAAAGCGATGAACATCATCTGATTTATTATTTTCTCAACTATATTGGACTGCCATTTCGGAATTTTCGGAATGGCATTCTGATTTTACAGGAGGCATAATTTACGTTTATGAGTTCCCTTAATTCATTCTACGGAGAAAGAATCGCCGCTTATACCGGGCAGTTGCGGATCACCCGGCAAAAGGCTTCGCTGACCGCTTCATTCAGGCTGATCGTCTTTGCCGGTTTCGCTGTTGCCGTCTATTTCTTTTTTGAAACACATGACTACTTTATTCTTGGGGCCGCTTTGCTGTCCCTGGCCGGGTACATCGTACTCGTTAACCGCAGTCAGCAGTTGAAGAACCGGATGGCCCTCCTCGAAAAGCTGCTGTTCATCAATACGAATGAGCTGCAGGTTTTAAAACATGAATGGAACGGCTTCCCGGATGGGCAGGCTTTTCTCAAAGACGAAAGTTACCTGGATGACCTGGATGTCTTCGGCAAGGGCTCCCTTTTTCACCTGCTAAACCGGACGACCAGCGGCTATGGAGCAGAAAGCCTGGCTACCGCGCTCAAACAATCGCTGCTGCGAGAAAAGGACATCAAAGAGCAGCAAGAGGCGATCAGGGTGTTGGCCGGACAGACGGAAACGCGGCAATCGATCATGGCCCATGGCCTCCTGAATGGCGAAGAAGCTGGCAAAATGGATAGTTTGATGAGTTGGCTCGGCAATCCTGTCGGCCTGTTCCAGAAAAAATGGGTGATGATCGGCCTCTGGGCCATCGTGGTATATAATTGCGCCTCCCTGATCTTCTGGGCGATTGCCGATGATTACCGTCCCCTGATCCCGGGTATCCTGGTCTCCTGGGTGCTCAACGGTCTCTATGCCCGATCTTTTTTGCAGGGTCATGATATCGCAAAAAAACAGGCCGTCCTGGAGCAATACGCTACGACCATGCGGCTATTCAATAGCATGGACAAGGGGGGATCGGTTATGTTGGAACGATTACAGACGCTTACGACCAGGGCGCACCAGGCTATCCGCCGGCTGGCAAGGCTTTCCGATTACCTGGATCGTCAATCCAACCCGACGGTCGGCATAGTGCTGAATAGCTTATTCGTTTATAACCTTCGCGGTCAGGTGGCGCTCGAACGATGGAAACAGGCCAACAAGGAGCAGCTTCCCCAATGGATCGATGCAGTAGGCCGTATCGAGTGTTTGAACTCCCTGGCGACATTCGCCTTTAATAACCCGCATTATTGCTATCCTTTGCCGCAACCTGATGGATCGGCACAGCATGATGGATCCCCGCACCTGGATGGGTCGATTCATCCCGGATCCCCGCACGCTGCCGGATCTCTGTATATCGAAGCGCGTCAATTGGCCCATCCCCTGCTGCCCGCCGCCGGAACGGTGACAAATGATCTTTCCATCGGCAAGGACGACCGGATCATGCTGGTAACGGGGTCGAATATGTCGGGCAAGACCACTTTCCTGCGAACGGTCGGCGTGAACCTGCTCCTTGCGCAATGCGGAGCGCCCGTCTGCGCCGTCTCATTTGCCTTTTCGCCCATACAGATCCTCTCCTCGCTGCGGATCAGCGATTCCTTGCAGGAGAACACTTCTTATTTTATGGCCGAGCTGAAAAAGCTGCAATGGATCGTCCATAACTTGCAGAGCGGCCAGCGGGCCCTGGTGCTGATCGACGAAATATTACGGGGTACAAATTCGGAGGACAAGACGTATGGCTCGGAACAGTTCATCCGCAAGCTGCTGCAATATCCCTGTCTGTCGTTGTTTGCCACCCACGACCTTACCCTGGGCAAGCTGGAAGAAGAATGCCCCGGCCTGATCAGTAACTATTGTTTCGAGAGCGTCATCGAAAAAGAGGAACTGCATTTCGATTACCGGCTGCAGCGCGGCATCGCAAGGAACCGGAACGCTTCTTTCCTGATGAAGAAGATGGAGATCATATAAATAACGATGCCCCGCGATCCTTTCGCGGGGCATCTCTTACAGAGGAGCAACGTATATTAATAACCGATACCGGTAATAATGGTCGTCTTTTTCAGGCGGCTGCCTGCGTTTCTGCGTTTCCTGCGGATGCTCCACAGATCCACGCTGCTGAAAGCGTTTTTGTTCGTCTTCCCGAAATCAACGTCCGTTGCTACTGTTTCCTTTACCTGTTTTACTAATTGGCGGAGAACACTGGGTTCCATCCGGACAATAGATTGCATGACATCACTTTTCATAATGTATCCTTTTTTAATGATTACGATTTAAATTGAGCAAACTGAGGGATAAAAACACACACTGAAGAATCGTCGGAAAGAAAGTGTAGGAATTAAACTTATCCTGATGGCAAGCAGGTAGACTGCTCAATGATTTCAAGCACAAATGTACGACTTATCCGGGATAAATACAAAGGTCAAGGCTAATTTTTTTGCGGCAACGGGCTAGGTTCCTCATATACAATCAGTTGTCAAAATGACATTTAATAATATTTCACAAAAAAAAGCCCCGGAAAAACCGGAGCTTCATTATCTTTTGAAGGAATGAGCGAAAGCTTTATTTCACTTCCTCAAACTCCGCATCCGTCACATTCTCGCTCCCACCGGCGGACTGGTGCGCTTGTCCATCCCCGCCAGGGCCTCCTTCGCCGGGCTGTTGCCCGCCGGCGGCCTGCGTAGCCTTGTACATTTCTTCCGAGGCGGTCGCCCAGGCGGCATTCATTTCTGCCATGGCAGCATCGATGGCAGCCAGGTCTTGCGACTTATGCGCTTCTTTCAGCTTGGTCAGCGCGCTTTCGATCGGGGCCTTCTTATCGGCCGGGATCTTATCCCCATATTCTTTTAATTGTTTCTCCGTTTGGAAGACGAGGCTGTCGGCCTGATTGACCTTCTCGATCTTTTCCCGGGCCGCCTTGTCCGTGGACTCATTGGCCCTGGCTTCCGCCTTCATCTTTTCCACTTCTTCCTTGCTCAGGCCACTCCCCGCTTCGATACGGATCTTTTGCTCCTTGCCCGTACCCTTGTCCTTTGCCGTCACATGAAGGATGCCGTTAGCATCGATATCAAAGATCACTTCGATCTGCGGCACTCCCCTCGGTGCAGGCGGGATACCGTCGAGATTGAAGGTGCCCAGGCTCTTGTTCTGGGATGCCAGCGGCCTTTCCCCTTGCAGGATATGGATCTGTACGCCCGGCTGATTGTCGCTGGCCGTAGAGAAGGTTTCAGATTTCTTGGTCGGGATGGTCGTGTTGGACTCGATCAGACGGGTCATCACGCTGCCCATGGTCTCGATACCCAGCGATAAGGGGGTAACGTCGAGCAGCAACACGTCCTTTACTTCCCCGGATAATACGGCGCCCTGTATGGCCGCGCCCACGGCTACAACTTCATCGGGATTAACGCTCTTATTTGGCTTCTTACCGAAGAATTTTTCAACGATCTCCTGTACTTTCGGGATACGTGTGCTACCCCCTACCAGGATGACCTCGTCTATTTTCGAAATATCCATGCCCGCATCTTTCAATGCCTGTTCGCAGGGCCTCAGACACCTTTCGAACAGGGAATCTGACAACGCCTCGAATTTTGCACGGGTCAGCTTCTTCACCAGGTGCTTGGGCACCCCGTCCACGGCGGTGATATAAGGAAGGTTGATCTCCGTCTCGCTGGAGGAAGACAACTCGACCTTCGCCTTTTCGGCGGCTTCTTTTAAACGCTGCAGGGCCATCGGGTCCTTACGCAGATCCGTATTCTCGTCTTTTTTGAATTCGTCGGCCAGCCAGTCCATGACTACTTTATCGAAATCATCGCCGCCCAAATGGGTATCCCCATTGGTGGACTTTACCTCGAATACCCCATCTCCCAGTTCGAGGATGGAAATATCGAAGGTTCCGCCTCCAAGGTCGAATACGGCAATTTTTTCATCTTTGCCCTTTTTGTCGAGGCCATAGGCCAAAGCGGCAGCCGTCGGCTCGTTCACGATACGACGAACGGTCAGCCCTGCGATCTCGCCCGCTTCCTTGGTAGCCTGGCGCTGGGCGTCGTTAAAATAGGCAGGTACGGTGATCACGGCTTCGGTCACTTCCTGTCCCAGGTAGTCTTCCGCCGTCTTCTTCATCTTCTGAAGGATCATGGCCGATATTTCCTGGGGGGTATACAAACGGCCGTCTATGTCCATCCGTACGGTATTATTGTCACCTTTGGCGACCTTATAGCTCCAGTGGCTGATTTCATTGGTAACTTCGTCAAAACGGCGGCCCATGAAGCGTTTGACCGACATGATGGTATTCACCGGGTTAGTAATAGCCTGGCGTTTGGCTGGATCTCCCACCTTTCTTTCCCCATTCTTAAGGAAAGCCACCACGGATGGCGTCGTACGGCGGCCTTCGTCGTTGGCGATCACCACGGGCTCGTTGGCTTCCAGTACGGCAACGCAGCTATTGGTGGTGCCGAGGTCGATTCCTATTATTTTTCCCATATAATTTATCCTTTTAGGTTTAATGTAAACTTTCAAGGAACAGTTTGACAATCATTGTGCCATGCAGGGAAAAGTGAAAAAATGGCAGGTTTTCCCCAATACTTGCTGACAGGGCAGTTGCATTCTTTTCCCAAATGCCCATTTTTAGGTAGGTTTGGCCGATCCGGGTTGATTCGGCCGGATTTGAAAGGATATGGCGATAGATCTCCTTGTTGGAGCCCCTGGACGAACGCATGCATAAGGACGCCGAAAGACGGATTTTAACCGGGCTCCCCGTCGGCGCCCCTGGTTAACCCCTTAATCCACTTCGGTCTTTTCGACCTTGAAGGTAAAATGGCGTTGGAGCAAATAACTTATGCCGATAACGATTGCCGTCGAGATCAGTTGCGCAATTATGGCATTCACAGAGAGACGCTCGACCAATCCCTTTAAGAGGAAGTAATTCAGAATGAGATTGGAAACGAAAACAAAAAAATAACGGAAGAATTGGACATGACCGCGGATATTGGAATCGACGAAGACGACATATTTCATCAGGATAAAACCGATGGGGAAATTGATCAGGAACGCCAGGATCAGCGAAGCGATATAGGAAGTGATCGCGATTGACCCGAAATGCAGGACCTGCTCGCTAAAGATAAATTTCCACGCAATACTATAGATCAGGAACCCGAGAACAGTATTGGCTCCCCCGCAGGCCGCATACCGAAAAGTCTGCAAAGGCATTACTTTACGAAAGGGCGGATAGAAGAAATCAATAAAGGATATGACCCATTTTTTCGCCATCGGCTTCGGAAACTTAAAACGGCGAAGATACTTATAAATAGGCAGTTTTTACCCGTTAAAGATGAATTAAATTCGACCCATTACATTAATTTCGCAGGGAATTGGAAGAAATGGATATTATTACTCAGATCAGATCGGCGGCAAGTCAAATACTCCTGGATCATTTTCAATATACGATCGATGCCGCCGCTATTCCTATAAATGAGACCAAGCCCGAATTCCAGGGCGATTATACGATAGTGTTATTTTCTTTTGCCAAGGCATTGAGAGGCAATCCGGAGTCCGTTGGAAATAAATTGGGCCAGGCGCTTATCGATCACTACCCCGCCCTTTTCTCCCGTTACAATGTGATCAAGGGATTTCTAAATCTGTCCGTGACCGATCCAATGTGGATACTTTTCCTGAATGAACAATATGCGGCCGGCCGCTATGGTCATAAGGAGAACAACGGCCTCAGGGTCATGGTGGAATATTCCTCCCCCAATACGAACAAGCCGCTCCACATGGGGCATCTCCGCAATAATTTCCTCGGATGGAGCGTCGCCGAGATCTATAAGGCCAACGGGTATAAGGTCGTCAAGACCTGTATCGCGAATGATCGCGGCATCCATATCTGCAAAAGCATGATCGCCTGGCAGCTTTTTGCCAATGGCGCCACGCCCGCCAGCACCGGCATGAAAGGGGATCATTTTGTAGGGGATTATTATGTGCTGTTCGGCAATGAATACAAGCGCCAGGTGGAGGAACTCACGGCAGGGGGCATGAACAGGGAGTTGGCGGAAAAGGAAGCCCCGATCATGCGGGCTGCCCAGCAAATGCTGGTAGACTGGGAAGCGGGCAAGCCCGGGGTGATTCAATTATGGCGGACGATGAACAGTTGGGTCTATGCCGGCTTCGACGAGACCTATAAAAGGATCGGGAGCGATTTTGACAAAACATATTACGAAAGCGAGACCTATATCCTCGGGAAACAACTCGTCGAATCCGGTCTCGAAAAAGGCGTTTTCTTTCAAAAGGAAGACGGCAGCGTGTGGATCGATCTTACCGCCGACGGCCTGGATCAGAAGATCGTGCAACGGTCGGATGGAACGGCGGTCTATATCACCCAGGATATCGGGCTCGCCGTGAACAAATACGAAGAGTACCGATCCGATCTGAGCGTCTATGTGGTCGGCGACGAACAGAACTATCATTTCAAAGTGCTCAAATTGATCTGTCAAAAGCTTGGCCTCCCTTCGGCCGATGGCATCTATCATCTGAGCTATGGCATGGTGGAACTGCCTACCGGGAGGATGAAGACAAGGGAAGGGACGGTCGTAGATGCCGACGATCTCCTGGACGAAATGATCAAAGAGGCGGAAAAGAAAACAATAGAACAGGGCAAGACCGAGGGGTTCAATCCCGAAGAACTTACAGCGCTGTACGAGACCATCGGCCTGGGCGGGCTAAAATTCTTCCTGCTCCGCGTCGATCCGAAAAAGCGAATGGTCTTCAATCCGGAGGAGTCCATCGACCTCCATGGGTTCACGGCTGCCTTTATACAATACGCCTATGCGCGAATAAGCTCCGTCCTGCGGAAAGAGACGGCAGCGGGGACGAAGATGAGCGGCCAATCCGCCGGCGACAGCCTCTTACCGCTCGAAAGGGCAATGATCCTAACCCTGGAAAAATACCCGGCTACGATCGGCCAGGCAGGCGCGGAAATGAACCCTTCCGTGATAGCGGGCTATGCATTCACCCTTGCAAAGACCTTTAATTCTTTTTATGCAGAACATTCCATCGCCAATGCGAAATCAGCGGAGAAAAGATCGTTGAGATGGCAGATCTGCCGCCTGACGGCCAGCGTACTTCGTTCTTCGATGGGATTGCTGGGGATCAGGGTCCCGGACAGGATGTGATCCGCACGCGAAGCCGGCGTCTACTTCAATACCAACCCTCCCAACGGCGGGAGATGGAGCGTGATCTCATACCGATCCTGCAGTTCATCGACCAGCCGGGTGCTTATTTCAGGATTGAAAGTGTCGCCGGTTCCCCAATATTTCTTGCTATCGCTGTTAAAGATCTCTTTCCACATGGCCTTCCCATTGGCATAGATCTTCCAATCCTTTCTTATGACCGGGGTCATGTTGAGGATCACCAACAGGTCGTTGGCGGCATCCTTCCCCTTTCTCCGGTAAACGATGACACTTTCAGCCCGGTGTTCAAGATCCACCCATTCAAAACCGTAAACCGAAAATTGGTTTTCATACAGGGCGGGCTGCCCCGTCAGCAAGTGGTTGAGATCCCTCACGCAATCCTTGAGTAGCCGGTGACTATCGAATTTCAAGAGATTCCAGGGCAATTCGGTTTTATAGTTCCATTCGGACGTAGCGCCGAATTCATTGCCCATGAACAGCAGCTTGCCGCCGGGATGTGTCAGCATATAGGTATACAATAGCCGCAGGTTCGCGAATTTCTGCCAGTCATCGCCGGGCATCTTATAGATCATGGGCGATTTGCCATGCACCACCTCGTCATGGCTCAACGGGAGCATGAAATTCTCGTCATAGAAATACATCATGCTGAACGAGAATTTATTCTGGAAATTGGGCCGGTTGATCGGATCCGTCTTAAAATAATCCAGGGTATCATGCATCCAACCCATCATCCATTTCATGCCAAAACCCAGGCCATCGCTGAAGGTCGGCCTGCTAACCCCCGGCCAGTCCGTAGCTTCCTCGGCAATTGTCTGCACGTCGGGAAAATCCCGGAAGATCGTCATATTCAGATCCTTGATGAAGGCGATCGCTTCCAGGTTGCCGTCCCCGCCGAACTCATTGGGTTCCCACTCTCCCGCCTTACGGGAATAATTCAGCTTTAAGATCGAGCTCACGGCGTCCACCCGGATTCCGTCGGCATGGAATTGATCCAGCCAGAACCGCGCATTGCTGATCAGAAAAGATTTGACCTCTCCCCTGCTGTAATTGAAGATATAGCTGTTCCAGTCGGGGTGGAACCCTTTCCGCATATCCGCATATTCATAGGTATTGGCTCCGTCGAACATATACAATCCATGGGCGTCATATGGAAAATGCGAGGGCACCCAATCCAGGATCACGCCGATGCCCTCCTGGTGGAAGGCGTCTACCAGCCGCATGAATCCCTGCGGATCGCCAAACCGCGATGTCGGCGCAAAATACCCTGTTCCCTGATAGCCCCAGCTCCCGTCGAAAGGATGTTCCATGACCGGCATCAGCTCCACATGGGTGAACCCCATTTCCTTTATATAGGGCACCAGCCTGCCCCGGATCTGGTCATAGCTGTTATAGGTCTCTTCATCGTATTTGTCGGGACGCATCCAACTGGCGAGGTGTACTTCATAAACGCTCCAGGGCGCATCGAGCGAATTATGCTTTTTTCTGTCCCGCATCCAGCCTCCGTCTTTCCAGGAATGATCCAGTTCCCAGGTGATCGAGGCGGTATGCGGACGCCTTTCCCAAAAATTGGCGAAGGGATCTCCTTTATCCAATACCACCCCTTTATATCCGACGATATGATATTTATAAGCTTCCCCCCTGGTGATCCCCGGTATGAACCCTTCCCAGATACCCGACTTGTCCAGCCTCACGAATAAGGGATGGGCTTCGGGATCCCAATCGTTGAAATGGCCGATCACGGACATCTTCGTCGCGTTCGGCGCCCAAACGGCAAAATAATAACCGGCCCTGCCCAGCACCTCCGTCCGATGCGATCCAAATAACTGGTATAGCCTGTAATTCGTACCCTGTTGAAAGTTATGGATATCCTCTTCGGTGAATAAGGAGTAATTCCAGACGGGCTTCGTTGAATCTACAAAGTGGATGTCTTCATATCTTTTGCCGGAGGTTGCTTGCACTTTGCGTCTTTAACGTAAATTTAAGGCTTCACTTTTGCATATCCTCCTTTTTGCGAATAATTTGTTCTCTGTTCGTCAACCGCCCCTAATCCCTTACTGCTTATCCATGCAAAAACGAATAGCGCTCTTATTGCTGATCTCCTCATTCCTCGGTCATACCATTGCTCAACAGGCGTCGATCAAAGGCAGGGTGGCGGATACCACCGATCAAAAGAAAATAGTAAATGGCGCCGTTCTTCTCCTGCGCCGCGCCGATTCTATCCTGGTGCGATACGCAAGAACAGATGGATCGGGGGCCTTTCTGCTGAAAAATATTCCTCCGGGGACATTCCTCCTCGTCGTCTCTTATCCTGCCTATGCCGATTATATCGATGAGGTCGACGTAAAGGATTCCCTGCCGATCGATCTGCGGTTGATCCCAATCACAATGAAAAGTACGCTATTGGAGGCGGTCGTCGTCAATGGCAATAAAGGGGCGATCCATATCAAGGGGGATACGACGGAATTCAGGGCGGATAGCTTTCAAACCCAGGCGGGGGCAACCGTGGAGGATCTGCTAAAAAAGCTTCCGGGAATCCAGGTGGACAGGAATGGGCAGGTCACGGCCCAGGGCAAGACGGTTAATAAGGTTTTGGTCGACGGGGAGGAATTCTTTGGGGACGACCCTACCCTCGTCACGAAAAACCTGCGGGCCGACATGGTGGACAAGGTACAGGTATACGATAAAAAAAGCGATCAGGCCGCATTCACGGGTATCGATGATGGGGTAAGGGACAAGACCATCAACCTGAAACTAAAGGACAGCAAAAAGAACGGCTATTTCGGAAGGGCTAACGCATCGGCGGGAACGGACGGTTATTATGACGCGGAGGCCATGATCAATCTATTCAAAAAGAAGGAGAAACTGGCCGCCTATGGCATTGCCTCCAATACCGGCAAGACCGGCCTCAATTGGAGCGAAAGGGATAGTTATGGTCAAAGCGTCGCCGGCATGGTCGATGTAGACGAAGTGACCGGCGATTATTCCTTGTCTCAGGGCTTCGACCTCGACAATTGGAGTGGCCGGTATAATGGGCAGGGGTTACCGGAAGTCAAGACAGGAGGAGTTCATTATAACGATAAATTTAAAGACGACCGGATCACGATCAATGCGAATTACAAGGTCATGCAGCTTGCCGTTGCGGATAGCAATACCACCAATTCCGAATACATCCTTCCCGACACCCTATATTATAATAACCAAACCCAGCGTTCGAATGACCGGATCATGCGTCATAGCGCCGATATCAGCTATGAGGTAAAATTCGATTCCACCTCTTCCCTGAAAATAATGGCCAATGGCGGAACGGATCATAAGACTACGAATAGCGCGTTCAATTCGGAAGCGATGGCGCGGGATAGCAGTCTCGTCAATCAAAATAACCGGAATGTTTCTACGGACGGCACGATCAGTACTCTTAACGCTAATCTCTTATGGCGAAAAAAATTAGCCAGGAAAGGAAGGAGTTTGTCAGTAAATATCAGGGAAAACTACAGCGCCAATCAATCCTCCGGCTATTTGTTTTCGAATAGCCAATTCTATGAATCGGGATTGCCATTCTATGATTCCCTGGTGGATCAATACAAGCAGCTCCATACGGAGAATCTTCTGCTGGATTCAAAGATCACCTATACCGAACCTTTATCTGCTGTCTCCTATCTGACGGTTAATTACGGCATTCTGACAAGCATCAATCATTCTGACAAGAATTCCTTTAATAAATCGCCGGGCAACGGGAAGTATGACCGGCCCGATACGCTCTACAGCAATGACTACCAATTCAACTCGCTGACCAATAAGGGCGGCCTGGCTTATAGCCTGATCAAATCGAAACTTAGATTTAACGCAGGAAGCGATATCGGTTTTACCCGCTTCGATCAGCGCGATCTGCACGCCGACACCTCGGTCAGCAGAAAATTCATCAACTGGTATCCGCAGGCTACGGTCAACTACTCTTTTAGCCAGCAAAGAAGGTTGACGCTCCGCTACAGCGGAGCCACGATCCAGCCTACCCTGCAACAGATACAGCCCTTGATCACCAACGACGACCCTCTGAACATTACGGTCGGCAATCCCTCCCTCAAACCCCAGTTTCGCCACGACGTCAGTCTCAGTTTCAACGACTATAAAGTACTGACCCAAAGTGGCATTTGGGTCTGGGTTGACTACAGCGCCACGCAGAACGCCATCAGCAACGCGGTAACTGTCGATTCAACGGGGAAAAGGGTCTCGCAGTCGATCAATGTGGACGGGAATTATACCTTTAGCGGCAACCTGGACTATGATACCAAATGGCAAAAGGCCGGTCTGAATATAGGATTTTACACGGCCTTCAATCAAAGCAGCAATGTAAGTCTTGTCAATGGTCTGCCGAATACGACCCATAGCGGTAATTATACGTTGGGCAACCGTCTTTATAAGTCAAAAAAAGACAAGTATGAACTGACTCTGCGTTGTTCAGCCACCTATACCATGAGCCGGTCCTCGGTCAATACCAGTGTCACTACCAACTATTGGACCTATCAGGTGAGCCCCGGGGTTGACCTTTATCTGCCTCACAAGTTTCAGATCCATGCGGACGCTGATGTTAACCTGCGGCCGAAAACCCTAAATTTTGCCGGCAATAACAATGTCGCGCTCCTGAATGCCTGGATCGGTAAAAAATTATTGAAGAACGATGCTCTCGTCATCAAGGTCTCAGGAGATGACCTGCTCAATCAGAATATCGGTTTTAACCGGACCGTGAATAGTAATTTCATCAGCCAGAACACTTATAAAACGATCAAAAGATATGGTATGGTATCGATTATCTGGAACTTTACAAAGGCGGGCGCCGCGCCTGCCGGCAGGTAGACTGCTCATCCGTCGCTGGTTGCCTGTCGCCCTGCTCCTTCTTTCCCTTGCGCCGCATACGCAGGCGCAGGAACAGAATACCCTCTTCCTCACCGAAGGAAAGATCGAATTCGAGAAAAAGATCAATCTCTATGCCCAACTGGATGACAATTCCTGGTCCGAACTCGAGAAGAAAACCATGCCGCAGTTCAAGACCACCTATTACGATCTGCTATTCACCCATAACAAGACATTGTTCAGACCGGGAAGGGGGAATCCCGACAACAGCAGGCTGGCCCCGCAGCCCGGGGAGGAAAATACCGTATACAACGACCTCGACAACGAAAAGACGGTCAGTCAGAAAAAAATATTCGAACAACTATTCCTGGTCGAGGACAGCACCCGGAAGATCAAGTGGAAGATTACGGATGAGACACGTACCATCGCCGGTCTCGAATGCCGCCGGGCCAATGCGATCATTATGGATTCCATCTATGTCGTGGCCTTTTATACGGATGAGATCATCAATTCCGGAGGCCCCGAATCCTTTACGGGTCTTCCCGGCATGATATTGGGCGTCGCCCTGCCGCATCAACACGTCACCTGGTTCGCAACCCGGGTGCAATCCGTAAAGGTAGGCGACGGCGACCTGCCCATCCCTCAAAAAGGAAAAAAGGTCAATAACTCGGCCCTTAAAGAGACCCTTACCGAGAGCCTGAAGAACTGGGACAAAAAATATTCGCAGCCATATATTCAGGCAATGCTGTTGTGAATACTCACGCCCGCTATGCGAGACCCGGCATCTGCATTCCGGTCTTCCCCGGGTCATTTTTTTAGCTTCAAATGACGAATCCATTGGGCAGCACGGCCCCCTTCTTGATCACGACGACCCCTTCCTTGACGGTATACAGCGAATGATCGGTATTTTCCAGGTGGTGGCCGCCGTTGATACGCACGTCGTCGCCGATACGGCAATTCTTGTCGACGATCGCATTGCGGATATAACAGCGGTGCCCGATGCCTACGGTCGGTAATCCATGCAGCCGCGCCTGTTCGATCTCTTCGATCGTTTCATAAAAGTCGATCCCCATCAGGTAGCTGCTCACGATAGTGGTTCCGGATCCGATGCGGGTACGGATACCGATGATGCTATTCTCGACACGCGAGGCATTGATGATACAGCCTTCGGCGATGATCGTTTTTTCCAGCGTCGTGCCGCTGATCTTCGCGGGGGGGAGCATACGCGCGCGCGTAAAGATGGCCTTTTCATTGTCGAACAGGTTGAAGTCGGGTATGTCTTTCGTCAGCCCAAGGTTGGCTTCGAAAAAAGAAGGGATATTCCCGATATCGGTCCAATACCCGTCGAACTGGTAGCTGACCACTTTATATTTCTCCAGGGATTGCGGGATGATCTCCTTGCCGAAATCGGTCGCTTCCACATATTCGTTCTGTAACAGATCGGAGAGCAACTGCCGGTTGAAAATATAAATCCCCATGGAGGCAAGATAATGCCGCCCCATGCCATGCATAACCGGACCGGTGTCGCTTGCCCATTGGGGAAGGATGTCTTTTTTCGGCTTCTCGGTAAAAGAAGTGATATAGCCTTTCTCGTCTTTTTTCATGATCCCGAAATCGGAGGCTTCCCTGTCATTGACCGGTATGGTGGCGATAGAGATATCCGCCCCCAGCTCCTTATGATGGTTCAGCATCTCGATGAAATCCATCTGGTAGAGCTGGTCGCCCGACAGGATCAGCACATAGTCGCTGTCAAAAGGCCCCAGGTGACGGAGACATTGCCTCACGGCATCGGCCGTACCCTGGTACCATGTAGGGTTATCCGGGGTCTGCTCGGCGGCGAGGATATCGACAAAGGCGGAGCTAAAGGCACTGAAATGATAGGTATTCTTAATATGCCTGTTCAGCGATGCGGAGTTGAATTGAGTCAGCACGAACATCCTTGTTATTCCCGAGTTCAGGCAATTGGAGATCGGGATATCTACCAGGCGGTACTTTCCCGCAATCGGCACGGCGGGTTTGGAACGGCTTGCTGTAAGGGGATACAATCTTGTACCTGCGCCTCCTCCCAATATCACTGACAAAATCTCTTTGGACATATATAAGCGGTTTTTTGAGCTTCAAGCTTCAAGCGGCAAGCTTCAAGCCAGATTATTAGTAAATATCGGGCATAATCACATATAAAAGGCAGCTTGCAGCCTGAAGCTTGGAGCTAATGCACAACCAGCCTGTCGTATAATTCCAAATAGTAACGTACGCTGGTCTCCCAGCTGAAATCGAGCTGCATCATCCGGCGGCGGATATCCTGTACTTTTTCCTGCTGCTGGTAGAGCTCCACGGCACGCCAGATGCCATGCGTGATATCCCCGACCGTGGCATGGTCAAACCGAATACCATAACCGTGCCTATCGTCGTAGTCGATCACCGTATCCCTCAACCCGCCCGTATTGCGCACGATCGGGATCGTGCCATAGCGCATCGCGTAGAGTTGGTTCAACCCGCAAGGCTCGACCCTCGAAGGCATGATGATGAAGTCGGCGCCTGCATACATGAGGTGGCTCAGGCCTTCGTCATAGCCGATATAGACGTTATAGTCACCCCGGCTCAACCCCTTCAGCGCCATCAGCCGCGCCTCGACCTCGGGGAACCCGCTGCCAAGGATCAGGATATTCATTTTGCGGCCGATATAATAAAATGAATCCTCAATGGCCTGGGGCAATAAATCCGCACCTTTCTCCCCGACCAGGCGGCCGATAAAGACGATCAATGGCTTTTTGCCGTCAAGATTGAATCGTTCGCATAGCACCTGTTTATTCTGCTGCTTGCCTTCCTCAAAGCTGTCCACGCTAAAATGATGATCAAAATAAGTATCGGTAGCCGGATCCCATACCCGGTTATCGATACCGTTCAGTATCCCGCTGCATTTTCCTTTTTCATATTCCAGCAAGGCCTCCAGGCCATTGGCGCTTTGCCTCATCTCCGTCAAATAGCTCGGGCTCACCGTCGTCACCTTCCAGGCGCATTTTATGGCGCTGGCCAGCGGATTGATATTGTCGCCCCATCCCAGCAAGCCCCCTCTCCCACTCTCAAAAGGCGGCAGGTAATGCATTTTGTCCCAGCCCATCCATCCCTGGTATTGCGCATTATGAATGGTAAGTACGGTAGGTATCTCCTGCAACTGACGGTAAGGATAGCAATATTTGAACATGAACGGGATCAGGCCGGCATGGTGATCGTGCACGTGTACAATATCCGGATGATGCTTCCAGGACGCTATCCAGTCCACGACGGCGACCTGGAAGGCAGTAAATCGCTCCACGTCGTCGGAATAGCCATATATATTCTCCCGATCCAGCAAGCCTAGGATATCTACCAGATAGAGATCGAAACCCAGCAGGTTGGTCTTTTCCTTGATAACAGTATAGTTGAACCACCAGTTGCCAAGATGAGTATACCCTTTATGAACGACCTCCCACTGATGCTGATACAGGAACTTCGTCCGGTACATCGGCATTACCACTTTGGCAATATGGCCCGAGCGAAGCTGGTATTTTGGCAATGCACCCACCACGTCCCCCAATCCGCCCGCCTTGGCTACGGGATAACATTCAGCAGATACGTGTAATATTTCCATTTCCCTTTCAATTTAGGAAGGTTTTTGATTTAATGATACCGGAAAGATGAAAAAATTTTTCGCTTGGTAAAATGTCGGTACTTTCAAGCCCAAATTTAAAACGATCTGCTCATGGATAAGCTTGGTTCGCTGCCAGCACAAAAGACCAATTGGACCCAATTCGGTACGCTCATCAGTGTTTTCTTCTTCTGGGGTTTTGTAGCCGCAAGCAATGATATATTAATTCCGGTGTTCCAGGAAAAATTCCATTTAACCCGGGTGCAAAGCCAATTGGTATCGTTTGCCTTTTATGTGGCCTACACGGTCGGCTCGTTGATTTATGTAGGCATATCCAAAGCGCTCGGAAGCGATCTGTTGAATAAGATGGGCTATAAGAACGGCATTGCGGCCGGATTGGTGCTTTCTGCCATCGGAACCCTATTATTCTATCCCGCAGCCAATACCTCTTCTTTTGTCCTGATGTTATCAGGCCTTTTCGTTGTCGGCCTTGGCTTCTCTCTTCAGCAGATCGCCGCCAATCCGCTGGCCATCGTTATTGGTGATCCTAAGACCGGCTCCCAGCGTTTGATCATGGCAGGTGGCGTCAATAATTTCGGGACGACCATCGGGCCTTTATTGATCAATTATGCAATATTCGGCAGTGTCAGTGGTACGCATGCCAATGCCAGTATCGAAAGCGTCAAGACGCCCTACCTGATCCTGGGGGCGGCCTTTCTGCTGGTGGCCGTTTTCTTTAAATTCTCATCTATTCCCAATAAGATCGATTTGGACAATGTCGCCGATAAGGAAGCGGAAAATAGCAGTAAAGTGCTTCACCGCAAGTCCGCCATTAGCTACCCGCAATTGTGGCTGGGGATGATCGCGATCTTTATCTATGTGGGCGTGGAAGTATCGACTGCCAGCAACCTGCCGGGTTATTTGAAGCAGGATCTTAACATTCCCACCGATAAGATTGCGCCATATATCTCCCTGTATTGGGCCAGTCTGATGATCGGAAGATGGACGGGTTCCGTTGGCGCGTTTAATTTGGGCGCGAGTGCCTCGCAAGTATTAAAATTCCTGATGCCCTACCTGGCTTTTGCCGTTTTCCTGATCGTGAATTCGGTCGGGCACCACGATATGAGTTCTTTTTATGTTTATGCATTGGTGATCGTCGCCATGATCATCGGAAATGTCATCAGTAAAGGCAACCCCGCCCGGATGCTGCTCATATTCGCCTCACTGGGCATTACCGCGCTATGCATCGGTATGCTGACCTCGGGCATGGTCAGCGTCTTCGCCTTTATCAGCGTGGGATTGTTTTGCAGCACCTTATGGCCATGTATCTTCACACTGGCAATTGCCGGGCTGGGGAAGCATACCAACCAGGGCAGCAGCCTGCTGATCATGATGATCATGGGCGGTGGCTTTATCAGTGTATTGCAGGGGCTACTTTCTGCGGATAACCTGCTTGGCATTCATTTCAGCTATGTGGTAGGAGTAGCATGCTTTGCCTATCTCGCGTTTTATGCCGTAAGAGCTAAACGCTTGCTAAAGTTGCAGGGAATCGACTACGACGCATTGGAAAGTACTGGCGGACATTAATTCTTCAACTATCTTTGTCATCCTTTTCCGCGGCGTCTCATGCCCCGGACAGGATAAAATTGCGTTTCATGTCAAAATCTGTCGCTCCTTCCTCTTTTGAAGCATTATCGATCGGCATAGATATCGGCGGTACCGGAACTAAATTCGGCATCGTGGATCGGAATGGGAATCTTTTGTTCTCCAGCGAAATATCTACACGGGATCATGCCAAAGTAGAAAGCTTTATCGACGAGCTGCATCGGAGTTTATCGGCCCTGATCGACAAGGCTGGCGGTACAGGCCGTATCAGAGGCATCGGCGTAGGCGCTCCCAATGGCAATTATTATAGCGGAACGGTAGAGTATGCGCCTAACCTGCCTTGGAAAGGCATCATCCCCCTGGCTAAATTGATACAGGACAAATTCCGGCTGCCGGCCGTGCTGACCAACGATGCCAACGCAGCAGCCATCGGCGAGATGATGTATGGCGCCGCCCAGGGCATGAAGGATTTCATCATGATCACGCTCGGAACGGGCGTAGGCAGCGGGATCGTAGCCAATGGCCAGCTTATCTACGGCCATGACGGGTTCGCCGGGGAACTGGGCCACACGATCATCATTCCACACGGCCGGTATCATCAGGGCACCGGCAAAAAAGGCTCCCTGGAAAGCTACGCCTCCGCCACCGGCGTAAAACTGACGGCCATCGAAATGCTGGAGAAGAGCAAGGAGCCCAGCCTTCTGCGCGAATTTCCCCCGGATGAACTGGACTCCAAAAAAGTATACGATGCGGCCATTGCCGGGGACAAACTGGCGAAGGATATCTTCGACTTCACCGGGGAAATATTGGGAATGGCGCTGGCCAATTTTGTCATGTTCTCCAGCCCCGAGGCGATCATCCTGTTCGGAGGCCTGACCAAATCGGGAGACCTCATCCTACAGCCTACGCGCACGCATATGGAAACCAACCTGATCCAGGTGTTCCAGAACAAAGTAAAAATATTGGTAAGTCATTTGAAAGAGTCCGATGCGGCCATCCTGGGCGCGAGCGCATTGGTATGGGATATGAAAGGTTAGCCCGCCTTCTCCGCCTGCCATTTTCCCCTGCCATAACCCGGTATCACATGCCTTTCGCTATGGTACGAAGACCGAACTAAGGGTCCGCTCTCGACATAATCGAACCCCAGCTCATATCCGATCTCCCTGAACCCGGCAAATTCATCGGGATGCACAAAACGCACGACCGGAAGGTGTTTTGGCGTCGGCTGCAGGTACTGCCCCATCGTGATCACGTCTACCCCGCTGCCCCGCAGATCGCGCAAGGTCTGCACCACCTCTTCCTTACGTTCGCCCAGGCCGAGCATGATGCCGCTCTTTGTTCGCATCTTGCCTGTCTTGAGTTGTTGCAGCGTGTCCATGCTGCGCCAGTACTTGGCTTGTATCCGCACTTGCCGCGTCAGCCTTTCCACCGTCTCGATATTATGAGAGACCACTTCGGGGGCCGCTTCCAGGATACGGGCGATATTTTCGGGCTCGGCCTTGAAATCGGGGATCAGCGTTTCGAGCGTAGTCCCCGGATTCAGCGCTTTTACCGCCCGGATAGTGTTGTACCAGATAATGCTGCCGCCGTCCCTTAATTCGTCGCGGTCGACGGAAGTGATGACGGCATGCTTAACTTTCATCAGGTGGATGGCCTCGGCAACACGCTGCGGCTCATTCCAATCCACCGCTTCGGGACGGCCGGTAGCCACGGCGCAGAACCCGCAGCTACGGGTACAGATATTCCCGAGGATCATAAAGGTGGCCGTACCCTCTCCCCAGCATTCGCCCATGTTCGGGCAATTGCCGCTCTCGCAGATCGTATGCAGTTTATGCGTATCCACCAGGCCACGCACATGCTTATAGCTTTCCCCGATGGGCAGCTTCACGCGCAGCCAGTTCGGTTTCTTTACTTTAGGCTCGCTCTCTGCGGAAGGAACAATAGGAAGTTCTTGCATAATGCAAAAATACGTCAGTTTCGGCAAATCGTCATTTCCGGCTGCCGAACAGGATGCTCACGTAGGCATTGAAGAAAAATTGCTTAAAGGGAACGTCTACCACCTGGGGTATCTTCTGAAAATAGAACTCACCCGTAAGACCAACTTCGATGGCAGAGACTGTCTGATTGAGACGACCGTAATCGAAGCGCATGGCGCCCTTGGCATTTATACCCGGCTTGACGCTAAGGTGATCCCAGCCCACCGTAAAGCCATCGGCGCTCGCCGGCTGGAGATTGTTGTTGCCGCCGGTCGCCGTGTCGTTCTTTACCAGATCCAGCCAGGTAGATTGGGAAGTCTCCCTGGTGTTGACATTGTAAACTTCAATAAAATAGGGCTTTAAAAGGGCCAGGGACAAGCCGCCGGAGTAAAGGGCCGTCACCGAGACGCCGTTCTTATTTCCCTTGCCGCCGATCAGCCGCTGCTGGCCGACGGCCGCCTTGAACTCGTAGAAATTGTTTATTTTGTACAACACCATGGAATTGATGCTGGCGTCGTCCTGGGAGGTCGAGATCTTATGTTCCTTGGGGCTTTTCTTCTCGTTAAGCTCGAATTGGAACAATAAGGTCTTGGTGGTCGTCTTGAACTTCCCCTTTTCGAAGGAAATGCCATAACCATCCGTAGCCAGCCTGATCCCGAAGATATTGTGCTTATTGAAGACAAGATCCCCTTCCTCTTCCATCCTCAACCGGTAATTGATCCTGTCTTTTTTAGCGTTTGGTTTGTTCCTCATGTCCGGCTGGGAGACCGCACTGCTGTCCTGGGCTTGTACGGCTGCCATGAGGAGTACGGTAAATGCCGATAAGAAAAGTTTCTTCACTGGGGATGATTTAAAATATCTAACGTAAATTTAGGAAAAAAAGGCAATGACTTCCACAGTTATTTACGCAGGAGAGCTACGAACGGTTGCCACCCATCTGCAATCAGGCTCGGTTATCGAGACGGACGCCCCGCTCGATAACCAGGGGAAGGCCGAACGGTTCTCCCCCTCCGACCTCGTTGCCACCGCCCTGGGCAGTTGCATGATGACGATCATGGGGATCAAGGCCAGGGATATGGCGGTGGATCTGACAGGCGTCCGGATATCCATTCAGAAGATCATGA
>OLLP01000666.1_pt1 | contig 26846 bp, 28 predicted proteins | sample 1604561 | NCBI WGS metagenome assembly OLLP01 (sample SAMEA104055722, study PRJEB20765) | soil metagenome | isolation source: soil | reverse complement strand
ATATTCAATTCCTTTTCAAAGGTTACGGTCTCCAGCTTTTCAGCATGCATACTGCTGCGGAGGATATTGCTCAGTTCGGTAATGGCGGTACGGGCCCGGGCGGGGTTCTCGTCGACCAGCGCCCGGATGCTGTTCAGCGCGTTGAAGATAAAATGAGGGTTGATATGGGACTTGATGGTCTTCAACTCCAGTTCTTTCACAAGGGCTTCGAGCTTGAGCGTGTCGAGCTGCTGCTTGCGGCTCTTTTCTATGTAATGATAAAAATAATAGATCAGGGTCCAGGGAATGATCACCAGGCCGCATTCGATAGTATTGGTCACCAGCCTCGTCAGGAAATCCACGCTCTTTCTTTCCGGGGACAAGAGGTTCATCGCATCCACGGCGACGATGCGGATCAGGCTGTCCAGCATACAGGTCAGCAATATCCCGATCGCGAGTTTGGGAAGCACTTTTTCCACGGGCAGCAGGAGCCAGCCGGTATTGCGGATCACTTCCCTGAATAAATGCGTGGTTAGTATACCGGCCAGCACGGCCAGCACCATCAGCTCGATCTGCCGGAAGGTTATCTTTTGCTGGAAGGTAAAAGAAGAGTTCAGTATCAGTACCAGGGCCAGGAAGCCCCAACCGCTGAACTGACATAACCAATAGTATCTGCTTGAGTGCTTCGGCATACCTCCCAAAACTAGCTTTTTCCGGGCCGTCCGGCCGGTTCTTTTGTACTAATGGCCAAATTAAGCAGGCCATCGGTTGAAAAAGGAGGGGATTTTCGTACTTTTACAGGGTTAAAGAAGAACCATGGACATCACTCCAGGAGGCTTATTGCAGGCGATCGATTCCCCGGCGGATCTGAAGAAACTCAGCCGGGAGCAATTGCACCAGGTATCCGATGAATTACGCCAGTATATCATCGATATGGTAAGTACCCATGGGGGCCATTTTGGCGCCAGCCTGGGGGTTGTCGAATTGACGGTAGCCCTGCATTATGTCTTCAACACGCCCTATGACCAATTGGTATGGGATGTTGGGCACCAGGCTTACGGGCACAAGATCCTCACCGGCCGCCGGGACGAATTCATCACCAACCGCAAATACAATGGTTTGAGCGGCTTCCCCAAACGCGGTGAAAGCCAGTACGATACTTTTGGCGTGGGACATTCCTCCACTTCCATCAGCGCGGCACTCGGTATGGCCATGGCCGCCAAATACAAGGGAGAAAAGGATCGCAAGGCCGTGGCGATCATCGGTGACGGAGCCATGACAGCCGGTCTCGCCTTTGAAGGCATGAACCATGCGGGTGTAGCCGACACCGACCTGCTGATCATCCTGAACGATAATTGCATGAGCATCGACCCCAATGTCGGCGCCCTGAAGGAATATCTTACCGATATCACGATCTCCCAGACCTATAACAAGCTAAAGGACGATATCTGGAAGGCCCTGGGCAAATTGCCGGTCGGGGGGCATTTCAGCCGGGAGATCGCCAGCAAGATCGATCATAGCATAAAAGGCTTCATCAACCGGAGCAGTAATCTTTTCGAGGCCCTGAAGCTGCGTTATTTCGGGCCTATCGACGGGCATAATATCACCAAGCTGGTGGACACCCTGAATGACCTCAAGAATATTCCCGGCCCTAAATTATTGCATATCATTACAGTGAAAGGAAAGGGCTATACCCTGGCAGAGAAAGACCAGACCAAATGGCATGCCCCGGGGCTTTTCGACAAGATCACCGGCGAGATCTATAAGAAGCGGCATGAGACGCCGCAGCCTCCCAAATACCAGGATGTATTCGGTCTGACGATGATCGAGCTGGCGGAGAAGAACCCGAAAATATTGGCCATCACGCCTGCCATGCCCAGCGGTTCCTCACTGAAGTTCATGATGGAAAAAATGCCGGATCGCGCCTTTGACGTCGGCATATGCGAACAGCATGCCGTGACCCTTTCGGCCGGGATGGCCACGCAAGGCATGAGGGTGTTCTGCAATATCTATTCTTCTTTTATGCAAAGGGCCTATGACCAGGTAATCCACGATGTGGCTATCCAGCAGTTGCCGGTCGTATTCTGTCTCGACAGGGCCGGCCTGGTGGGTGAAGACGGGGCCACGCACCACGGGGCCTACGATATCCCGTATATGCGTTGCGTGCCAAATATGATCGTGAGCGCTCCGATGAACGAAAGCGAATTACGGGATCTTCTTTATACCGCGCAGCTCGATTCCACCCAAAATCCTTTCGTGATCCGCTATCCGCGGGGCGAGGGGGTGATGCCCGTATGGAAGACGCCCATGAAGGCGATCCCGATCGGCAAGGGCCGGAAATTGAGGGATGGAAAGGATATTGCTATCCTTAGCCTGGGGCATCCGGGAAATTTCGTCAGCGCGGCCATCCGCGAGTTAAGAGGAGAAGGGTTGTCCCCCGCCCATTACGATATGCGTTTTGCCAAGCCTCTCGACGAGGAATTGTTACGCGAGGTCTTCGAAAACTATGGTAGGATCATCACCGTGGAGGACGGGACAGTGAAGGGCGGCTTTGGTTCGGCGATCCTGGAATTCCAGGCGGAAAACAACTACCAGGCGGCTATAAAGATCCTGGGTATCCCCGACCGGATCATTGAACAGGGCACACCCAAGGAATTACAGCATGAGTGCGGATTCGACGAACCTGCCATCATAGCGGCTGTCCGGGAAATGATAGCCGAAAAATCCCCAGTTCGTGGTATTGACAAGCTATTTTAATTAGACGATCTTAGCTCCGACCAAAACTCCCCTTTCTAACAAACCCCTGATTTAAAGAAACGCTTATGAACAAATTGGTTGGGCTCCTCCTGCTATTCGCTCCTTTTGCCCTGTTTGGCCAGCAGGAAACGGACAAGAGCGAAAAAAAGTCAAAACCGCATAAAATGATCGGCATCGGGATCAAGGCGGGCTTCGACTTCTCCAATATCACCAATGCCTCGATGGTCAATGCCAGCAGCCGGACGGGCTATCATTTCGGGCTGTTGATCGGCACCGGATCAAAGCATTTGTTAGGCTCACGGACCGAGTTGATCTATTCCCGGCGTGGATATAATTATAAGGATAGCGCCAGCGCCGGGTCTATCAACCTGGATTATATCGGGCTTGCGCAGTTGTTGACGATCAATATTACCAAGTACGTGCAGATCCAGATCGGGGCGCAGACGTCTTATCTGCTGACTGTCAAGGCGGACAGCAGCCAGCCCTCCACTGGCAATGCCAGCGCGGATAAGGCGCTCGCCTTTTATAACCGGTTTGATTATGGCTATGGCGGAGGGGTGGAAATACACCCGTTCGTGGGGCTGCTGGTCGGAGCGCGGTACAATATCAGCCTGAACAATCTGTACAAACAGCCTACCTCGTTCAGTACCAGCGGGGGAACGCCCTCGTTCTATCCGAGCGCCAGCAGTATCAGCCTGAAGAATAATGTGATCCAGGTATTTGTCGGTTACCGGTTCTGATTTCGCCTCTACGCGAACATCGGCACTTCGATGGCCAGCAACTGCGAGTCCGGGCCTGCCTCGATGGTAACGGAATTTGTTCCGGAGATGCCTAATGCGTCGCGTCTTTCGAGTTTTTTTCCGTCGATGGTCACTTCGCCTTCGAGCACGAATATATAAACGCCGTTGCCTTCAAATACGGGGCTAAAGTCGATGGTCTTTCCTGCCGCCAGTTTAGTGAGGGCGAAGCGGGCATCCTGGTTGATCCAAACGCCGCCTTCCTTTTCATCGGGGCTCACGACCACCTGCCATTTGCCATCGCGCCCGGTCTGATCGAAGGTCTTTTGATCATGACGGGGTTTGATATTCTGCTGTTTGGGGAATATCCAGATCTGGAGGAAGTTTACGGGGTCGTAATGGGAGGCATTGTATTCCGAGTGGCGGATGCCGCTGCCGGCGCTCATGATCTGCACGTCGCCGCTATAGATGATGCCTTCGGTGCCGGTACTGTCTTTATGCGCGATGGCGCCTTTGAGCGGAATGGATACGATCTCCATGTTATCATGGGGATGCGTGTCGAAGCCCCTTCCTTCTTTCACTATATCGTCATTCAATACGCGCAGGGCGCCGAAATGGACCTTTTGCGGATCGTACCAGTTACCAAAACTAAAGGAATGATAGCTGTCTAACCAGCCAAAATTCACATGGCCTCTTTCCGAGGCGGGATAGAATTGTGTTGTCATAGTGTTTCAGTATCAATTTTAAAGCCAACGGCATGGGTAAGCGGCCCGCCGCTGTTTTGACATCCCCGATCCTAAGTTTCCGACAATTCGTCAGACACAAGAGCAAGAGGGCTGTCTTCATTGAATTCGATGATAAAGTTATTCATGCCTTCCCCGATCATGATATTCATATAGTTGAGCTGTACGAGCTCCAGCATGGACAGGAAGAGGAAGATAGCGTGCAGGCGGTTGTCGCAGGGCTCGAATATCTTTTCGAAGGAAAGTATTTTTTCGCGTCTGACGAGGCCCAGCATAAAGTCACGGCTGCCCTCCATTGTATAGTTGTATTGGACGACCGTATGAACGGGTTTATTCTGCCGTTGCTGGATACGCAGCATGACCCGTTCGAAGCTTTTCATCAGCTTGAACATAGTGATAGCCTGGATCTCGGTGCCTTCGCCGGATTCTTCCCCGATCAGGGAAAGCTCTTTCTGGAGATTGCCACGTTTGACCATCAGCATCCGGATGGCTTCCATTTCGACCAGGGTAACCGCTGCCTCTTTATACCGTTTGTATTGCAGCAGTTTCTCGATCAGTTCCTGCCTGGGGTCGATCTCATTTCCTTGTTCATCCAATTCCTTTCGGGGCAGGAGCATTTTTGCCTTGACACGCATGAGTGTGGAGATAAAAAGGATGAACTCGCTGGACAATTCGATATTGAGGCTTTCCTGGGCGTGGATATAGGCCAGAAAATCCTGTATGATCCGGGTAATGGGAATATTGTAGATATCCAGTTCATCCCGCTCGATAAAGAACAGCAGCAGGTCGAAGGGGCCCTCGAACTGGGGCAATTTGATCTGGTAGTTTGGAGTGCTCATTCCCAGCGAAAATACCGCAAATTCCGCTTGCCCCGGAAGCCGGTTTTCCCCAAGCCGGAGGGCTGTTTTCCCCAAATTTTCCTTTTTTTTGCCGGATGTTTTTGGGCATGGACGCCCCGGATCGCCAACCCGGAGGCTCAGGTTTGGCTAGCTGGCCGGTTTAGGGGGTAGTTTTTTCAAATTATCGAATTTATAGGACATGCCGATCCCCATGACCTCTTTGATCTGGGGGAGCGGCCCGCCCGCCGTTCCGTCAGCCTTGACCGACTTGATATCGTTGTCATAGATCATGTCGACGGAAAGATCCATGCTGATCAGCCGGGTGACCTTTACGGCCAGGATATTCGTCCAGTACATGCTGACGTTCTGCGGATTGTGCAGGTAATTGGAGTATAGGTCGAGTTTGGTCTTGTATACCGCCGTCTTGCTGAGGTTGGCCGTATAATTAATGGAGGCGAAGGCGCCAAATTCAAAACGGAAGTTCTTCCCCGAGTCGACGCCAAAAGCCGCCACTGCAGCCAGAGAATCATTGTTGACGATCACCTCGCGGGCCGTAGCCGGGGATAGAAAAAGGGAAAAGGCGTCGTTGGGTTTATAATCCATCCCGATGGACTGAAGGATATAGGCCGGCGCCAGGAAATTCGAGGTCAGCACCTTGGTATTGTTATCGGGGTAGTTATAACCAGCCGAGAACTGACTGCGGAAATTGAACAAGGCGCTGAGGTACCATTTCTTTCCCAGGTCGTAGCCATATTTGGAGACCAGGTCGATCCGGTCGTCGGATTTGCGGTTCCCCAGGCTGGTCGTGTTCACGAACCCATAGGCCAGGTCAAGGCTATTGTCCCAGGAATTTTTCTCTTTGAGATAGAAGGCATAGATACTCAGCAGCGAAGACAGCGAAATAGCAGATTTATCCCCGCCTGCCGACCAGTTGCTCAAGGCCGCCTGGTTAAAGGTCAGGTTGAAGAGGCCGCCCGTCTTCCAGACCTGCTTCACCGTATCCTTGGGATCTTTGCTGATCGTACGGCCGGACTCGCTTTTCAATTCCTGTACGGTCTTATCCTGGGCGCGTAAAAATGAGGTCCCCAGCATCGTGAGCAGGGCAATAAGCACGATTCGATTCTTCATAGCGTGATGTTTGATTACAAGGCTTTCAACAAAAAAGCTGCCAGGCTTGTTGCCGGGGCAGTCTTTATTTTTTCCTCAGCTCGTCGCGGATCTCGGTCAGCAAAGTGTCTGTAGTCGAAGGGGCGGAGGCTGGTGGCACTTTTTTCTTTTCGATGGCCTTGAAGCCTTTTACGATAATAAAAAGAATGAATGCGATAATGACGAATTTGATGACAGCGGCCAGGAAACTGCCGTATTTGACCGCGCCCCAGGCAAGTTTATCGATGTCCTGCAAATTGGCCGCTTTAAGAGCAGGCGTCAATAACAGCGGCGTTATGATATGATCTACCAAAGATGAGACAATGGCGCCAAATGCAGCGCCGATGACTACCGCCACGGCAAGATCGACGACGTTGCCGCGCATGATGAAATCTTTGAATTCTTTACCCATTCCCATAATCGTTGTTTTAGTTGGTGAAAAAATAATGGTTGACTCGTCCTATTTCTTTATGCCGGGGTACTGCATTTTCATTGCTTTCAAGGCATCCTTTACCGCTGTAGCGATCACCCATTCCTTGTACCAGTTCTGATCGGCGGGAACGATCGTCCAGGGTATCTTGCCGCAATGTTCAAAACAATCCTCGTACATGCTCCGGTAGTCGTCCCAATATTTAGCTTCCTTCAGGTCGTTGGCATTGTATTTCCATTGTTTGGCCGGATTCTTTATACGCTCCTCCAGCCGTGCATGCTGTTCTTCGGGGGAAATATGCAGGTAAAATTTAAGGATCTTCGTATCGTTATGCTCGGACAATAATCGCTCGAAATCATTGATGGCGTGCATTCGCTGGTGCGCGGTCTTGTCATCGATCAGCTTGTGCACGCGGGTGATCAGGATATCTTCATAGTGTGACCGGTTGAACAACTGGATATATCCTTTAGCGGGAGCGTGCGGATGCACCCTCCAAAGGAAATCATGGCTCAGCTCTTCGGGAGTAGGTTCTTTGAAGGACTTGACCAGCACGCCTTGCGGGTTCAGCTTGCCGAATACATTCCGCACCGTACCATCCTTACCGCTGGCGTCCATGCCCTGAATGACCACCAGCAGGGAATGTTGCGCTTCGGCGAAAAGAAGGTTCTGTAATTCATCGAGCTCTTTCAAAAGGTCTTCGAGCTTATCCTTTGTCTCTTTCTTATCCCAATCCTTGGGGGCTCTCGTGTCTATCTCCTTGAGTTTGATTCTTCCCATGGGACCATGCTTTAGATAATTCCTTATTCGAATATATAATTAATTTATTACGTATACGTAAGTTTTAACACCCGGACAGATGGCGTTTCGCTCGGTGAGGGTACGCGGATGGGGTGGAGGCGGGGGGTGATCTATGCCGGTCGGGATAGTTAGGGCCTTATATTGACATGATCTCTTTCTCTTTTGCGGCCAGGTGTTTTTCCACCAGGCTGATATGTTTGTCGGTCAGCTCCTGGACGGATTTCTCTGCGTCCTTGGCCTCGTCCTCGCTCAGCCCGTCCTTTTGCAGCTTCTTGATCTGCTCGATGGATTCGCGCCGGATGCTGCGGATAGCCACTTTAGACTGTTCGCCTTCGCCATTGGCCCTTTTGACAAATTCCTTTCTTCTTTCTTCGGTGAGCGGCGGCATGAAGAGCCGGATGATATTCCCGTCATTTTGCGGGGTGACGCCCAGGTTTGCGGCGATGATGGCCCTTTCAATGGGCTGGAGCATATTCTTTTCCCAGGGCTGAATGGTCAATGTTCGGGCGTCCATCACCGATACGTTACCGACCTGGTTCAATGAGGTGGGCGTACCATAATAATCGACCGTAAGCCCTTCGAGCATTTGCGGGTTAGCCTTGCCGGCCCTTATTTTGATGAGTTCGGCCTCCAGGTGCTGGATCCCTTTTTTCATGGAATCCTGTGCCTCTTCCAGGATAAATGCTAGATCGTCTGACATAATTGATGGGTTGACAACGGGGCAAACCTACATTAAATTTTGATATTGTGAAAGAGTTCGGAAGCACCGCTCCTATAAAATCTGCGGAGTTGAGACCTTTAGCGGGTACCCGCATCAGTTCTTTTGTTCCAGTATCGAATCTTTCCCCAGGGACACCAACGTGGAGGCCTTCGTCAGTTCGCCGTTCTCTTTCAGGGATGTCCTGGCCACGAATAGACGGGGGGTGGGGCGCAGGTAATAGATCAGCCCGATCATGGTAAAAAATACGGCAAAGACGGAAAGAAGCAATAGCGTACAATCCAGCGATCGACCGATATAGACAAGCGCCACGCAGGCGAGATTGACGGCAAGCAGGAAAAAAGTGATCGACCGGTGCGAAAAGCCCCTGTCCAGTAACAAGTGATGAATATGATTACGATCGGGGCTGAATGGCGAGCGTCGGTGAAAGATGCGGATGCCGAATACCCGCAGTGTATCGAGCAAGGGGATCATCAGGATGGTGAACCCGACAGCGGGCGAGGCAGGTATTGGCAATGCGGCGGCATCGGCCGTATTGGCCACATTGATGAATTTAATCACCAAAATCGCGTTGACGGTCCCTATCAGGAGGGAGCCCGTATCGCCCATGAATATTTTTGCTGGCTGAAAATTAAAGATCAGGAAGGCGAGCAGGCTGCCGGCCAGCGAAAAGGCGAAAATGGAATAGGGCAGCATATTGATCTTCAGGAAATACATCCCAAAGATAACCGTGGACAGGAGGCCCAGGCTGCCGGCCAGTCCGTCCACTCCGTCGATCAGGTTGAAGGAATTGATCACGACGATAACGGCGAAATAGGTCAGCAGGAGGCTGAACATTTCGGGCAGTTGATAGAACCCCAGGAACCCTTGCATACTGTGGATCTGGGTCTCTCCATAATAGATTATGATAAAGGCTGCCAAAACCTGGCCTATGAATTTTTTTACCGGGGAGATCACGAGGATGTCGTCCTTTAGCCCAAGAAAGAAGATCACCAGCGAAGCGGCTATAAAATACTGTAAATCATTTGATTGTGTGAAGTGCAGGGTAAGCATGCACCCAAACACGAAACCGGCGAATATACCCAGGCCGCCCAGCGGCGTAATGGGGGTATGGTGGATCTTGCGTTCATCGGGCATGTCGAACAATTTCTTCATCTCGGCCACATTGATGATCGCGGGTATAGCTAAAAATGTAATCGCAAAGGAAATGGCAATTGAAAGTAAGACATCAAACATTAGCCTTATATTGATTAAGGTACAAAAATAAATAACTTTTCTGATTGCTACTACTAGCCATTGCCTATGCAAATATAGGGCCGCAGGGCTAAAGTTTACTATTTCAAACTACCGGTGATGAATAAAAACCCTTAGCTTTGCTGCCTGAATTTGTAAAAAATCCTCTATACATGGCTGATTTAAAAGCAATTGCTACCCAGATCCGAAGAGACATCCTACGCATGGTTCACGGCGCCAACAGCGGCCATCCAGGCGGATCACTGGGTTGTGCGGACTACTTTACCGCTCTCTATTTCAAGGTGATGCAACATAACCCGAAATTCAATATGGACGGGACGAACGAGGATCTCTTTTTCCTGTCCAACGGCCATATTTCCCCGGTATTCTATTCGACGCTCGCCAGATCGGGATATTTCGACATCAAAGAGCTGGCTACTTTTCGCAAGATCAATTCCCGTCTGCAAGGCCATCCGGCGACCCATGAACACCTGCCTGGCATCCGGGTGGCCAGCGGTTCGCTGGGACAGGGCATGAGCGTAGCGATTGGCGCTGCATTGACTAAAAAACTCAATAACGAAAAAAATATTGTCTTCTCGCTGCATGGGGACGGGGAACTGGACGAAGGGCAGAACTGGGAAGCCATTATGTTCGCCTCCCATCACAAGGTAGACAACCTGATCTCCACGATCGATTGGAACGGTCAACAGATCGACGGCACCACTGAAAAAGTGCTCAACCTGGGGGATATCCACCTGAAATTCGCCGCTTTCGGCTGGACGACGCTGGAAGTGAACGGCAACAATATCGACGAGGTGATCGGGATATTGGAAAAGGCCAAGGGCCTGACGGGTCAGGGTAAACCTATAGCCATCATGATGCATACCATTATGAGCAAAGGGGTCGATTTCATGGAAAATGACCATAATTGGCATGGCGTGGCCCCTAACGACGAACAACTGAAAAAGGCCCTGGCGCAGTTGCCCGAAACGCTGGGGGATTATTAGTGGCGGAGCGGTTAGCTGCAAATGCGGGCTGCGGGCTACAAGCCTCAAGCTACAAGCTGCCCTTAGAAAGTCCTTCAGCTCCTGCAAATAGCAGCTTGTAGCTTGAAGCTTGAAGCTAACTTCTCAAGTCTATGGGTTCTAACGCCGCCTTGCGCGAAGGGAACCAGGAAGCCAGCAGCGCCACGACCAGGATCGTGGACAGCACCAGCAGAAAATCGGAAGCTATTAATTTCACGGGATAGTAGTCGATCAGGAAGGAGCCGCCCTGCAAGGGCACCAGCTTGTATTTCACCTGCAACCCGCAAATGACTACGGCCAGCAGGATGCCCATTCCGCCCCCCAGCAGGGCCAGCAGCAATCCTTCGCTTAAAAAGATCCTCCGGATATACGCATTACTGGCGCCCAATGCCTTAAGCACATGGATATCCTTCTGTTTTTCCCAGACCATCATGGTGAGCGCTCCGACCATATTAAAAGCGGCAACCACGAGGATCAGGCTGAGCACGATATAAATGAACCATTTTTCCGTTCGCATCACGCTATACAGGCTCTGGTTCTGTTCATACCGGGTCTGTACCTGGTAACCCTTTCCCAGCAGTTGCTGCAAGGCATGTTTCCGCTGGCCGGCCTGGAGAGGGTCGGTGATGGCGATCTCGAGACCGGTATATTGATCGGGCTTTAACCCGAGCATACGCCTGACAAATTCGAGATTGGTAATGACGTATTTATCGTCAAAATCCTGCTGGATCACGAAGGAGCCGGCAGTGGCCATATTTTCATTGCTCAGCGACCCGAGCGGATCGGAGGCAAAGTCGGTGTTCCCGATCTTGAAGATATAGACCGAGACGGGCAGCAGGGCGCGGTCGGACTCCAGCCCCAGCGCGTTTTCCACGCCAGATCCCAGAACGGCAAGGGGGTGATCGGAGTTACCCAGGTCGAAGCTGCCCTTTGTCGTCCTGGAAGCCAGCTCCGTCACCTTCGTATAATTGTCGTCTACCCCTTTCAGGGAGATCTTGGATTGCATGTCGCCGTTCTTCAACAGGGCCTCGTCTTCCGCTACCAGGGACATGGCGCGAATGCCCCCCATGCCCGCCAGTTGCTTCAACTGCCCTTGCGTAAGCGTAAGCACCTTGCCGTTGGCCGGGGACACGCTGAGATCGGGATAGAAGCTACTATACAGGGATTTCACCAGGTCTTCGAACCCATTGAAAACGCTAAGCACCAGCATCAGGGAAGCCGATCCCACCACGATGGCGGTCACGCTCACCCAGGCGATGATATTGATCGCGTTTGTAGATTTTTTTGCTCTGAAATAACGCCAGGCGAAAAGAAAATTCATGGGCGGGTTTGGAGTTTACATTTTCTACATCCCGGAGGCGCCATCCCGGGGCGCTGTTCCCCCATCTTTGGAAGCCGAAACCTTGTCCGGGGACGCCGGTATTTCTTTCCCCGCAGTCGAATCTCCATCCCCCGAAGATTGCGCGTTGATCTGTTTAAAGATCTCTTCCATCTTCGAGGCGTGTTCCTGGGCATCATCGAGGAAATACTGCAAAAGGGGTATCCGGCGCAGTTGGTTTTTAACGCGGGCAGCCAGCTCGCGCTTGATCTCCCAGCCCATCTCTTCGATCTTTTTCATGGCCGCGGGCTGATCCTTCACCTTGAAAAGGCTGAGATAGACCCTCGCTTCCAGCAGGTCGGGCGTCAGTTTGACGCCTGTAATGGAGATGAGCCCTCCGTCGACCATGCCCAGGCCCATGCGCTGGAAGATATCGCTCAGCTCCTGCAGCAATAGAGCGCCTACCTGTTTCTGTCGTTTGCTTTCTTGCATAACTTTAACAATTTCTGTTGCTATACCGCGTATGTCCGCTAAATTTGTTCCCGGATCGGCCATAAATTTACGGCTTATTTAGTTGTCATTCCATGAAGAAGTTCTCCCGGATCATTCAATATATTTCGAGGTACAAAGGGCTCTTAGCGGTCTACCTGCTGTTTACTTTACTAGCTACTTTTTTTGGGTTGGTCGCGCTGGGCGCCTTAAGCCCCTTTATGGATATTCTGTTCAAGGCCGGGGGCGGCGGTGTAAGCACCACCGTCAATACGAACGCGATCGGGATGCTGAAGCATTATATCGTGGAGGTCATGAACGGCCCTTATGGCAAGAGCGGCGCACTGGTCTTCATCTGCCTGCTGATCATCAGCACTACCTTTCTCAAGAATTTATTCCTGTACTGGTCCTCCTATATCTCCAACCCGATCCGGAGCGCCACTATTACCTTTCTCCGCAATGACGTGTATGAAAAGATCCTGTCCCTGCCGATCGGCTATTTTACCGAGAGACGAAAGGGCGATCTGATCTCTCGCATGACGAACGATATCTATGAGATCGAGTCTTCGGTGATCAGCACCCTGGAAGGGTTGATCAAGGACCCCCTGACGATACTGGGCTACCTGGTCTATATGGTCTATCTCAGCCCTACCCTGTCCCTATTCCTGCTGATCCTGCTGCCCGCTACCGGCTTTGTCATCGGCCGTATCAGCCGGACCCTGAAACGCCAGTCCAGGGCCGCCTCGGAGAAATTGGGGGAGAGCCTGTCGGTGCTGGACGAGACCCTGGGCGGCATCCGCATCATCAAGGGGTTCGGGGCGGAACTGTTGATGAAGAATAAATTCTTCCGGATCAATGACTCGCTCTACCATATCCGCAATAAGATGAATACGCGCCGCGATCTCGCTTCCCCGTTGACGGAAGTACTGGGTGTGATCATTCTTTCCATCATTCTTTATTATGGCGGAAAGCTGGTATTCAGCGGCGGCCTGCCGCCGGGAGACCTGATCAGCTATATCGCGGTCTTCGCCCTGCTCATCAACCCGGCGAAGAACCTTTCCACGTCCTCTTTCAATATGCAGCGCGGGGCTGCCGCCATGGAAAGGGTAGAGGAACTATTAAAGGCGAGCGTATCCATTCACGAGGACCCGCAAGCGCAGAAGCTAGGATCTTTCCGCCATAAGATCGAATTTCGCGGAGTGGGCTTTTCCTATGAAGACGTGTCCATCCTGGAAGAGATCGACCTGGTCATCGAAAAGGGGAAGACCGTCGCCCTGGTGGGATCTTCGGGAGCGGGCAAATCCACGCTGGCCGATCTGGTTCCGCGATTCCACGATGTCAGCCGCGGCGAACTGCTGATCGACGGGGTCAATATCAAGCAATATTCGCTCTCCTCCGTCCGCGAACAGATGAGCATCGTCACCCAGGAGCCGATCCTGTTCAACGATACGATCGCCGCCAATATCGCGCTGGGCAAACCCGATGCGACGATGGAGGAGATCGCGGAAGCCGCCCGGATCGCCAATGCCCATGATTTTATCATGCTGAAGGAAGAAGGATATCAAACTAATATCGGGGATCGCGGTAATAAGCTCAGCGGCGGCGAGAAGCAACGTCTGACCATCGCCAGGGCCTTGTTGAAGAACCCGCCCATCCTGATCCTGGACGAAGCGACTTCTTCCCTGGATACCGAAAGCGAACGCCTGGTACAGGACGCCATCAATAAGATGATGCAGCACCGCACCAGTATCGTCATTGCCCATCGGCTCAGCACGATCCGCCATGCCGATGAGATCATCGTCCTGCAAAAAGGGCGTATCGTGGAAAGAGGCACCCATGACGAGTTGATCGGACAGCAGGGGTTTTACCGGAAGCTGGTGGAGATGCAGGAGGTGAAATAGGCGAGTTAGGGGAAAATACATGAATAATATAAATAATGCCTAAGGTGTTGAAAAAGAAGATTATCTTGCCCTTTCACCACCTTAGCCATGAACATGGGTTTGACAAAGAACCTGGTGCCGCTAAAATCAAAAAGCGTTAAAAAAGCCAAAGAGGTCGATTCCGTTAATCTTCGTCTTCTCCGGCAGGCTTTTGAAAATTCCTTACAGGCAAATATCCTTTACACCGTCAGCCATGGCCATATACTCAAGGTGAATAAGGCCGCCTGCAGGCTGTTAGGGTATTCTAAAAAAGAGCTGCTCACTATAAACACGCACCATATTTTCGATATCAAAGAAAGCCATTTTAAAAAATTACATACCAAGGGAAGAACAAAAGGAGAATACAGGGGCGTCCTGACCGCAATAAAAAAAAATGGCAAAAGACTGACCTGTGAGATCACTTCCGCGACTTTCCTCGGCGATAATAATGTAAAAAAAGCCATCATTACCCTCGAAGATATGGGCGAAGGTATCCGGAGGCAAAAAAATATCGACCTGGAAAAAGAGAAGGCCGTGTCCGCCGATATTTTCCGTGCCCAATCTAAATCGGACGCCGCGTTGCAGCGTTTAGGCGATCTCGAACAACAGCTGGATGAGGAGATCACTATACAAGAGCAGATGCGTTCCTCCTCGCTGCTGCAGAAACTTGCCTTTGAAAAGGAAATAGAAGAAAAGGTCAATCTCGAGATCCGGCTGAAAGAAAGGCAGATCGCCGAGGCTATCCTCGACGCCAAGGAATTGGAAAGATCGGATATCGGCAAAGAATTGCATGATAACGTGAATCAACTCCTGGGAGCTTCCCGGCTATACCTGGATATGGCAAAAAGGGATGATAATAACAGGGAAATGTATTTGAACCGTTCTTCGGAATATACGCTCACCGCCATTGAAGAGATCAGGAAATTAACGAAAATCCTGACCGCCGATATCATTAAGCATTTCGGGCTCTATGAAGCGATCGGCAAGATCTGCCGGGATACGATGGAATCAAACCCGATAAGAATAGGTTTTGAAATGGATATCCTGCTTGAAAAGAAAATGGATCACAAATTCAAGCTGAATATTTTCCGGATCGTCCAGGAGCAGTTCAACAATATATTGAAACATGCACGAGCCGCGCATATTTCAGTATCCCTCTCCCAAACCCGAAAAAATATCTTATTGGTCGTTTCAGACGATGGCACAGGCTTCAATACGGAGAAAAAAAGAAATGGGATCGGCATGAGGAATATCCAAAGCCGGGCAGAACATTATAAAGGCGCCGCCCATTTTAGATCATCCCCCGGCAGGGGCTGCGCGTTAAAGGTAACTTTCCCGGTCGCGGGCAACCTGCTGAAAACCCATTGATCCGGCGTAGCGGGACTATTGCGCGGTCGTATTGTTTGAAGCGCTGCGCTTAGCCCGGGCATCCTCCACACCGGTCTTCTTTTTATTCAGCTCCACCGTTCTCTTGTCCAATTCGTTCTGTATTTCTAAAAGCCTGTTCTCGATCTTCGTCTTTTTCTTTTGAAGATCCCCCTGTTCGTCCACCAATTTCTGATAAGCTTTTTGATCCTTATTGACGTCATTGATCCGGTTGCTGATGCCGACGTCGGCGGAGCGGTCATTTGCATCCTTTACAAAAGACAGCAGGAACGTCTTAACATTCTGTGTGATGGCGCTGTCTGCCGAGCTATTTGTGAAATTATTATATCCCCTGGACACTGCGATATAGACCATGCTGCTGTTATTTGGCCCTTTTTCCACTTTGGTATAGAGGTCTATTTTCTCGGCGCTGATGTCGGAGAGAACAACGCCTTTGAAACTCATGACGCCATTTTTCGGCTTGTCCTTCAATCCTGAACGCTCCAGCCTTTGCTGCAACGCATCCCCGGTGATATTATCGGGCTGGTCGATAGTAATGGTCACGGCGCTGCGATTTGCGTTATCGATCATTATGGAGGTCTCCGTAGGCTGTGCATAAAGGAGCATGCCTGAAAAAAGGAGCGAAGTGGTCAGTACAATTATTTTTATAGATCTCATTTCCTGAATTTTTGGAGGTTATCGTCCAATCTGCAAAGGTGAGCCCATTGGTGCGGATCTGTGTTATATAACTCTCCCAATATGTTATACTATTCACACATTACGGCTTATACCGATTAATAAGCTTAGATTACAGATGACCGACTCGGCCAACATGAAGCTTTTTATCAAAAATATGGTGTGCATCCGATGCAAGATGGTGGTGAAAGACGAGTTGAGCAAACTTGGGTTGCGTCCTGTCATTGTGGAGCTTGGAGAGGCCGAGATCATGGAAAACATCTCCGCCTCTCAGCGCGAGCAGATCAAAACAGCCTTGCTGAGATCGGGTCTCGAATTAATGGATGACAAAAAGAGCGTGCTGATCGAGAAGATAAAGAATATCATCGTGGAGTTGGTGCATTATTCCGAGGAGCCCTTGACAATCAATTTTTCCGAATATTTAAGCCGGCAATTGAACCACGACTACACTTACCTTGCTAATCTTTTTTCAGAAGTGCAGGGAATTACGATCGAGAAATTCTTTATCGCGCATAAGATCGAGCGCGTAAAGGAATTGCTGGTATATAATGAGCTGAATTTAACCGAGATCGCTTACAAGATGCACTATAGCAGTGTGGCGCATCTTTCCACGCAGTTCAAAAAAGTGACCGGTCTGACGCCTTCGCATTTCAAACAACTCAAAGACAAGAGGCGATCCATGCTGGAAGATCTATGATCTGCTGCGCGTTCCGCTGGAAAGGCTTAGAGTTTTTACATTTAAATTATCAAATATATGGCACCTATAAAAATTTTGATCGTTGTCAGCTCGCACACGCAAATGGGCAGTACGGCCAACAAGGCGGGGGTATGGCTCGAAACGTTGGCTGCCCCTTATTATATTTTCAAGGAGGCGGGAATGGCCATCACGCTTGCCAGTCCCAAAGGGGGTCCCGTGCCCCTGGATCCTAAAAGCGAATCGATCATCGTCTCGACCTCGACTACAAAACGATTTCAGAAAGAGCCCGAAACAATCGCCTTTTTGGAACATTCGGTGCCGTTGAGCACCCAAATAGCGGATGATTTCGACCTGGTCTTTCTTCCCGGGGGGCATGGCCCGATGTGGGATTTTCCCTGTAATATGCATCTAAAGGAATTAATAGAGGATTTCAACCGCCAGCGCAAGCCGATCGGGGCGGTCAGTCACGGAGTCGCATCCCTGGTTACCCCAATGAACGGTTTGGGCGACCCCTTAATGAAGGGGCGGCAGCTCACGGCCTTCAGCGACACCGAAGAACAGGTGACCGGGCTGAAGGGCGTCGTGCCCTTTTCGCTGGAATCGTCGCTTGTGGCGCTTGGCGCATCTTACACGAAAGGCCCGAATTTTGAAAGCTATACCGTGACCGATGGCAATATTATCACCGGTCAAAATGCGGGTTCCGCGAAAGAGTTGGCCCGAAAGCTCCTGGTACTCCTGAAGAGCATGCCGAAAAGATCGGAAGCCCTTGTCTTGCCCTGACGATCAGCAATCACTTTCATTCTTCGTCGGTCATTTTTCTTAGACCGTCCGGTTATTCCCATGGATCAAATGCAAATCAGGCCTGGTCGACCCCTAACTTTCCAAGTAATATACCGATCATAAACACTATTCCGCCGCCTATAATGACCTGCACGATCGTTCTCCCCGGCGACGATTTCATGAATTTAAATCGTATGTAGGCGATCGTTACTAATTCCAGTATGACGACGATATAAGCAGTGCGTAATGCAATTACCAGGTTAGGCATCAAAAAAGGCAGGGTATGCAGCATTCCTCCCAGGGCTGTGGCAAATCCTGTGATTGCCCCTCTTACCCAGGGATTACCCCGGCCCGTCACCAGGCCATCATCGGAAAGCGCCTCCGCAAGACCCATACTGATACCCGCTCCGACCGAAGCGGCAAGACCGACTAAAAAAGCCTTATGCGATTCGTGGGTCAGACCAGCTGCTGCGAAAAGCGGCGCCAGCGTGGATACTGATCCATCCATCAGCCCAAGCAGGGCAGGCTGCACTTTCTGCAATACAAAAGAGCCGGACGAGGAAGAAGCCGGGATCATTTCCATCATATATACCTTTTAGTAAAATTAATGATTTTATTTCCGATGCTATCCAAAGTTAACCGGATCGAAGCGGGTCGCATGATCAGGATCATTCTTTTGTGTGATGATGGTCATCGAACGGGTAACTCGTCAGGAGTAGTTTTGAGGGATAATTAATAACATCATGAAAAAGATTACAAGTTCTAAAAACACCCGCTCGAAGTATCTGAAGTATGCGATCGGGATAGCCGTTGTCTGTCTAACGGGATTTACGGGGATAAGCCCGACTCCTCCTACCAACAATGCAACCAAGCCCGGAGATGCTGATATTAAAATATCAGGCACTTCCAATCTTCATAACTGGACAATGGAGGCGAAGGGTATTTCCTGTCCGGCAAAGTTCAATTTCCTGCCGGGCCATGGTCAGCCGGAATCGCTTACGGCGCTCACCCTGTCGATACCTGTTCAGGATCTGAAAAGCGGTGAGTCAGGAATGGATTCCAGGGCATACACGGCTTTAAAGGCCAAGCAGTTCAGCAACATTGTCTTTGAACAGACCTCCGCCACCCTTACAGCGGGACAGAAAGATCAGTTCCAGGTAAAGAGCCTGGGAAACCTGAGCATCGCCGGAGTGTCCAAACCAGTCGCCATGGACGCCGCCTGTCTGATAGACGCCGATGGAACCATAACATGCAGCGGATCTGCAAAGCTGAAAATGACCGACTACCAGATCAAGCCCCCCACCTTCATGCTAGGCGCGCTGAAAACCGGAAATGACCTGACCATTAATTTCAAATTGGTCGTAAAAAAGTGATCTTTTTTCACCTCTAAATCAATGAAGATGAACGCAAGTAAAAAAATAATCCTGTCGGGTTTGGTAGCGGGTATCGTATTGCTGATCCTCAGCATCGTTTGCCTGTATGGCACCATTTGGTTATTCCCGGGCTTAGCCTCGCAATATTATGACCCGGCGTTCGACGCCCAGTCCAGCAGGTATATGATCTATTATGCCCATCCCTTTGTGATCGCCGTGGCGCTCTCCTGGTTTTGGAATCGCTTTAAAGGGATGTTGACCGGCTCGTTCCTGATGCGGGGTATTGAATTCGGATTGGTGTATGCCCTGATCGCCATATTCCCCGTGATGTGGCTCATTTATAGCGCGATCAGTGTTTCGTTGCCGATGGTGGGCACCTGGTTCCTATTCGGCTTATTGCAAGGAGTGATCGCGGGTCTTGTTTTTGAGAAGATGAACCCCTGAACCAGCACAAAAAATTAGTTATGAAAAAATGGTTCATTTCCCTGGCGCTTCCTTTCACGCTGATCAGCGCCGGTCTTCCTCAGCAAGCAAGTCTTCCTAAGCAAACTACCTATATCCTAACCAGGCATTATACAGTCGCCATTCATGGCAGTTCCAACCTTCGCGGCTGGAAGGATTCAGTGAGTACAGTTACAGGGGATATGGTCGCCAAACTGGATGAGGATGGAAGGGTAGATCTTCAGGCGATTCATATAAAGATGGAGGTTCGCTCCATAAAAAGCGATTTGGGCCCGGGCATGGATCACAAAACATATACCGCACTAAAAGCGGATGCAAATCCCGAGATCGTTTTTCTGCTCGATGTTCCCGTTAAATTAATGCAGGTCAATCCGGGCGGAAATGCCTACCCCCTAAAAGGGCGTCTGACCCTTGCGGGTATATGCAGACCGGTGATCATGCAAGTGAGCCTGCTCATGCTAGGGCAAGGGAAAATACAGTTTGAAGGTTCGCAGGCAATAAACATGACCGATTACGGGGTCAAGCCGCCTACCGCTCTTTTTGGAACGATAAGAGCCCGCCCGGAGATCACTATACAATTCAAAACAAATTTCACAAATAAACAAGATTAGTTATGAAACCTTCATTTAAGATCATTCGAAACCTGATGACCATATCGTTTATGATCGCCGGTTATTCGACGATGGCCCAGCACCAGCAAATGCAATTTTTCCGTTCCAATGACAAAAACGGCCTCAATGTCTTTGAGACAACCAAGGACGACAGCGCTACGTTCCATAAGTTAAAGGTCCAGGTCGGGGGGAATTTCGAACAAAGTTTTCAGGCATTAAGGGATCAAAACACTGCAACGCCATCGACGCAACCGGGCTTTAACGGAAATGTCACCAGCCTTATACCGCTTACGAACGGATTCGATCTCGCGATGGCCAATCTTAATATCGATGCTCAATTGTCGGATGGTATCCGGGTGAGCCTGACTACCTACCTGGCGTCCAGGCATCATGAAGACACCTGGGTAAAAGGCGGTTATATCCAGTTCGATAAATTGTTGTTCATGCACAGCCAGTTGATCGATAATGTGATGAAGAGCGTGACGCTCAAGATCGGGCAATTCGACGTAGATTATGGCGATCAGCATTACCGGAGATCAGATGGAGGCAATACGATCTATAATCCCTTCGTTGAAAATTATATAATGGATGAATTTGCCACGGAACTTGGCGGGGAGATCTATTATCATCATAAATGTGGTTTGTTTATTATGGGAGGAGTAACCAACGGAGAACTCAATCCAACCGTAGTCGCAGCCACCAAGATCGATTCCGCAACGGGGATAGTGAATCATTATTCGGCCGCATTTCATGGGAAACTGGGTTTTGACAAACAGATCACAAAAGATCTGCGGTTCCGGCTAACCGGTTCATTTTACAGCGATCATAGCGCGGCAAGCAACACCTTATTCGGCGGAGACCGGACAGGGTCGCATTATTTCTTTGTAATGGAAAATCAAAACGTGGCAAATGGGACAACGCTCTCCAATGCCGTGGATTACAGCCCGTTCTCCGGGAGATACAATCCCGGTTTCAGCGAATCGGTAAATACTTTCATGGTAAATCCTTTTTTGAAATTTAAGGGCCTCGAATTCTTCGGTACCTACGAAAATGCCCGTGGCAGGACGATCGCGGAATCGGGCACAAGGCAGGCCACTCAATATGCAGCGGATCTGATCTATCGATTCCCGGAACATAGTGAAAATTTCTGGATCGGCGTTCGTTACAATACTGTGACGGCGACCTTGCTGAATAATCCACAAGATATAACGATCCATCGCGAAGTGGCATCAGCCGGCTGGTTCCTTACCAGGAATATCATGCTAAAGGCGGAGTATGTCAGTCAGGTTTATCAAAATTATCCTGGCGCCAATATATTTAACGGAGGAAAATTCAATGGGACGATGGTTGAAGCTTCAATAGGATTTTAAGACCTGAAATCTCGTAAAAGGAGGGAATATTGTGGGAACTACTGAATTAACTATCGATGATACGCGCTCTTTTCAGCATATTCAATATGAATTTAATGAACGGTATCCCTTTCTGAAGATCGATTTTCTAAGGCCCTCTGTCGGCGACATGGCCTCATTGTTCAGAAGGAAAAGGGTTCAAGGTTCCATTAATATTGAAAACCAAAGAACCGTAGGCCAGATCACAAAGGACTTTGAGGCCATTTTCGGGCTGTCGATGATGATTAGCCGCCGGTCGGGGAATGTATGGATCGGAACTTCATTGACCACCGATTGGACCTTGGAACGGCAGAACGGGGAAGGGGAGAATATCAGCCGGTTAGGCTTGCAGGGATAGGATCATTCAATTGGGTAACTCCCTCAATTTATTCTCATTGATGATGACAATCTTCCCTTCCCGGATATCGATCAATCTTTCTTCTTTAAAGTCCGCTATTGTCCGGATAAACGATTCTGTGGCAACGCCGATGGCTTGCGCCATGTCTTTTCTCGACAGTTTAAGGGTAGTGAGTTCCTCACCGGGTTCTTTAAAGGTGGCAATCTGCTGAACCAGGCCATAAGCCACCTTTTTCCTAAGGGAATTATAAGCCAGGTTGAGCAGGTCTTCTTCTTTATCCAGTACATTCCGGGAGATCAGCCGTATAAATTGTTTTGCGACCTTTGAATCCCTGGTAACCAGTTCGATGAAATCAGGCGCGGGGATGAGCATCAGGCTGGCATCTTCCAATACCTCGGCATTTTCCCGATAATTGATATCTTCCAGGATACTGGTGTGACCCAAAAAATCGCCTTCGCCCAGTATATCCGTAATTAATTCTTTACCGTCCTGGTTGATCTTATAAACCTTTATCTTACCCTTGATGATATAATATAGAACCCTTGGCCGTTGGCCTTCGGTATATAATACAAGCTTTTTCTTAAAGTCGCCTACTTCCCGTTGATCCGAGGTAAGTTGCAAAATCCCGGACCTGCCGGCCTGGTCGATGAAATTATTGATGCCTTCCGCTCCCGGTTCGATATTTTGGGCGCCTGCATCCGATTTTTTTAACCGGATCTCGATCGCGGTCAACAGTTCTATGCCGTCGAACGGTTTGGTGAGGTAATCATCAGCCCCCATCTCCATGCCCTTTCTGAAATCCGCCTTTTCGGACTTGGCCGTGAGGAAGATAAACGGGATATTCTTTGTCTCTTTATGTTTACTTAAAAGATGCAGTACCCCGTATCCATCCAATTGGGGCATCATGATATCGCATAGGATCAGGTCGAATCGATCTTTTAAGGCGGTCTCCACCCCAGATTTCCCGTTACCAACGGTTACAACGGCATAATCGGATAATTCAAGGATCTCAGAAATATTTTCCCGCACTTCTTTATTGTCCTCGATGACCAGTATTCGCTTATGCATGGTATGATTTATAAATAGTGCCGTGGTTATGTCTTTGGTTGGGGAATGGTCAGTGTAAAAGAGGACCCCTCATTCAGTACGCTTTTGATTTCTATCGTGCCGTTCAATAATTCCAGGTATTTGCCAATGATATGCAGTCCCAAACCCGTACCCTGGATATTGGCCGCATTCCGCGCACGGAAAAATCTTTCGAACAGGTGCTGTTGGTCTTCCCGGGATATACCGATCCCTGTATCCTGGACGGAGAGGCTCAAGGCCTGGTCCGACAAGGAAAGGTTAACCCCGATAACCTTATGCTCTCCTGAAAATTTGATCGCATTGGAAACTATATTGATCATTATATTTTTCAACAAATTGATGTCGATCCAGGTAGTTGGGTAATCCAGCTCATGAAGAAAAGCGATCTGTTGCCCGGGTTTGAGCAGGTGCTCCATTTCTCCCAGGGCCGATTGAAGTTCCGTTACGCAAGCCCCAGCTTCAAATTTTTCGATCCGCACCTGCACCTTTCCTTCTTCCAGTTTCCCCAGCGAGAGAAAGTCTTCCAGGATGCCTTTCATGCCTTCCACCGCCTTTTTGATCCTTTCGATATGTTTTTCCTTCTTTTCTTCATATTCTTCCGGTTTATATTTTCCAAGCAGGTAAGCAGACGACAGGATCGTGCTCAGGGGGGTACGGAATTCATGAGATGCCGTGGTAACGAACCGGTACTTAAGCTCACTGAGCTCTTTTTCCGACTCGAGGGCCTCACTTAATTCCTTTTTTGACCGTTCCAATTCCACCAGCGTTTCACGGAGCATTTTTGTCCGGTCGTCCACTTTCTGTTCCAATTCCGCGTTAAGCTGGCGGATATCCCGCGTTTTCTTTTCCAGATCGGCGTTTTGCTGAAGAACGACTGCCTCGCTCTTCTTTCTGACCGTGATATCGATAACAAAGGCGATGACGTAGGTCTCCCCCTCTATGGCATAATGACTTAAGCTAACTTCTACAGGGAACTCGGTCCCATCCTTTTTCAGGGCGTACAGATCGCGGCCTTCGCCCATCCTCCGGGGTTCGGGATGTTTATAAAACCCTTTCCGGTGGCCCACATGGGCGCCATGAAGGCTATGAGGGATCAATACCTCCACGCGTCTGCCGATTATCTCCTCGCAACTATAACCAAACTGGGTTTCCGCATATTTGTTAAAATCGATGATGGTTCCCGAATGGTCGGTCACGACAATGCCAATGGTAGCGTAGTTGAATAGCGCCTCAAATTGATGCTTACTATTTTTCAGGTCATTTACCTGCCCCTCAATTATTTCGCTACTGTCAGCCATATCCACAAAATACTACTATTTAAGTGGTTACGCGCCGCAGAGGATGGGTTGAAGCTGCGAATGTGTGAATGATATAACTTGTTTCTAAAATTGCATAACAGTGGATTTTGCGAATAAGCCCAGTTTCGTATCATGTCAACAGCAAAAAATATAGGGATCTGGATGGATCATTCCAACGCTCATTTAATGGAGTTCACAACCGATCCTATCGAAACAAAAACCATCGCCTCGAAATTCACACATTCGGAAAAAGAAGAGAGTTTTAAAAAGAGCGAGAACGTGATGCACAATAAGGAACAGCATCAACGATCGGAATATTACAAAAAATTGGGGGAGACTATTAAGAATTATGAGCATGTCCTTCTCTTCGGGCCCACGGATGCGAAAACCGAACTACTGAATGCGCTAAGGGCTGATCATCGTTTTGAAAAAATAAAGATCGACGTCAAACCAGCCGATAAAATGACCGACAATCAGCAACACGCCTTTGTCAGGGAGCATTTTTCGAGGTCTTGACCGAGTGCAGGATTTTTCGAAACCAACGACAGGAAATGAGAAAGATCATCCTTTATCATGACGCCCGTCAGCATTTCCGGTCTTACCATAAGGTATCTTCAACAAGTCGAATTCATCCATAAAAATCATTATTATGAAAGCGCTTGTTTATAAAGGGCCCGGAGAAAATTCCTGGGAAGAAAGACCGAAACCTTCCATTTTGCATGCAACCGATGCCGTAGTGAAAATAGTTAAGACGACGATTTGCGGAACGGATCTGCATATTTTAAAGGGCGATACGCCGGAAGTGACTTCCGGCAGGATCCTGGGTCATGAAGGCGTCGGGATCGTGGAAGAGATCGGTAGTGCCGTCAGCAGTTTTAACAAAGGGGATCATGTGCTGATATCCTGCATCAGTTCTTGCGGCAAGTGCGGATATTGTAAAAAAGGCATGTATTCACATTGCGAAAACGGGGGATGGATACTGGGTCATCTTATCGATGGAACACAGGCCGAATATGTGCGGATTCCCTATGCCGACAATAGTCTTTATTTGGTTCCGGAGGGCATGGATGAGGAAGCCCTGGTCATGTTAAGCGATATTTTGCCCACGGGTTTTGAATGCGGGGTGCTGAAAAGTCAAGTCAGCCCGGGGGATACGATAGCGATCGTGGGGGCCGGTCCGGTAGGGTTGGCCGCGCTTTTAACGGCGCAATTTTATACGCCGGCCGAGATCATCATGATCGATAAGGACGATAACCGCCTGGCCGTCGCTAAAAAATTCGGGGCTACCAAAACGATCAATAGCGCAAATGAGAATGCTGTTGATAAAATAATGACCCTGACCGGTAAGAAAGGAGTGGATTGCGCTATTGAAGCCGTAGGCGTTCCGGCTACTTTCGAACTCTGTGAATCAATAATTGCTCCAGGAGGTCATATTGCCAATATAGGAGTTCACGGGAAAAGTGTTGATCTTCACCTTGAAACCTTGTGGTCACAGAACATCACGATCACGACAAGGCTGGTGGACACCATAACCACTCCCATGCTGCTCAAGATCGTCAAGGCAAAGAAACTCGATCCCTTACAATTGATCACGCACCGGTTCAAATTATCCGAGATCATTAAAGCCTACGATGTGTTCGGGCATGCCGATAAAGAAAAGGCGCTCAAGGTGATATTAACAAATGAGTAAGCGCCGGCACGCTACGACCCCGGGTATGAATTTTGATTATATTACGGTATGAATATAAGTCCATACGCAGGAAAGCCTGCTGAACCCGGAATGCTGACCAACATTCCAAAACTTATCTCCGCATATTATACCGAAATTCCAGATCCATCGGTGGCCGCTCAAAAAGTCTCTTTTGGAACCTCAGGCCATCGGGGTTCTTCGTTATCGGGTTCTTTCAACGAAAGGCATATTTTGGCCATCACGCAGGCGATCTGTCTATATCGCAAAGAGAAGGGAACGGATGGCCCCCTGTTCATGGGCATGGATACGCATGCCCTTTCCCTGCCGGCATTGGCCAGCGCGATGGAAGTATTAGCGGCCAATCAAGTCGAGGTCATGATCGCGGCTGACGGTGAATATGTGCCTACGCCAGCCGTTTCGCTTGCCATTCTTCGCTATAACCAGGGTCGGAGATCGGGATTTGCCGATGGCATCATCATTACCCCTTCTCATAATCCGCCAGGTGACGGCGGCTTCAAATATAATCCCCCGAATGGAGGCCCGGCGGGTACGGAAGTGACCCGTTGGATCGGGAACCAGGCGAATGAATTCCTCTCTAAAGACCTGCGTTCCATTAAAAGGATGCCCTACGAAAAATCGCTTCGCGCTGCTACTACGCACCGATACGACTATCTGAACGAATATGTCAATGACCTGGAGAATATTATCGATATGGGTATTCTCCGGAGTTCGAAGATCCGTATCGGGATCGATCCCCTGGGAGGCGCGGGCATTCATTATTGGGAACCGATCGCGGAACGGTACGGCCTCGATCTTACCGTAGTCAACAACGCGATCGAACCCGATTTCCGATTTATGCCGGTAGATTGGGACGGACAGATAAGAATGGATCCGTCGTCGCCCTATGCCAT
>OLLP01000701.1_pt1 | contig 29054 bp, 21 predicted proteins | sample 1604561 | NCBI WGS metagenome assembly OLLP01 (sample SAMEA104055722, study PRJEB20765) | soil metagenome | isolation source: soil | reverse complement strand
GCAATAGGCTGTGTGGCCAGGCCTGCCGATTTGGCGAGAATGCCGGTATTCTGGACGATCTTACGCGCAAAATGGGTGATGGACCAGAACAGGAAAAGGATGGCCAGCCCGCTGGCGATGGCACTCATGAAGTTGACGGCACGGGCGGCGGTATGGGGGCTGTCGCCAAAGAGAATAATGAAGAAGCGGCCAAGGAGGACGAATAAAGGCGCGCCGGGCGGGTGGGGGATCTGGAGCTTGTAGGCGCTCGAGACGAACTCACCGCAATCCCAGAAACTGCCGGTAGGCTCCATGGTCATGACGTAAATGGTACATGCGATCACGCCTACGATCCAGCCTACGACATTATTCACTCTGTTAAACTTCATATAGAATGGCTTTTTTTAGGAAGGCCACAAATATAAGGAGTTTCAAGCTACAAGCTTCAAGCGGCAAGCCCGGTCTATTAAATAGTTAACTCTTTATAAATCACTTAACAAAGTTAAGCTTGCAGCTTGAGGCTTGCAACTTACTTCGCCACCAGCACCTTTTGTACTGTGCTGCCGCTATCCGTCAGGACGTTGACGAAGTAAACGCCTTTGGCGAGATAACCCAGGAACAGCGTATTGAAGAAACCGTGAGTATCGACCGTTTGGATGAGCCTGCCCGAAGCGTCCGTCACCCGGATCTGCCGGCAATTGACAGAAGTGACGACCGACAGGGTACCGGTCACCAGCGGATTGGGATACAACCGCACGGATTGGGCGCTTAAGGTGTCATTGACGCTGCGTACGGGGGAATATTTGAAATGGCCGTCGTTCCCGACCATCTTCAGCCGGTAATAATTGACCCCGTTGGCCAGATGCTTATCCGTATAGAGATAATTGCTGACGGTATTGCTATCGCCTGTAGCCGCGAGCGAATCGATATCCCGGAAGACGACCGCGTCGGTACTTTTCCCGATGACGAAGCGGCTGGTGCTTTTTTCCTCCGTCGTGCTCCATTGCAACAGAGCCCCCGCGGGAACCCTCGATGCCGTGAAGGACAGCAATGCAAGGGGGTAGGGCTGTCCCGGCCCCGGTGTGCCGCCATTGATCCAGAATTCGGAGAACCCGCTGACCGAATATTCGGCATAATAACCGTTATCGTACGGAATGATGCTGACATCCGAATGCGGCGCCAGGAAATGGAATGTTCCGCTGCTATCGTTCGACAGGGTACTGTCCTCTTCTGCGAGGACGGGGCTGCTGTATTGCATAACGCCGGCCTGGTAGCTGTCGGCAATGGTCGTGCAACCTGGGCATCCGGATGCGCCGATAAGGTTCTGCGACTCCGTATCCAGAAAATAGTAACGTACCGACACGCTTCCCGTAGGCGGGTTGGCAGGCTGGATCACGATATTCCTGTCCAGATAATATTGTTTTCCGTCGTTGCGGACGGGTCCTGGATTGATAAATACCGCCACATTCGTGTTGCCCAGATCCTGCCCGTTGGGATTGATGGACACGATCCGGTCGCCACCGCTGCTGAAATCCACCCAGCCGTTGCCGCTGACGGTTTGCGTCAAACCGCTGCCGATCGCGGGGCCGTTATAGATAGGGGCTTTGTCGAAGACATGCACGTCGTCGATCCCCACGCCTTCGTAGTTGGTGCCCGGGTCGCTGCTCATGACGATCCTGAACCGGACCTTGTTGCCGGTAGCAGGGATATCATAGCTCGATACATGCCATTTTGCATTGGACATCTGCCAGGCTTGACGGGTAGCATTGTCATACCAGTTGGTTCCGCTATCCACGGCTCCCAACCTGAACCAGTTCGCCCCGTCAGTGCTGTATTCCACCCAGTGATAGTCGCAATCGCAATCGTCCTCGGTCTGGAAGATATGGCTGAAGGATAACACGGGGCTGTGCAGGCTGCTCAGGTCGAAACAGGGCGAGTACAGATAGGATAGCTCATTGTCGTTGTAATTGCCGGTCAGGTTGGTGACCCAGCATTTCGCACCGTTAGCGGCTTTATTGATAAGGGTCTTGGCCGGCGTGCCCCATTGCCAGTCATCGTTGATACCGCCCGTATACCAATGCCCGTTATCCGTCTCGAACCCTTCAAGATAGGGGAAGGTGGAGATGAGCGGTTGAGTCTGGAATTGAACGGGTGGCAGGGTATCGTTCTTGTGATAGTTGTCTCCTGCGAAGTCGATCCAGGTGGACAGGATATAGGTCATGTCGGCGGAAAGATCCGCCTTGTGTGTAAATGTATAGGTGACGGAATCGAATGCATTGATGGATGGAATGCTCTCCGTAACGGGGGCGCCTCCGTTGATGGAAAAACTGACGGGAATATTGGCAGCTGTTGAATTACTGTAGTTCCTGACCTTCACGGTAACGGTCTCGGCATTGGACAGGTGGCAGATGCCTGCAAGCACGGGCGCCGTCAATGCCAGCATGCCGATATCATTGCTCGATCGCGTCAGCGTGATATCGTCAAAGGAATACCCGTCATCCAGGTCGCCGTCCTGCAGCACCGAATTGGTGGAAGTATATCCCTGTTCCCCGAACTTCACCTGGAAACTGCTGCTGACCGATTGCGCCGGCGCCGCGGCGGCGAGGATGCCGGTGACATCGATATTGGCCGAAGGCCGGTATCCGCCGATAGAGGCGGGCGTGGCGGGCAGGGTATACACGGGTATCCAGGGCGCCTGGTCATTTCCCCTGATCCAGACCTGGTTGCCCGGAAGGGTAAAGTCGATACCCTGATTCTGATAATAGAAGTCGAGCCATAGCTGGTCCGTGGAGGAATAGGCGGAAAGATTGAAGGTAGTGATCAGGCTGTCGACGGACGAATTGTCCATAAAATGCGTCTGATCCAGGGTCAGGCAGCGGCTGCCCGTCCGGGCGAACCCGCTGTTGATAAAAGTGCGGGCCCTTCCGTTGGAACTGGAACTGAAGTCGCAGCGGTCATCCCCGTCAATACCCATTGTGGGCAACTGATAGGTTTGCGCCGTGGCGGTCTCGAAGCCCTCGGTATAAGAAGGGCTAAGGATCAGCGGATCGTTCAGCAATTGTTTGATGACCGTGGTAAGTGTGTCATTGCCCGTCTGCGGATCGCCCGGGTTACTGACCCATATCCGTAGGGTATAGACGCCCGGAGCGGAAAGATCGGCCTTATTCGTAAAGGTATAGATGAATGAGCTGTTGGAAGCGAGTGGCGAAGGGATCGGTTCCGTAACGATCGCCCCCCCGTTGACCTGGTAGGACAGGGTATAGGCGCCTGTCGGGATGGTTCCCAGGTTCTTTACTTCCACCAACACCGGCGTGCCTGCGGTCAATTGGGAAGAAGAGAACATCCGGCCGGTATGCGGGGCGGGGAGCGAATCGACGGTAAGATCGTTGTCAAGCGCAGATAATGCGCATGATCCGCCCGAGGGCTGGATGTTGGCGGCGACGGAACGCCTGCCGGGGCCGCTCCCGTTCACGGCCCTGACGGCCAGCCAATAACTGCTGTCCTTGCCCAGACTGCTCAATAAATAGCCGGTAGCGCCGGTATTGGCGATAACCTGCATGGTGTCGCCCTTCAATTCCATGATATCGTAGCTTGTCGCGGAAGGGATGGCGCTCCAATTGATCTGCGCATATCCCTGGCAGGGGTTGGTGAGGGTGATGACGGGCTGTCCTAAAATAGTAAAAGGAAAATCGCTGACGTCGCTATAGGCCGTTGTGTTTCGCGTGATGCGGATCAGCCCTTGGTTGGTGGCTGTCGCCGGAACCGTCCAGGGATACAGACGGCTCGTGGCGGGCACGCTATTGCTGATGGTATTCCAGGTGCTTCCGTTATCCGGCGAATATTCCAGGGTAAAGCCATTGAGATCGCCTCCGTAAGCGCTCCAGCGGATAGTCTCCGCATCCCCGGGCACCCAGGTCTCGTTGCCGAAAGGATATTCCACGGTGACCGAAGGCTGGATGATTTGGTAAGCAATGACATAAGGCTGCGGCCCCATGGGGATGCTGGTGCCGGTGATCTTAACGGTAAAGAATCCCCCCGCAGGCGTATTAATGACCACCTGTTCGATATTATTGACATTATCCACGCCTTCGACGGCGTTGTCGTTTACATTGGCGGGATTGCTATTCAGGATCATGGGGTAATGAACAACTGCATCGGGGGAGACGACGGTGAGATCGAGGTTATTGACCAGGGCGGTGGCGGCGAAAGGGGCGGCCGCCGGATCGGCCCAATACAACATGATCTTCACCTGTTGCGCGCCTGCGGGAACGCCGGGAATCGTAAAACTTTGGCTGCCGCCGTTGTTCATCGTGCCCGTGAAATACTGGCTATTCTCGATTGTCTCCACGGCTGTCCGCGCATTGAGTATACCGAAACCATAAGCGAAATCCGGCCCGGGGTTACCCAGATCCGTGGCGCTGTTACAGGTCACCGCCTTGATCAGGTCGGCGCCGGGGTCGGCGCCTCCATGCAACTGCCGGTATCGTTCATACAGAAGGGCCAGCGTACCGGCCACAGTAGGGCTTGACATGCTGGTGCCCGTCTCGGCTACATAGCCGTTATAGGGGATCGTGGAAGTAACATTCGTGCCACCGGCAACGATCTCCGGCTTGAGGCGGCCATCATTTACGGGACCCCTGCTGGAGCCCACGTTGACGCTATAGTTGCTATTGTCCAGGTTGCCGACAACCATGATATTCTTTGCGCATTGCAGACCGGACTTGACCGTTCCAAAGGCCAGCGGAAAAGGTGAACAGGTATACTGCCCGTCATTCCCGTCCGCAAAATTGTGCAATAAATGCGGGAAGCTGACCATCTGTGCATCGAGGTAATTGCTGAGGGCATCGTATTCGCCTTCGCCCGGACAGCCTGCGACGGCATCCGTATAGGAATTATTGGTGAGCACCATATCATAATCCGCTACATAGGTGGGCGCATTGGCGATGATATCGGTAAAGGATTGGCTGACGATCGTGGCCTGCGGGGCCATTCCCTTATACCGGGGATCGAGGATACCGCCGCCCGCGACAGTACCCGTGGTATGCGTACCATGCAGATCGGCCGAGTCGGGGCAGCGATCGATGAGCCTGCCCGTAAAGTCGATATGCGTATAGGGATCGGCATTATCGCCGATCCCGACCGTTACGTTTCGCCCCTGGAGATTTCTTCCGATGGACGCGCCGAGGGCGTCCAGTCCATGGGCTGCCCGGCTATTGTAATTCAGCGACCTGGGCTTCATCGATTGCAGCCCCAGATAGCTGATATAAGGGAGGACGGCGATACGCTGCATAGCCGCCCTATCGGCATGGATGAAAAAGGTATGATCGGGCTGGATCTTTGTCTGTACGATTCTTGCGCCCATTTCTACGACAGCGGCGATCGCTTCCTGCCTGGAGATGGCGCCGAAAAAACTTACCGCAATAGCATTGCCGGGATCATCAGGATCAAAGTCGGAGTTGTCGAGCAATTTTGCGGAGATCTTCAACTGCCCTGGAAGGGCATAGGCCCCGCTGATGCTAAAAGAGCTCAGGCCGGTAAGCGGAAACCCGTCCGGCAGTTCGGCCAGATAAGCATTCCCGGGGATATAATCAAAGAGATGAATACCGGCGGCGGCGAGCGAAGCCTTTTCCGCGACGCCTGGCAACCTGTCGAACTGGAGCAGGAGATAATAGCTTTTCCGATAGTGAATGGCGTTCAGGGAATCCTTGTTCGGACGCCCCGCGAGAAGATTCCTTCCCCCGTTAAATGCGCCTTCTTTAAAGAGCATGGGCCTTACCCGCTGTTGCGCCCTGACGGATTGGGTGACCAGGAGTAGTATACAACCGATCAGGCAAAGCCCTTTCCCGCAGCCTTTTTTGAATGAATGCAACAGGGCAAGCCGGAAAGCAGTGTTGGTTCTCAATGTATCGGAGAGGATTTTAGAGGTAATGGTAGCGATCTGCCAGTAAAAAACGCCTTTTCCACTGATTTATTTTGACGCAACGCGATCCGTATGTCAATATGGGCCGGCTTATGCGCAGGAAGCCGGTTTATATCTTAGATTTGCGCCCAATTAATGGATAAACCCTATAAAGATCATGTATAAAGCTGTTTTCCTCGATATGGACGGGACGCTTCTGAAAAGCGATCATTCCGTGAGCGAAGCGACCAGGGAGACCCTGCGGAAAATAATGGGGCAGGGGATACCCGTGATCCTCGTCTCCGCCAGACCCCTGGATGCCATGCTGCCGACGGCCCTTGCCATCGGGTTGCAGGATTACCCGTTGGTCAGTTTGAACGGCAGTTATATCGTAGAATCGGAAACGCCTGTTTTTCAATCTATTATCGACCTGCAAACCACGGCTGAACTGACCGCGGCCGTCCGATCCTTCGATGCCACGGTAGCCTATTATGTACAACGGGAATGGTTTGCCGAACGCAGCGATTCCTGGACCGAGCATGAGCAAAAGATCATGGACATACGGCTCCGGGTGCAGCCTTTTGACGAGATGGCGGCGGGCTGGGCCGGGCGGAAGACCGGACCGAATAAAATGATGGTCATGAGCGAACCGGCTTCCATCGATCATATCCAACAGCATTTGAGATCCCTCTACGGGGATCGGCTCAATATCTATCCTTCCAAGCCTACCTATCTGGAGATCATGGATACGAAGGCCTCCAAATCCAATGCCTTGCGGTTCCTGATCGGAAGGATGAATATCCGGCGGGAAGAGATCATTGCCATGGGCGACAATTACAATGACAGCGAAATGATAAAGTTCGCGGGGATGGGCGTGGCCATGGGCAACGCTCCGGATGAGATCAAGGCACTGGCGGACTATGTGACGGATACCAATAATGAAGATGGCGTGCGCAAGGCGCTGGAGCATTTTCTTGGAGAAATGGCCTGACAGGGAGCCCGATCGGGGAATTCGCCGGAGCGCGATGGCGGCGGCCAGTCTAAATGATCTCGTAAAGCCTGGCCAGGTTGATCAGCTCGACGGTATTGGATATTTTGAGCTTGTCGAGAATGCGCGTCTTATGGGTGCCGACGGTGGACTTGTGCAGGCTAAGGATATTGGCGATCTCGGATACCGAGCTCCCCTTCAGCATCTGCAACACCACTTCAAATTCCCTGTCGGACAGGTCTTCGAAAGGATTATCCTTTAATTTTTTGGTCAGTTCGCCGGAGAGGATCTCGGCCAGATTGTCGCTGATATATCTTTTGCCGCTCAGCACCTTTTGGATGGCGTATTTGATCTCCGATTCCTTTGAATATTTGTTGAGGTAGCCATGGGCGCCGATTTTCAGGAAGCGTTTTGCGAAAAAGACCTCCTGGTTCATCGTGAAGATGATGATCTTTACCGAAGGGTATTCTTTCAAGAGGTAGGCAGTCAGACTGAACGACTCCGTGTGCGGCATATTGATATCCAGGATCAGCAGATCGAAGGTCGCGGATTTCATTTTTTTGATCACATTCTCCCCGTCTTCCGCTTCATCGATGGAGACATCCCGTATACAGCTATTGATCAAAAGTTTCAGGCCGGCCCTGACGATGGAATGGTCGTCTGCGATTAGGATGTTATGCATTTGTTTTCGGTTGAGGGAACTTGGCTCAAATATAGAGCATTAACTTGTATTAAAAGCGCAGGTCCCCCGCCGCTATCCTTTTTGCGGTTTTGCCAGGATGATCCCTTCCCGGTAGGATCGTACGGCTATCATCAGCCTTTTATATTTCCCGATACCGGTATGCAAAAAGAACATATAAAAGCCCGTGGACAGCCCTGCCAGAATCAGCCATTTGTAAATGCCATTTTGAAGCATGCCCGAAGCCCCGCTATTGGACAGCGCGAGGATCTTCTCCAGAACGTCCAGTATATAAAGGGGCGCGAGGATGCTGATCATACGGAAGGAATGCATATAGCTTTCCATGATATGCTCGATCCTGGTCAAAAAAGGGATCAGGCGGAGCGAAGCGAGGGTAGAGTAGCCTGCGTAGAGCAGCAGCCTCACATGGAAATAAATAAAATAGGTCAGGAGCAGGAAGATCAATCCCAGGAGATAAAGATCGGCGCCCTCGACCTGCCAGGAGGCCTTGAGCCGGTAAATGGCCAGCCCCCAAAGAACGGCGCCGGCAACGATCCGGCCTTGAAGCTTGCTTTTCACATAGAAGGGCCCGGCAAATGGATTATGCGTAGTCATTTTTTCCAGGTCGGAACTCAGGAGGGGACGTTCCTCCATCGATAGTTCGGGGAAACTGTCCCAGGACGTTCGTAGTTTGTTTAGATCCATATCAATTTTTCCTTTAGGGTGGGGTTATTTTGCGGGGTTGGGTTTTCCCGGGCCCTGGTATGTTCATTCAGGGGCTGAGGTAAAGGATGACTGACTTTCCGGAATGCGGGATGTACAGGGTTGGGATCTGCCGGGCGGAGGCCGGAAAGCTCTTCGTTCCGATGCGACGGCCATTTTTCAAGATCCAGGAACAGCCTGATCCTTTCGCTGTCCTTAATATCCCCCACGACCTCCCGAAAATTAGCCATACTCTTTTGATAGTCAGGCGATTTGAATTGTATCGCCGGGTCGGTGCCGGGCGTCAGGCTGGCCGAGATCGAGCGCAGGGCGGCCATATTGATACATGCCCTTAAAAACAGGGCTTCCTTATCCTCGCCGGCCACGTTGACCTGCAGGTTTTGCGAGGCTGCGGCAATGATGTCCGTGAACAAGGATTGGTGCGATGCGTAATTGCTGGTGAAAAGTCTGCAGATGGAATAGACTTTTTTGTGCAGGTTCTTCAGCAGGGTGCGTGTATCGTCATCCTGGCCGAAATTCTTTTTCAGTTTGTTCATAGATACAATGGATTAATTCAGGGTCGCGATGGACATGCACCGGGTCGCAATCCTACCGTAAATATTTCAATAAAACCTGACTTTCGGTAATTGGAATTGCAGTTTCATTTACGCAAGAGGACAAGAGCCTGGAAGCCGTCAAAACGAAAACCATCTTTTAATAAATGAAGTACGCGATGTAAAAAAATAATATATGTTTCCCGACCCCATAGAATTAGTTAAAAAACTACAATCAATTAAACGTTTAACTACAATTCCCGGGATATCTTGTTAATAACTTGTTGGTCAGTAGCAAGAGCACAGTGGGAACAGGTTAAGGCCAATAAAAAATCCAATTCAATGAGTTATGTGTCTCTTGAAAATTCAGAGCCCTTGCTGAAATGTTTTGAGGCGATCGCGGAAGAGAATTCTTCTATAGTAACTGATTCAATCCTGTATCTTTCCGGAAAAACGGGTAAAGGCTTTATTACCGTTGCCGGCATCCCTGCCGGCATTGAAATAATGGCGGTAAATTTGTCCAGCCTCGCCGAGGATCTCACATTTAATTTTTTACCATCCAAGTCGGCTTCTGCCTATATTTTAAGTTTTGACCAGATCACCGTTCCCGGCGGCGGCGAACAGGATATGTCCTTGTCATATGGGGGTATTCCCGCCAACAGGGTCAGTTCCTCCATATCCATTACGGACGGGGATTATGGCAAGCAACTGGTATATCCCAGGGAAAGGGAGATCCGCTCGCTCATCGTTCGTGTTCAAAAATCCAGTCTCGATCGCCTGGTGCGGGATGCCGAAGCCGGTACGATCCGGTCCATGTTGCAAACGGCAAATGGGGGTTCCTCGCTGAGTTGGCCTATCAATTTCAAATACCGCCTGCTGATCAATGAGTTCATGGAGGCGATCGTACAGCATCCTTTCCGGGAATTGTTCGCGGTCCGGAATATTTCCATACTCATGGAATACCTGTTGCAACAGTTCTTTGTCATGGACAAACTGGGAAAAGACGGAAATTTCCTGAGCGCGCAGGACATGCACAACCTCTCGATGGTGGAAGATCATTTATGCACGAATTACAAAACGGAATTCCCCGGCATCGAAAAGTTATCCCGCGTATCGGCAATGAGCCCGACCAGTCTGAAGACCAAATTCAAAAAATATTACGGAGAGACCCTGTTCGGATATTACCAGAAGAACAAGATGGAGCATGCGCGTAGATTACTGGATGGCAAAGTACCCGTAAAAGTCGTCGCCACGGAGATCGGGTATTCCAACCCTTCTCATTTTACGCTGGCTTTTAAAAAAGAATACGGCTTCTCGCCCTGGCATTATCTTAACCCGCATTAGATCCGGATCTTTTCCTTACTAAACCCAATAGACAACGATGCCCCCCCCAGACCCACTTTTTTATGAACAGCTTCCGGTTGGCCTGACACTTACCGGCCTGAGGATAGACGCACAGTGCCTGGATATTACGACACCCGCTTTCGAAGGGGAAGGATTGGTATTGACCTTCCTGCACTGCAAGGGAGAGATCCGTATCGCGCCTGGTAACGGAGATGGCTACCTGCAAGAGGCCAGCCATGGCCTGGGGCTGTTGTCTGTCGCTAATAAGCCCTTACAGTTCAGTTCCGATCAGCCTGCCGGCTTTTCGGCTATCATCCTGTTCATCGACCGGAGCTGGATCGCCGCATTTATGAAGGATAATATTCATTTTTCAAAAATAGAACAGGCGCTGGAGGAGCAGGAGCGTATCCTTTCCTGCAGGCTCGGCAGAAGGCAGTTGTCCCTTTTGCAGGCGATGGCGGCGGGTAAACGGGCCGGGGGGGCCAGCCTGCTGGAATTGCAGAACGGCGCCTTGTCGCTGCTGGAATATTTTCTCTGCAACCGGCACAGGAGCCTGCTAGGCGCCCATGCATCCGAAGCCATCGGCAACGAAGATGATCTCATCCTGATCAGGGAAGTGGAATCCTATATCTCGGAGTATTATTGTTCGGACACTTTTACGGTGGATTCGATCCTGAAAAAGACCTATACCAGCTATCATAAGCTCAATTTCCTGTTTAAGTCGATACATGGCATGACCATCTCCGAATATATCCGGAACAAAAGGATCGAGCGATCGAAGGAGATGATCGCCGACAATGCCAAGTCCATCAGCCAGATCGCCTATGAGATCGGATATTCCAGCATCAGCAATTATATACTGGCCTTCAAGAAGATCTACCAGATCACACCCGGCAAGTATAAAAAGCAGATGGACAGTCTCGCTTAGCAGGCGCCGCATCCCGCCGGCGATCAGGCTTACATTCCCAGGCCTTTGTTAAATCTCAGTGCCACCGTCGTGCCTTCCCTTTCCCTGCTGTCCAGGGATACGATACCGCCGATCCTTTGGGTAAGGTCGAAAACGAATTTATGGCCGAGCTGGCTCCCGCTGCGGATATCGTCCAGGTTTTCGTTTTGCAGAAAGGCGTCGATCTGCTGCTGATTCATTCCCTTCCCGGTATCTATTACGGAAATGAAAATATAGGCCCCTTCCTCATAGGCCCTGATCGCTATCTTACCCTGGTCGGTATATTTATTGGCATTGTCGACCAGGTTACGTATGATAGTGATCAGGATATGGGGGTCGGAGAACATCTTCAGTTCTTCGGGGGCGTCGATATACAGGCTATTGCCTTTTTGCTGCACCTGATCCCGGAAGAAATCATCGATCTCCTGTAACAGCGGCCTGATGGGGAACGATCGTTCAGCGATGCGGAAATTGTTCCGCTGGGCGGTCACCCATAGCAGGAAGTCCTCCGAAAAAGTATAGAGCTCCCCGGCGCCCTTTTTGATCCCGTAACTGCGTTCTTTCAACTCGTCCCGGGAAAAACCGGCGAGGTTGTCGTTCAGATCGGCCGCAAGCATGCTGAGGAACCGGATCGGAGAGCGCAGATCGTGGATGACCAGCGAGATCAGCTTCTCCTTCATCTTACTGGTCTGCAACAGGGCTTTTTGCGATCCCTGCAATTTTTCCACGGTCTCTTCCAGGGCGACCACCGTGTCCTTCAATTTGTCGGCCTTGATACGGATCTCCTTTTGCTTCTGGTTCAGCTTGAATTGGGACTGCACCAGGAAGAACACGAGAAGGAATAGGGCAAGGACGGCCAGGAGGGAAAACCAGCCCGTTTGATAAAAATACGGGATGACCGATATATTCCATTCCCTATAGGAGAAATTGTTCTTTCCGAAGCCCTTGACCTTTCTCACCAGCAGCGTATAATTACCTGCTCCCAACCTGCTAAGGTTGATATTCCCGTCACGCGGCACTTCCTTCCATCCGCCGGCAAGCCCTTTTACAAAATACTCCAGGTACAGATTGTTCCGGTCACCCAGATAAGGGCAGGAGATCTCAAGGAACAGGGTATTATATCCGGCGGGTAATTCGATGGAATCCTTTTTCGGCTGGGTTTTTCCGTCGATCTCGATATTGTTGATCCCGATAGGGCCGGCGGGAAAATCCGATCTGAGGGAATCCGTGTGAAAACAGACGATCCCCTTCATCGATAGGAGCGTGACGAAACCATCAGGGGTGATCAGGCCGGAGGAATTGACGCCGCCATTGAATTCATTCGTTCTCAAGCCATCCCGCCTTCCATAATAGTAATAATAGAGCTGACCCGCGACGGAATCGCACCAGGTATCCATATCGGCTTTCGGTATTTTGAACAAACCTTTGTTACAGGCTATCCAGACATCCCCCTTTCTGTCTTCCAGAAAACAATGGGCCGTGACCAGGAACCTGTTCTTATCGAGCGGCATGTGGAAGAACCGGCCATGGCGATAATAATAATATCCCTGTCCATAAGTACCTAGTAACACGGAACTGTCCCTGCAAACCTGTATACAGCGTACGTGCGCCTCCCTGAGCTCCGGAACGATGGCCGCCTTATTGCTGCGGGAATCGTATTCGATCAGGCCATGACTCCCCCCGATCCAGAGCAGGCGAGGGGAAACCCGGCTGATACATTCCCCCGGTCCGTTGAAAGAAATATCGTCGTTATTGAAGACAAGCTCGAAACTGTCGGCTTGCCGCCGCCATAATGATTTGTCTGTCAGGCAATAAAGATCGCCTTTCGCGTCCTCCGCGTAACCCGCTACGGGTCCGTCCAGGGCGGGAAATATTTTGGCCGGCTTCATGCCGGCGGTCAGCATGCGCGGCAACCTGTAGATCGACGTCCATACAGCATTGTCGCGGTCGATAAAAAGGCATTTTTGCCAAAGCGGCAGATTGGGTTGCAACAGGCCGAACTTCCCCTCGCTATTAAAGATGAACCGGTCGGTGAGGATATCCTTGCCATCGCGTAAGGCCATGGGCCCGAAAAGGTAACGGGAAAGTTGTTCATGCAAAAGCGGGGAAAAGGCGGGGGTCAGGAATTTGCCCTTTCGAAGGGTATAGAACCCTTCGGTTTGGGTAGCAATGATCAGGAGATCCAGTTTGGCATCGAAATCAATCGCGGACACGTTATTGATGAAATCGATATCCAGCAGGTAATCTCCCCTTAACCCGCCCCTGGCATCGGCGGTAATCCGGTACAGCCTTTTATTCACCAAAAAGTGATTGATATCCCCGGTGAACAGTCGAAAAGTATCCTTTCCCGCAAGATGGCCCCGGGTGTCGATCGCCAGATCCCCTCCAATCGGCCCGGTTCCAGCCGTAGTTACTCCGTTCTGATATACTGATAACACCTTATCGTCTTTTAAAACATAGAGTTTTTCGTCGCAAACCAGGTACTTAAGGGCATGATCGGGGGCCGGGGACAGCTTGGTCAGTCTGCTGCCGGCATAGTAGTAAAGCGTATCGTTATAGAGGAGGTAAAGATGGGAGGGGTCGACCGAAAAAAAATTCCGGTTATTATCACGTAATTCATTGAATATCAAATTTCTAATACCTGTGACTTCGTCCGGCGGGGCATCCCTGAGAAAAGCGTCGAAATTGAATAGCCGTTTTCGGTTAAGCAGGAAGGGCTTTTTGAGGCCAGGGGCATTTAAAGGCTCCAAAGAGGGTTTGTTTCCAGCGGAAAAGCCGTATAAATGACGGTCGGTGGTCTGGCAGTAAATATTGCCGTCCTTTTCGCCCAGGGAAAGGATATTGGAGCTCATCGCCGGCTTGTCTTCCGGGGCGTATAAAGTGAAAGTATATCCGTCAAAACGGGCTAATCCTACCTGTCCAGCCAGCCATAAGAAGCCTTTTTTATCAAAAAGCAGGTCATTAATGCTGTTTTGGGGGAGGCCGTTCTCGTCGGTAAAATGTTCTACATGATAATCCTTAAGGTAGTCGGTTTGGGCCGTGGCGGGTTTTCCAGGCAGCGTCAGAATAATTGCTATAACAGAGAACCTGATAAAACTACTTATCATTCCTTAGCCTTAAGGTTTAAATATAAAAGAAATAAAACGATATAATTGTCAAATACACGCGTTTTTTTAATACATGTAAATTTTAATACATGTATATTTTACATTCAAGATGAATTAGAAGGAGTTGAGTGCAAGAAAATGCTCCTTTTTTCGTTAAAATAGCGTGATTCCCTGATCCTGTATACATCCAAAATCCAATGTCATGAAAGCCCTTAGCCACCTGTTGTTCAAGTTTACCGTATCGTCCATGATCGTTTCCGCCCCGGCCATGATCACCGCCGGCAACAGCATGGAAGCCAATTATGGGACTGCAACCCCGAAGGGAACGACGGCCCCTTATAATTCTTCCGACGTCATCAAAAAATTCATTCGTTATACAGATTTCGCTTCTTCTTTGGTCAACACCGCGAACAAGGAATTGGCCGCGAAGTCGGCAAAGGAATTGAAGGAGCTGGCACATAGGGTGGAAGTGAAAATGCTTGTCGACCAGGCGATCGCCTTGTATGACAGCATCGGCCTTCGCCGGACGGGGCTGGATGAGGAAGCCTTTGAATATGCCTGGAGAGGATATCATACGCTGTTGAAAAAAGGCCTGATCCAAAAGAAGAATCTTTTGTCCATCTGTGATTTCAGCCAATCCTCTTCCCGGAAAAGGATGTATGTGATCGATGTGCTGCACAAGAGGCTCCTGTACCGTACCTATGTGGCGCATGGGCAAAACTCGGGATCGGAATTCGCCACTTCCTTTTCCAATGAACAGAATTCGTTCAAGAGCAGCCTGGGCTTTTATCTGACCGGCCGGACCTATTACGGTCGCAACGGGCTTTCCCTGAAGATCCAGGGGATGGATACCGGGTACAACGACCTGGCGAGCAAACGCAATATCGTATTGCATGGATGTACCTATGCCGGCCCGACGCACCTGCATAATTATGGAAGCCTGGGCACTAGCCTGGGATGCCCGGCGATGCCTGCCGGGATGAGCCCGCAGATCATCCGGACCGTCCGGCATGGGTCCTGCTTTTTCATTTATCATCCGACAAAAACATACCTGGAAGGATCGCCTATCCTGAACGGCTAGTAAAATAAGATATCTGTAAATAGAAAACCCGGGCCGATCCACAAGGATCGGCCCTTTGCATTTCTGTGTCCGACATAGTACCCGACATATTTAAAATTAAGAGTATACATTTAGAACTTTCTATATGGTTTAAAAATTCAATCTTTAAATTAGTACTGAGTCGCTCAAATCTCCGGCTCACGGAGAAAAGGATCTGGTGGAACCGGCTTATTTTAATTGCTGTTTTTCCTGGCTGGTAGCCCTTATCCCATAAAAATCCGCATTACGCCCTCTCCCGACTGGTTAAAATGGTTTCGATCTTGAAAGCCTTCTTATGAACAGCATTTTTAATGGCAGATCCTACGGTTACCAGGATCTCTGTGCCCGCACGGATATTGCCGGCCACTATGAGCCCGTATTCCGGCATCATTCCAGGAGGAGCGATGTCTGCATCACCCTGCGTCCCGTCTCTATTCCAGGGGACGATGAAATGATAGCCGCGTGCGCCCTGCTCGAATGGACAAAGGAATCGCCTTCCCCCGCGGTGGATCGTGTAGAGGCGGAAAAAAAAGTGCTGGACACGATCGCCGATTCGGACGCGGGTCAGACCTTTCTGGGAACGATCGACGACCAGGCCGCCTTTCTGACCGGCATTTATAAGACCCTCCAACATCCTGTCAGCGGTATTTACCCGGCCAGGGAAGGCGACTATATCCTCACCCTGCAGATGCCCCTTTATCCCCGCGCGGCTTCGATGGACGATCTTTCCCTTTCCGTATTGCAGGCCTGCCTGACCCATTATTTTTCTTATTCTTCCGTAGTAAAGATCCTGGCCAGGATCAATAAGAGCGATCCGGGGGAAAATGAATTATACGAAAAGGCCGGGTTCCGGTTCCTGCGCGAAACGGAACAGATCAACCGTCTGTATTATCATACCGGGGCGGGATACCTGGATCGCTAGGCGGTCAGGCAGGCAGGCCGGTCTCGATCTCTGCCGGGCCAAGCGCAGATAATGCGCATGATCCGCCCGAGGGGGAAAGTATCAGGCGGGCAGGCGGATCGTAACTGTGGTTCCTTTGCCTTTGCCGCTCTGGATAGACAGGCTGCCCTTGATGATCTTCAGCAGATCCTTGATGATAAGATAGCCGAGCCCGTTGCCTTTTCGGTTATCTACATTGGCGGAGGAAATGATAAAATGGTCGGCCATGACATTGTTGATCTGTTCCTGGGTCATACCGACTCCGGTATCCTGGATGATGATCATCACGCCTGCCTGGCTGCGCGAGCTGCTGACCTGGATATAGCCTTCCGGCGTAAAATTGATCCCGTTGAGCAGCAGGTTGTATAACACGACCTTTACCGGGTCGATGAATTGATACAATAGCAATCGTTCCTCCACCATGTTGATCAGCCTGATCTGTTTTTGTTTGGCCATCCAGTTAAAGATGCCGAACAAATGGGCCGTCAATTTATGCAGCGAAAAACTTTCTTTTGCCAGACGTCTTTCGTCATTCCGGTATTTGATCCAGTTGAGGATATTGGTGGACAGCAATTCCAGTTCTTTCGACGTATTCATCATCTCCGTTACGGTCTCTTCCTGCAATTCTTCCGATAGCTCGTGCTTTTTTTCCAGCAGGCTCTTGCCGGCCATGTGTAAAAAGCGTAAAGGGGTGACCAGGTCGTGGCTGATGATGGAGATCAGCCTGGTCTTGATATGATCGGTCTTTTCGAGCTCCTCATTTTTGAGCTTGAGCTCCCTGGTCTTGACGGCAATTTGTTGCTCCAGCCTATTCTGCCGGATCTGGAATTGGCGGGTGCGGAGACCCACGAGGCTTATGATCAGGGCGGCCAGGCAGCATACGGAGAGCAGCCAGGCCCATTCCTGCTGGTACCAATGCGCGGAGATGCCGAAACTGCTCTCCTTGAACGAATAATTGTTCCTCCCGGAACCATTCAGCTTACGGATCTGCAGCCGGTAATCGCCCGGTGGAAGATTGCTAAAGCGGATGGCCGGATCATTTTGTATCTCCAGCAATTGCCATTTCGGGGAATAAGGCTCGAGCTTGTATTCGATATAGGTATTCTCCGCGCCCGCCCATGCGGGAAAGCCGAGCCGGAAGGCCAGTTCATGCGTATTCGGCGGCAGATTGGGCGGAACCAGCGAAGCGGTATTCATCATTTCCCCGTCGGCATAGCCGGCATCTATATAAATATTATCGCCCTGCACGGGTGGATCGGGTACGGTGAGATCGATCCGGATCAGGCCATCCATGGAAGGAAAGGATAGGGCGCTGTCGCTGAGTGAGAGGGCGCAGGGCGTACAGCCCCCGTTCAGCTCGGTGATATCCATCCCGTCATTTTTGCCATAGTATTGATAATAGATCTGCGGGATATTTTTTTCGAAGGCATTTACCATGTCTTCCGGCAAAACCCTGAACAACCCTTTATTGGTGCTGATCCAAAAAAATCCGTTCCTGTCCGGAATAAAGCAATGGGCGTATTGCAGGTATTTATTCTTGTCCAGCGGTATGGGTTTGAGGACGCCCTGTTTCCAGAGAAAGATCCCTTTTCCATAGGTGCCGATAAAAAGATACCCTTTATATTTCCATAATGCGCGGATACAGGTACCAGGTATATAGAGCATCGTATCCAGACGGCCGTTCCGGGTGTCGTAACGCGTCAATCCGCTACAGGAAGCGATGGCCAGTTGCCCGGGAGCTATTTCCAGCATGGAAAAAGGGGCATGGCTGTTGACGTCCGGTTCGGGATACCGGTAAGTATAATTGATCTTTCCGTTCTGAATTTCACCTATGCCGACGGCGTTCGCCAGGTACAGGTTATTTCCGGACAGGGCAAAACCCGTTGTGATGGAGCCCTTTCCCGCATAGCCCGTGGTTCTTCGATGCGTCCTGTAGGAATAGCTGTAGACGCTGTCCGCAAAACTGTACCATAGCACGCTGTCGGGGGTGATCAGCAAAAAATTATCAAAAGTGAGTGTTTTGACGGGCAGCAAATCGGTCGGGGGCGGGGGGCCGCCAAGGATCGCCGCCCGATGCCCCAGGCGGTTAGCCATGATCGAGCCGTTCGGGAGGGCCAGTTGGCTGTAACAGGCCGTCGTCTCGGTAATATCCGGAGGGTTTTTTTTAACGGGGATCAGGTGGTTCTTCCTGACCAGTACGATACCCCTGGAATTGGTACCGAGGAAGAGGATGCCATTCTTCTCGGCGTATTGGGCATAGTCGAGCATCATATCGGTAGGGACGGCCTCGCTGATCAGGCGGGCGGTGAGCCGCTGGCCTTTATATTCCAGCAACCAGGCGCGCGATCCCGCGATGACGATCGGGTGGGCCATGCCGCTTTCCCAAAAGATCCGCTCTTTTTCGTCCAGGGAGAACCTGGGCAAACCAGGTATATCCTTTTCAGCGACCAGCCGGGCCGCTGGGGGGCGGTTGGCATCGGTATCCAGCCGGAAGAGCTGGCGCCGGGCGGTAAAGACGAATAATTGCTCTCCCAGACGGAACAGACGGGCGTCTTTTTCAATGGGAATGACCAATACGGGGTCTTTTATGCCGGCGGTATAGTCATAGAGCCCCGGAACCAGGCCATATACGGTATCCGTATGATAGATCAGGACATGGGTATCGCTGACAGGCATAAGGATATCCTTTGCGCAATTAAATCCGAAGTCGGTGGACGGTTGCCCGGCCGATTGCCGGAACATCTGTCCGGATGAAGCAAGCCCGATCAGCCTGACCGTCGACGAACGGGTGTTGAGGGTCACCCGGTCCAGGAATTGCAGCCGGTTCTGGATGATGAAAAAGATATTCCCCGCTTCGTCCACCGTATAGATCCTGCCTGCCAGATTTTTGAGCATGAGCAGCATGCGTTCTGAAGATAATTGTGGCGTATTGATCCTGGAGAAGGTCGAAAAATCCGCGCCGTTGTAACGCGTCACGCCTGCCTCGGTAGCGATCCAGAGAAAGCCAGTCGATTCATCCCATTCCAGGCCTTTGATACCGTTCGATGGGAGCCCGTTATCGGTAGTGAATCGCTCGACCCGGTAATTTTGCTGGGCATAGAGGGGGAAAGAACATCTCAGCGAGAGGAAAAACAATAAGCAGGCCCGGCATAGCTTCATGGCGACTGGGATTTTCCCCTGTTAAGATACTTAATAGTTGGCGATGATCAGTAATTGACGTTGTAAAGGGTAGCCAGTTCGATCAGTTCTTTCAGGTTGGCGGTCATGGTCTTTTCGAAGATCCTTGTCTTTACCGTCGAGATCGTATTCATTTTAACGTTGAGGGTTTCGGCAATATCCTTTGTGCCCAGGCCTTTCAGGACATAGTGCAGGATCTCCAGTTCCCTCGGGGCAAGGGCGGAGAAGGGATTATTCGGATGCCTGATACCTGCATCTTCGCGGGAAGGTTGTTCATTTTGCAGGAATTGCCGCAGCAGGCGGATCGTATCTTCTTCAGGCGTCGTCTTGGAAAGATAATGATTGACGCCGTATTGTTTCAACGCCTCTCCGTACACTTCCGCTGGCTGCATGGAGAAGGCCATGACCCGGAGATCGGGATAGAGTTTGCGGATATTGGGAAGGATTTCCAATGCGCTGCCGTCGCCGAAGATGATATCCAGAACCAGGTGCGAATGTCTCTTTCTGCCCAATTCCCTCATGAGGTCATGGCAGTTCCCCACTTCCTGCACATCCGTGAACCCCAGATGCAATTGCATCAATAGCTTGAGCCCTTTACGGATCATGCTGTGATCATCCGCCAATAAGATCTGTGGTTGCATAATATGGTTTGAGCTTATCCGGCCAGATCGGTTCGAGTCGCGAATAAGTGGTTTCACTTATGATCTACAATCGATTCAATAACATGTCTAAAATTCAGGAAAAAAAAAGAATCGACTGTAGAATAAATTCTACTCAATGTTCAAAGAAACCGATTAATATTGCATGTACAAATGGCCCTGCAATTTACAGTTTGGCGCCCATCACCTGATTCCTGCAATATCCTACGCCATTACCCTGACTTAACCATAGAATGCCTCTACTTTATCCTGTAATGTCAATACGCTCAGGGCCACAATCATTTTTTCGCTGGACCGGATTTTTAATTCCTTAAGACGATCGTTGTCATTTGATCTCCGGAAATGGGTGCGCGTTTCACGCGACTGATCCCAGGGTTCCGATATGCGTATAATTGTAGCATTCAATTTTTATATATGCCTGATTTTAGATTGAAAATCAATATGTTAAGAAATATTCCCTATGCTTCTTCGATACAGGGATCCCTTCCCCTCGAGACTGCTTTCGAAGTAGAGTATTTTTTCAATGGCCAGGGGAGCCCGATCATGGTCAAACCCATCTTATTGGGTACGGTGGTTATTTTCCTCGTTCATTTCCCCGAGACGGACAGACCCTCGATGGCCCTGGTCTATAATAAAAAGGAAAGTTGGTCGGATATTGAAAAGGAGTCGACCGGGTTGACGGAAGCCATCGGGGACGCGATCGAAAAATATTATTCATCGCGCTATCTGCCCTGGTCAAAAAATCAAAAAGAACGTCAATTCGATGTTCCCCGGGATAATCACCTCTTAAATTAACACCGATCATGACCGATCATGAAGGGGTAGATAAAAGGGATTTTAATTTGCAGGATTTCAGGGAAGGGTCGCCCGATGCTTTCCGGATTTTTTTTTTACAATTCTATGCTGAGTTCGTTTCTTTCGCCGATCTCCTTTTACGCGATAGATCTTCCGCAAAAAACCTGACTTCCGCGGCCCTTTTTCTACTCTGGGCAAAACATGCGGATTTTGACAGCGAAAGGAATATAAAGGCTTTTTTATACAGCAGCATCCGGGACAGCTGCCTGGATTATCTCCGACGTCTGCAGGAGAACCCGGGCGCCAGGGGAGACATCCCGGGGATCAGTTACCCCAACTCGCTGCCCGGCGGAATATTACGGGAGATCCGGGACTTTACGGATCGTCTCGACGCTGGTATTTAATTTTATTTCCTTCTATCAGTTAGGACAAATCCAGGCTGAGGCTGCCCTTCGGTGCTCAGCAGGGCCCAATCCCCCTGGGCCTGTTGTTAACTTGCTTATGATTGGGTAGACCCTTTTTTGGAATCTAACCTAAAATTTATTATGTGGATAAACTGAATATAACACCTATTATAGGAGCTTGAAAGAGATAAAGATAAAATAAACTTGGCCAACCAAATGGACAACTATTGAATATTTCTTATATCTTTACCTTCAAAACCAAATCCAGGAATGCCTGCAGTCAATTTTTACCTAAAAAAACCTCCCGGCAAATTCCCCCATGCCCTGATCTACCTGCAGTTTAAGTACAGCGGGCAGAAACTAGTGTATTCCTTTGGGCAAAAGATCAACCCGCCCGACTGGTCAAAGGAGACAAAAAGGGTAAAAAGCAACCGCCAGACCATTTTGGACGGTCGCTACGCGATTAACGAATTGCTGGATAAACTGGAGAAACACTGTCTCAAAGTGTATGACGAAGAACGGGTAAAAGGGGTGCCTCCGGCATCGGTTATGAAGTTCCGGCTGGATGCTTTTTTGAGACAGCAGGAGGGAAGGAAAAAGGAGCCCGTTATCTATCAATTGATCGATGGGTTTATCTCCGGTGAAATAAAAAATAAGGGGAAGGAAAGGAGTCCGAATACCATAAAGAATTATGCGACCCTAAAAGCGCATTTACATGCCTTCGATATCCGGACAAGATACCATCTGCAGTTCGAAAACATCAACCTGGATTTTTTCACCCGGTATATAAATTTTCTCCGGGACGAGAAAAAGCTAAAACCGAATTCTATCGCCCGGGATATCGGCGCCTTGAAAACCGTCATGAGCGAAGCCGTCGAATTGGGTTATACGACGAATATCCAGTTCCGACATAAAAAATTCAGTATCGCCGCAGGACAAACGGACGCCGTGCATCTGACTGAAAAAGAGATCGCCCGGCTTTACCGGTTCGATTGCCAGGGCAACAAGCGCCTGGAACAGGTGCGGGATCTGTTCGTATATGATTGCTTCACGGGTGTCCAGCCGCAGGCCTCCCGCAGATCGTCATCAAGCAAGGAAATTAATAAACAGTTGATTATCAATAATATAGATGGCGATCCGCATATAAGCGTACCTATTGCGGGGCCGGGAGCGCCTGTGATCCTTCCCTGTCACCCTTTCGTGACGGAGATCCTCGGGAAATACGGCGGCAGCCCTTCCCATTTGCCCAAGGGGCCGTCCAATCAGAAGTTTAACGACTATATCAAGGAGGTCTGCCGCCTCGCGGGTTTGCAGGAAAAAGGGCGTTTGGCGACCTCGGCCGGTCTCGAGCTTTGGGCTTGTGTTTCATCGCGTACCGCCCGCCTGTCGATGGCGGCTCATTTTTATAGCTCGGGGCATCCCGTTCATGAATTGCTGCGGATCACCGGCCATAGTACGGAAAAGGCATTTTTAAAATATATTCATGTTAGGGTGGGGGTGAACGGCCGTGAAAAGAGCTGACCCGCTATAATCTAATTACAAAAGCAAACGATGAGCAATCCAAAAACAATAACCATTGCTGCTAACAGCAAAAACCCATTAACGGTTAACCGCTTGGGATACGGCACTATGCGACTTACCGGCCCCGGGATTTATGGCGAACCGCAAAACCGGCCCGAAGCCCTGCAGATTTTGAAGAAGGCGATACAAAGCGGTGTTAACTTTATTGATACTGCTGATTATTACGGTGAAGATGTAACGAACCGGATAATAGCGGAAGCTTTATATCCATACCCCGAAGATTTAGTGATCTGCACTAAAGTTGGTGGCGCCCGGAAGCCCGATAAAAGTTGGATCCCTTTTAACAAACCCGAAAACTTGCGAGCCAGCATTGAAAATAACCTGCGTACGCTTAAAATTAATCAGGTAGCACTGGTACATTTCAGGGCGATGGGCGGCGTCATGAATTTTGAACAATCCATGGAGGCTATGTTTCAGATGCAGGAGGAAGGTAAAATATTGCATGTTGGCGTAAGCAATGTAACCAGGAAGGAACTGGAAACAGCTATGAAAATGGGCGAAATTGCCTCTGTAGAAAATATGTATGGTCATGCCCAGCGTACTACGCATAAAGCTGGTCATATGGAAAGCAATGGAGGCGAAGAAGTGCTGGATATATGCGAAAAAAATGGGGCAGCATTGGTGCCCTATTTCTCGTTGTTCCTGTCGATGCCAAAAAAAGATGTGCGTATTGCTGAAATTGCCAAAAAATATGGGATAAATGAAATACAGGCAAATATTGCCTGGCTGCTACATAAATCGCCTTGCATTTTGCCTATTCCAGGCACCTCATCCCTGGTGCATTTTCAAGAAAATATATTGGCTGCCAATATTGATCTGACTGCAGAGGACATGCAATTTTTAGATTAAATTAGGTAATGCTTTGCTATGACTCCTCCGGGGAAAGGCTTTACATCCACCAACTTTAGGTAAAGCGGTATGGAAAGACCATCGAAGATCGGCTGTCCTGCTCCCAATGCCACCGGATGAATACCCAAAACGCATTCGTCGATCAGCCCCGTCGCTATCAGGCTTCGCATGAATAGAACTCATTTGTTGGCGACCAGGGTGAGTAAATACTCGTCCAGATTGGCATATCCCGCGGCAGTGCCTTCCTTGAAGAAGCCCCCTGCGATGAACTGTTCCAATTCGGAAAGGCTCGTCATCTTTTTGACAATGTTAACGGTGGTTTTGCCCGGCCCTGCTTTGAAGGAGTTGGTGGTCAAGGACGAAGTAAAGACCATATTGATGGGATTCCCGTTCTCATCGCAAAAAGAATTCCTTGTAGTGAAACTTGACTTGGGTTTGATTTCGATATATTCAGTCAAACTGTAGCGGGCGGCAACATTCTCGGGGGAGACCATGGCAAACAACCAACGACCGCCTTCCCGGAAATCCATCTCCTTGGTTTGGACCCGCCACGGTTTGGGGCCCATCCACTGATCCAGTATTTCCGATTTTGTAAAGGCATCCCAAACGAGATCGAGGTCGGCGGCAAATTCCCGTGTAACGTGAATGGTTGCCGTGGCTTTGTCTACGGTGAAATCAAAAAAAAGGTTCATTTCTTCTTATTTTTTATGGTGGACAATACTTGATCGAGTTGCTGGAACCTTTCTTCCGTAATCTTCCGGAACTGGTCTACCCAGATATCGATTTCTTTCATTTTATCGATTTTAAACTCATAAAAGATTTCCCTGCCGTCTTGCCTTTGGGCAAGGAGGTCGCATTCGGACAGGATGCGCAAATGTTTGGATATGGACTGGCGGGTGATGTCGAAATGCTCCGCAATAGCGTTGGGGGTCATTGCCTGCACGGCGATCAGGACCAGGATCGCTCGTCGGGTGGGGTCCGCAATTGCTTGGAAAATGTCTCTTCTCATGGTGGTTAATATGAAGCTGATCGGTTGCAAATATAAGCGCAACCGATCGACTTCGCAAATTTTTTTTTAAATCGGGGAATTTGTCCGGTAAAAAAAGGGCGGATTGTTCCTACTTAGCCCGGTCTTCGTAGATGCCGATCATAAGAAGCCATGCTCCCGAAATGAGGAATGCGAATAACACAATGATGGCGATAGCTGCGATGTAAAGCCCTGAGCTATAACCTAGAATAAGAAAAATGGCACTTATAACCTCAACGAGGTAGCATAGGGTGCCGCCTGCAAGCCGCGGCGCAGTCAACCCAACAGAACTCATACCCGATCTGATAGCTATAACATAGCCCCTAATGAAGATGACCGTGGCGATGAGCCAGAGGCCAAGCCACTCAAAGCCGAGTGCCCCAAGAGATTGTTTCCCAATAAGCGCAAGACTGCTGGCCATGAAAATTGCAGTGAAGCCGGTCAGCATATTAATCGCCCGATTTTTATGTGTCGTGTTTTGGATAATGATCTCGTGATTGATCGACATCGCGACGAAAATCAGACCTGCAAGTGCGGCCGCGCCACCACCTACCATCACAAAAAAGTTATTCCATTGCTCTGGCATAAAATATTTTTTCTCAGTTAATTCCAGCAGGTTCAATACCAAACACGCTGCTTTCTGTTTTACTTCCCAATCTGGCTATGCTTTAGGCCTCCGAATGTAAGATTATTTCACGCAGGGCCGAAACCGCGCGTCTCATGGTCGGGTCAAAGGCCCCCGCGCCTTCGGCGCTCATATTTTCCATCCATTCGCTTAGCCTGTAAGCTCCCCCGAATGAAACTAAAATCCGATGGATTTTCTGGAATCCGACTTTTGGCAAATCCCATATTGTGCGTAGTTTATTTTGTTATGAATCTTGATTTCAAAATTGATTCTTCTATTACTTTTTTGTCTTTTTCGTTGTCGTATATAATTGATATGTTAAATTCTTTGTTGCTCAATTCTGCTATATACATTGAAGTCCAATATGTATAGTTTTTGTCTTTATGAAATATTTTACTTTCAACTACGAAAAATTTTATTTTGTCAATGAATACTTCTCTTGTTTTCATTATAACGTCTGAACCAATTTTGGCATAATTTAACTTCATAAATTCAACAAGTTTGTCTACGTAACCTTTCAATGTATACTTTACTATATTAGAATTGTTCTTGTAGTCAGCCAATATGATATTTATTTTACTAGAGTCGCTTTTTTCAAAAGAAAACAAAATATTATCATCGTTGGATTGATTTTGTAATTTATTATTTTTCAAAATCAAACTGTCCCCAGCTTTAATCGCAGAAATAAAATTATCAACTCTAGTTTTATAATTTTTTGGTTTGGTATATAATAAAAGTACTTTTTCAATTTGATAACTTTTTTGCCCATTTGAAATAATTGAGTGGAATAAAAAAGTTAGGGCAACTAATGTTCTCATTTTTATTAAGTTAAATAACGTTATATTTAATATTGTCTCGCAACGTCAACCGAAATTTTATGCAACACTCAAATATAGTTTATAAGACGGAATGTCATAAAAATACTACCGTTGATAATCGGGCAATTCATGTCATACATTTCGAAACCAATTTGGAAATATCTGCTTTTAAGGCGATTTGCTTGAACTGACGGTTATACGCTGGTTCTGTTAGGGAGACCTTTCGATCGCATAGGTATCATAGATGCTGTCGTTTATTATCTGAATGGCTATCTGGGTTACCCATGATTTTTTCAACCAACGACTTGGGTTGGCCAAAACCATTGACGCTAAGTTGGCGATTTCTATTCCTTGTAACGGACTTATAGTAATACTTGTAATATCAGTTTTTTCGGTTGAAATAATCTATTTGCTATAATCCTCAGGCTTAACGTTAATGTAATAATCGCAATCAATATGACGAAGGCAAGGATAAAGAGAATCTGGCATTTTGTACTTAAAGCGTTCGGCAGACTCTAAGGATAGAATCATTAAACTCGTGCCTGGAGATTTAGTATCATACGCAACTGGGAAGTTTTTATTTAATGTTAATTGTTTTACATCTCCCATCCTTACTTTTCCGCATTGGTTTAGGCTAGCTTCTCCCGAATACTTTTTATCATCGACTTGATGTAGCGTATCGAACTAAAAAACCCGCTGCCAGAGCGGGTTTTAAAGTAACGGAATAATATTGTGCCCGGAACAGGACATTTTTCGAACCATTTCCTGGCAGATCTGGGGATGGTCGCCGAGTTAAACGCTGGTGAAATCGCTCGCCCGCGCCGGCGGACAACCGGTGTATCGATAGCGGACAGTAGGGGGTTGGACTACCGGCGCAATTAGTTGATTTTCAATTATTTTTGGGACTGGCATTTTTTTGGCGACGTATTGGCATGTTTATCGGATACTTCAGGACCGCATGGCGTAATATTGTCCGCGGCAAACTTTACAGCGCATTGAATTTACTGGGGCTGGCGACCGGAATGGCCGTTGCCTTTCTCATCGGCCTTTGGGTGCATTACCAGTTTTCCTATGACCGATTTGTCCCAGGATATGAACAGGTCTACCAGGTGCGATTCAATTACAGTGATAATGGGGTTATCCGGAATCAGGCCGAGGTCTGTCTGCCGCTTGTCGATGCGTTGAAGAAGAATGTTCCGGAGGTGACCCATGCGGCGCCGGCTTTCGATATCGGGCAGCAGGTGATGGTCGTCAACGACAAGCGCATCTATGGCAATCTCCAATATGTCGGGGAGGAATTCCTGCAAGTGTTCCCGCTTCCGCTGGTGGCTGGAGATGCCGCGACTGCGTTGCAGGGGCCATCCCCTTCGATCGTGCTCACCGAACGCATGGCAAGAAGCCTGTTCGGGAAAGAAGACGTATTGAACAAAACGGTACTCTTCGGAGGCGATGAACCGCTGAAGGTGACTGCTGTGGTGCGGGATCTGCCGCAAAATAGCAGCTTCCATTTCGACTACCTGGTCCCATTCAGCAATTTCATGCAGCTTCCCGGGTTAAAACAAGCGTTGACCAATTGGAATGAAGCATACTACCAGCTGTACGTCTCGTTGCGACCAGGGGCCAATGCTGCCGGGGTGAAAGATAAGGCCAGGCGGCTGGTCCGGCAGTATGCGCCGCAGTCTTATGCGACTTTCCACCGCGAGGCTATGTTCTTTCCGCTGAAGGACTGGCATCTGTATACGGACTTCAAAAATGGCCAACCGGCGGGTGGGCTAATCGACTACGTGCGGATGTTCAGTATCGTGGGAATACTGGTATTGCTGATCGCGTGTATTAATTTCATGAACCTGTCGACGGCTCGAAGCGAGCGGCGCGCGAGGGAAGTAGGGGTGAGAAAAGTGATGGGGTCTCTGCGCGGGCAGTTGATCCTGCAATTCCTGGTAGAGTCGCTGCTGATGACGACCCTGGCTTTCCTGCTTTCAGTTCTGCTTGTGCAGGCGGTGTTGCCTGAGTTCAATGCGCTGACCGGGGACGCCGTCAGGGTGCCCTACGGAAGCGGATGGTTCTGGCTGAGCATGCTCTTATTTGTGTTGCTGACGGGGCTGTTAGCGGGGAGCCGGCCGGCCTTCTTTCTTTCTTCCTTCCAGCCCGTAAAGGTTCTAAAAGGGGCGATGCGCATCGGGAAAGCTGCATCCTTTCCGAGGAAGGTATTGGTGGTGTTGCAGTTCACGTGCAGCATCGCCCTGATCATCGCTACCATCATCGTCTACCAGCAGATACAGTATGCCAGGAACCGGCCGAAAGGATATGACCCGAACCGGCTGATCGTATCGCGGGCACATTCGGATGCCTTTACGGCTTTCAAGCAGGAAGTGATGGGGTCCGGGGTAGTCAGCAACCTGACGAGATCGGCGAACCCGCAGACTGATCCTTTGGAAAAACTAACCATCGACAATTGGACCGGTCGGCTGCCGGACGAACCGTTGTCACTTGCGGTGAATGCCGTAGGCGATTCCGACTATTTCCGGACGCTGGAAATCGGCTTTGTTATGGGAGATAATTTCAGGGGCAATGAAGCTGCGGATTCGGGCAGCGCTATCATAAACGAGACGGCTGTACGTCGAATGCGGTTGAAACAGCCGCTTAACCAATATCTGGACTGCTCGTTCCACGGTACCGCTCATCGGTTGCGGATCGTTGGTGTGGTGAATGACGCACTGACGCAGAATCCCTTTGCCGCGGCGGAACCGTCCTTGTTCGTCTTTCAACCAAGCTGGTCCTGGCAGTACACGATGCGGTTGGCGCCAACAGTATCCACGTCCATGGCACTGGCAAAGCTGAAGACCATTTCCCAGAAGTATAGCCCGGAGTATCCTTTTACC
>OLLP01000605.1_pt1 | contig 29363 bp, 17 predicted proteins | sample 1604561 | NCBI WGS metagenome assembly OLLP01 (sample SAMEA104055722, study PRJEB20765) | soil metagenome | isolation source: soil | reverse complement strand
GGCGGCGCCAATGGCGCCCGCATTCGCCTGGCTCCTCAGAAATACTGGCAGGCCAATAACCCCGCACAACTAACGAAAGTATTGACGGCATTGGAAGGCATACAGAAAATATTCAATGAAGGACGGACCGGCGGCAAGAAAGTTTCGCTCGCCGATCTCATTGTATTGGGTGGCGCCGCAGCGGTAGAGCAGGCGGCTAAAGACGCTGGTCACGATATTGCCGTGCCATTTACGCCCGGCCGCATGGACGCTTCCCAGGAACAGACAGAGGTCGATTCTTTCCAATATCTCGAACCTGCTGCCGATGGGTTCCGCAATTTCCGCAAAACAAGATCCCATGTGCGGACAGAAGAATTCCTGGTAGACAAGGCGCATCTGCTGACGCTGACCGCTCCCGAATTGACGGTATTGGTAGGGGGCATCCGTGCCCTGAACGCCAACTACGACGGTTCCACCCATGGCATATTTACAAAACGCCCCGGGCAGCTCACCAATGATTTTTTTATCAACCTGCTTGACATGGGCACCGCATGGAGAACCGTCGGAGAGAACAAGGAGCTTTATGAAGGCTACGATCGCAATACCGGCAAATTGAAATGGACGGCTACCCGTGCCGACCTGGTCTTTGGCTCGCACGCTGAGCTAAGGGCGATTGCTGAAGTATATGGCAGCGCCGATGGACAGGTCAAATTTGTAAATGATTTTGTTGCTGCCTGGAACAAGGTCATGACCCTTGATCTATTTTAGCATTAAATCATAAATTCATCCATCATGGCACGAGTATCGATCTACCTGAACTTTCAGGGCAAAACCGAGGAAGCATTTAACTTTTACAAAACCGTTTTTAAGACCGAGTTTTCCACTCCTATTATGCGTGTAGGGGATGCGCCCCCACCGCCAAATGCTCCGTCATTATCGGAAGAGGACCGGCGGGCAGTCATGCATGTCAGTTTGCCCATTCTTGCAGGTGTGCAGATCATGGGCACCGATTTTTTGGAAAGCATGGGCCACAAGATCGCCATCGGGAATAATACAACGATCTCCCTGGAACCCGATTCGAGGGAAGAAACCGATCGCCTTTTTAAATTGTTGTCGGAGGGAGGCTCGGATATGGCGCCCATGCGCCAGGAATTTTGGGGGTACTGGGGATGTTGTTTGGACAGATTTGGCATCCGGTGGATGTTCAATTTTCCCAATCAGTAGGTCTTGCCGCCTTTACGGTTTGTCGCGGCCCACAAACCGGTTGTTCCCCTCCAGGAACCCGATCGCCAGCTGGATATTCTTGCCTACGCTCTCAGGGGTCTTCAAGGCGGAAATATACCGCACGATCTCTTTTTTCCGGGATGCAGGCAGGCCGTCGAAGACTTTTTTAGCTTCCTCATTCTCACTAAGCGCTTTTGCAAATCCAGGATGAGGCTGGATCGTTCTGTCCTCCGGGTCATGTCGAATCGTGACTTCAATGATCTCTCCTGTCCGTCTGGGCGAGTCCTTCAACATCGTCGTATTAATATAGAGTCTCCAGTCCCCGCTGTATTTTACCAATGTCTGTTTATAGGATTTTCGGTTGACGGAGCCGCAAACCGCGATATGCCCTTTGTCTTTACCCGCCTGCCTGAATATTTCGTTTAGTATTTTCGCGGGCACGAACACGAAGGGGTTTATCCCGATGAGTTCTATCCTTGCTTTGAATTTCTGCACTTTCATAGATCGATTCATTTTTGATACCACCTAACAGACTTGATGCTGTCCTCGGATGGGGAGGACAAGGTGGAAGGTCGCGCCTTCTCCGGGATGGCTGCTGGCGGAGATTCGCCAATGGTGATTTTCGACGATCCTCTTACAAATGGCGAGGCCGATGCCGGTGCCGCTATAGTCATTTTTTCGGTGTAGGCGTTTAAAAATGCTGAAGATATGCTCGGCATGCTCCTTTGCAAAACCGATGCCGTTGTCGGTGATGTCGATATGGTAATGATCATCTTCGATCCGACAGGTGATGTCGATGACGGGTGAAGTCTCGGGGCGGGAATATTTGAGGGCATTGGAAATGAGGTTACTGAATAGCTGGGTCATCTGGAAAGGGATGGCTTCAATCGTGGGAAGCGGCTCGTGGCGGATCCGGGCTTGCTTTTGCTCGATCAGGAGATCGAATTCGGTCAGGACACCGGCCAGAATAAGGTCGAGGTTAATGGCTTCGAATCCAGGCGCGGTCCGGGACAATTCGGAATAGCTGAGGACGCCGCGGATAAGGGCTTGCATGCGGATAGAGGCGGAGATGATCTTGTCCAGGTAGTTTTTGGCGGCTGGAGGGGTATTGGGTTGTTCTTCGAGAAGGCCGGCGTAAGTAGCTATTTTCCGGATGGGTTCCTGGAGATCGTGGGAAGCAATATAGGCGAACTGACTGAGCTCGGCATTGGATTGATGAAGTTGTTCGTTGGCTGCGGCGAGGTCTTTGGTACGTTCCGATACGAGCTCTTCTATCTTTTGACGGGCGATGACCTGGTAGGTGACATCGATGGCGACGGCGAGGATATCTTTTTCGTGGCTATCGGTTTGGGTGAGCGATTGGTAGACGAAGTCAATATAGATGGTTTCGGTTTTGCCATTTCGCGGGAGAAGGATGGGCCTTTCGTGCGCGGTAAAGGTTTCGTCGGTCGTATAGACATGGTGCAGCAGCGCCTCGAGGCCTTGATCTTTTGCTTCGGGCAGTCCTTCGAAGAGGGGTCTTTCAAGGACATCGTGTGGTTGTTTTCCCCAGAGTTCGATCATTTTAGGATTGGCAATGCTTACCTGATAAGCAGGGCCCCGGAAGATGCACATGGCGACGGGAGCCTGGAGAATCATGGTTCGAATTCTTTTTTCACTATCCTCGATCTTTTTCTGGATACGAACGGCCTCGGTGATGTCCTGGGCCACTCCAATGAGTTTAGTGGGTTGGGATTGTTCATCATAGATAACGGTACCGGTGATCCGGGCCCAATGGGCCGAACCATCAGGCCAGAGGATCCGTGCGTGATAGTCGAGCTGACCTGTTTTTAGGGAGCGTTGGTGGGCGATCTCACGCCCTCGCCTGTCGTCCGGATGGATATAGCGGACATAATCGCTCCGGGTAAAGCTGGGATCGTCAACGCCCCAAATGGCCTTGAACCGCCTATCGGTAAGCATCGTGTCGGAGGCGTAGTCGATCTCGTAGACGCCGAGGTCGGCGGAGTCGATAGCAAGGGTGGCCTTTTTTTCGGCTTCCTGCAATCGGCGACGGGTGGCGACCTGTGTGGTATTTTCATGAACCCAAATGGCAACCTTTTTCACATTTCCGCCCAGGTCGAGCACCGGGGCATATACGAAGGTGACGTAAACTTTCTCCGGTGCGCCATGACGGACAAGCATCAGTTCGACCTCATCCGCGTAATAGGTTTTTCCCTCGCGGGCGACACCCGCGAGGGCCTCTTCATAATAGATTCTGGCTTCCGCGAAAGCGTCCCAATAGTATTTCCCGGCGATGGCATCGTAAGATCTTCCCGCGACCTCGACAAAACTATTATTGACGATCTCGGCGACAAGGGTGGCTGCATCGAGGATACAGATGCCGATGGGCGCTTTGAGGACAATGTTCCGCAGGTCAAGCTCGCTATCGCGAACCTGGTCGAGAATACGGACTTGCTCGGTGATATCCACCGAGGAGCTGATATGCCCCGCAAAGCTGCCGTCGGGTCGTGTGCGGACGGCGCCCTTGGCGAGCAGCCAGCTATATTCGCCATTATGGTTCTTAACCCGGAATTGCCCGGTGAAGGCGACCTTTTTTTCCAGGGAATCGAGATAAATTTGGACAAAGGCATCCCGGTCGTCAGGATGGATGAGGTCGGCCCATCCCAGGTTAAGGAGCGCCTCCATAGGCCGATCGGTGAGGGCAGTCCAGGCCTTATTGAAATAGGTGGCGTTGCCATGTTCGTCGGCGACGGCGATGAAGGTGTCAGAGCCCTCGGCCATAGTCCGAAACCGGGTTTCGCTTTCGGCGAGCTGTTGAAGGGTATATACGCTTTTAGTCGTTTCGACGCAGGTGACAAAAATGCCGGTGACGGCGGCCCGGTCTCCAAAAATGGGGCTATAGCTGAAGGTCCAGTAGGAATCTTCCATGCGGCCATTGCGATAGAAGGACAATGGCATATCTTCAAACTGGACGGGCTTTCCGGTGGTGCGGACATCTTCAAGAAGTTTGCCGACGGTATTCCAGATATCGGCCCAGCCGTCGCGCCCCTTTTTACCAACCATGGGATGTTTGCCGTCGATGCCCAGGCTGGGACGGAAGGCGTCGTTATAGAAGCAGATAAGATCGTCGCCCCAAAAGAGGAACATGGGAAAGCTGGAATGCAGAAGGATGTTTAAGGTAGTACAGAGGCTGCCAGGCCACTGGTCGATCGGGCCTAAGGAGGTACACGACCAATCATAAGCCCGGACGCGTTCCGCCATTTCTCCCCCTCCATCCAAAAAAATCGGCTCTTGCATGAGGTTAATCCAGTATTCGTTGGAGAATGTTTTTTAGTTCGGAAAAACTGTTCGGTTTAGTGAAAAAGGATCGGGCGCCAAGGGCTTTTATGTCTTGGATGGTCGCTTGATCGGAGGACGTAGTGAGGACGACGACGGGGATTGGGTGGTCGGGATCCTTTTTGTTCAACTCGGCAAGAAATTGTTGACCGGTCATTACGGGCATATTGAGGTCGAGGAAGATAAGATCCGGGATGGTCTCGTTTAGTTCAAGCGCGCACAAGGCATTGTGGGCGCCGGAAAGAACGGTGCAATCGATAGATGGATCGATTTGCCGGAGCGCCATGAGGAAAAGCTCCTGATCGTCCTCGTCGTCTTCAATTAAAAAAAGCTTCGAATAGGGCATGCGCCATATAGAAATTAGCCCGTAAGTTAGGGATTTAGGAGGATTTCGTACCGAAGTTCCACCATACCGCTCTTGTAGGCAGTCACGTCTTTCAGGTGCAATGCCTGTTCTTGTCCTATCTGGTCAAAGAACAGCGTCCCGTCTCCCAAAATGATCGGCATGACCGACAACCTGATCTCGTCCGCTAATTTTAAACGAATAAAATCTGTGGCAAGCATGGCTCCGCCTACTACCCAAACATTCTTATATGTTGATTTTAGCCGTTCATTGACCAGTTTATCCAGGTCGCCCGAATAAATTTCAATGTTCTGTCTCTCGATGGGCAGGTTTCTGTGAGTTACTACAACTGTCGGCACATCGCCGTATGCCCAACCATAAGATCTGGAAAGTTCCAGGGCATGCTCGTATGTCCGGGAACCCATTACATAGCAATCTATTGTTTTAAGAAATGCCGCTGTATCCTGTTCGGAAATTGTAATTCCTTTCTCGTAGTGGCTGGTTGTTTCAAACCAGGAAACGCTATTGTCTTTCTTGGCAATAATCCCATCCAGACTTGAAACCATATGTATCGTAACCTTAAATGGATCTGTCTTCATTGTTAGTTTGGTTTTCGAACTATTGTTGGCTATCCTTGTAAATTAGCATTAGAAATTTGTCAAAACAAATTTGCTTAACTTCCCCGCGTAAAACTGTCATTTTATGCAAAAGATCAGCCCATTCATCTGGTTCGACGACAATGCCGAAGAAGCGATGAACTTCTATCTTACGGTTTTCAAAGACTCAAAGCCGATCAGGGTCGCCCGCAACCCGCCAGGCGGACCGGGGCCCGAAGCTCAACTGCTGGTAGCATCCATCGAGTTGGAAGGGCAGGAAATTACATTGATGAATGGCGGTCCTGGCCATCCGCTGACTGATGCGATCTCTCTTACGATCAACTGCGTCTCCCAGGAAGAGGTCGATCACTATTGGAATAAGCTCCTTGAGGGCGGCGGCAAGGAAATTGCCTGCGGTTGGCTAAAGGACAGATTTGGCCTTTATTGGCAGGTAACGCCTATCCTATTGACCCGGTGGCTAAGCGACCCGGACAAGGCTAAGGCGGGCCGCGTCATGCAAGCCATGATGAAAATGATCAAGCTGGACATACCGGCGCTGCAGGCCGCGGCAGATGCAAAGTAGCGGTGGCCGAAGCTTGCCCCATTTGTCTCCGCGCTTGTCCTTCGATTTTTATACTCGATCCTTCCACAAACCCGCCCAAAAATTCCTTTCCGGGCGCGGTGATTCTGTAGTTTGAACAATTTTTACCCCACAAATACCAGAAATTCACCCTCGCTCATAACAATCTTGCCCCCTCATTTGCTAGTTAGCCTACCCCTATCTCACAGGCATTGATCTAATTTTGACCTGTTTGATAACCGATTGCCATGCGCTACAAAAAACTGCTTAGTTCAACTACTCCTTTATCCCTGACTGCAATCATTACCAAGGCCAGCGGGAAATATATCCGGCCCGTCCGGGGAGGGGTTCACCTCAACTGCAATTTTGCGCGTCAGGCGGCACTATTCCAAGGGTTGCCTTTTAAATCACTAAAAATCAATCTTTTACAAAAAAATACCGAAGTGACAGTTCCTTTTCTGCTGTCCAGTGGCGACTACGGTATCCGTCTCTATTCACCATTAACTGAACAAGGATCGCTGACTGCTGGTGCCCGATCCAGGACTATTCTTTAACCAAAATTTTTCATTAACCAAAAATTGCTTGTTTATGTTAGAAAAGAAAATTAAAAGGAAGCGGTCTAAGCCAGTATTGATACTACTGGCCTTTCTGCTGCTGAGTACTCAAATTTTTGCCCAGACCAATGAACGAAAAATAACAGGCAGGGTCACCGATGCAACTACAGGACAGCCGGTTGCAAGTGCTTCGATCGCTGTAAAGGGTAGGCAAAATACGGTAATTTCCACGAGCGATGGCCGATTCGTTATCACAGCAAGAACAGGTGAAACACTCGAAATTAGCTCGGCGGGACACGTTTCAAAATTACTTAAAATAGATGCGGGAAGTGATGGATTAAGCATTCAGTTGGATGAAAGTTTTGCTAAACTGGATGATGTCGTGGTCATCGGTTACGGGGTACAAAAGTCCAAGGCCGTGACTGGCGCTACCGCTCATGTCAAAGGCGAAGACCTTGCCAAGCTTAACACCACCAACGCTATGCAGGCCCTGCAGGGCCAGGCGGCCGGTGTTAACATTACGTCCACCTCGGGACAGCCCGGTGGCGGTTTTAAAGTTAATATCCGGGGAGCGGGAACCATTGGAAATGCAAGTCCCCTGTATGTAGTAGACGGCGTTATCACCGGCGATATTACTTATTTGAACCCGTCGGACATAGCTTCAGTGGATATCTTGAAAGATGCCGCATCGGCCGCCATCTACGGTATTAACGGGGCGAACGGTGTTGTTTTGATCACCACCAAGAGCGGAGGTTCGGGTAATAGAAAAGATGGACAGGTTTCAATCGATGCTTACTATGGAATTCAGAACGCTGCCCGCAAAACACCATTGTTGAATTCTGAGCAGTATGCTGCTATGCAAAATGAAGCTGCGCTCAATACGGGGAAGCCGGCTCTTTTCACACCGGCGCAAATTAATGCATTGGGCAGCGGTACCAACTGGTTAGATCAAATGTTTTCTTCCAATGTACCCACACGAAATTTTAATTTAGGGATCAATGGCGGCTCGGACATTTCATCTTACTCATTGGGTTTATCTTATACCGCACAAGGTGGAATTGCCGGGGGAGCAAATCTTTCCAATTACCAACGCTATAATTTCCATACGAATGCTGAACGTAAGCTATATAATGGAGCATTAAGAGTGGGGGAACACCTGACTTTTTCCTATATCGACCAAAAAGGCATTGCAGATGGTGGAATATACGGTACCACGCTTAGAGGCGCATTTTCAACCAGCCCGCTGTTAGCCATGTATGATTCAACGGGACACTTTCTAAATAGTATGAACTCTACCGTATACAATGGTGGCCCATGGAATAATACGGAAGCTAACCCTTATGCATTGATGCTCTACAACAATCAGAACGACACGAAAACACAAAAAATGTTGGGGGACGTTTACGCGGAACTTCGGGTCCTTGATAATTTAAGGGTCAAATCAACTTTTGGGGCTGAATATAATTCCGCAGCCGGCCATAGTTATTCTCCCGCCTATGGCAATTTGTCTATATACGCTTTCAGTAAATATGAAGGTATTGGTCAAAGCAGTTCCCAGGGATTGACATGGAACTGGGATAATACGATAAACTATCTTTTTAAGGTCAAAGATCACCATTTTGATGTTTTGGGCGGTAGTTCAATACGCATAAGTCATGGATCGTATGTAGGTGGTAATAATACGGGCGCCACTTTATTCGGTAATTTCGAACGTGCCTATTTAAGTAATTCAACGGTGACTTCCGTTTCCATGAGTACGGACACGAGCGCTGCCAACAGGCAAACCGTGACAAATAGCATGTCGCTTTATGGAAATGCAAATTCAGCGTCCGCTCACGCTTCTTTCTTTGGTCGCATAAACTATAGCTATAAGGACAGGTTCCTGGCCTCCGCGATATTCCGTGCCGATGGTTCCACGGTGTTTGCGCCAGGTCATCAGTGGGGATATTTTCCGTCATTTTCTGCCGGTTGGGTAGCAAGTAACGAGTCTTTTATGGCTTCGACCAGCAATTGGTTGAACTTCCTGAAACTGAGAGCAAGCTGGGGTTCTAACGGTAATGACGGCATTACCGCTTTCAACTACCTTTCTCTGATCAGCCTGGCCAATGCTCAGTATGACTTTAGTAGTAATAACAGTACCTTGACCAATGGCTCATATCCTTCGACGATCGGCGTCGAAAACACCAAATGGGAGAATTCGCAGCAAACCAATTTTGGTATTGACGCCCAATTGCTAAGCAGTAAATTAGGCGTTAGTATAGATTTGTATAATAAGGTAACAAAGAATTGGTTGATTGCGGCTCCGCTATTGGCAACGGCTGGGGTTTCTACAAATCCATTTATAAATGGTGGAAATGTGACCAATAAAGGGATAGAACTTCAATTATCCTGGAACGACCGGATCGGCAAAGATTTCAGTTATTCCATTTCCGGTTCTTATGCCTATAATAAAAATTTCGTCAATAGTATCCCAACGGCCGATGGGATCATACACGGCGGTACGAACAGTTTATATGTCAATTCTCCTGAATTTTTCCGCGCGTCCGCCGGAAACCCCATCGGTTTCTTTTGGGGATATAAAACTGCCGGTGTCTTTCAATCTGACGAGGACGTTGCTTCCTATAAAAATGGGAAAGGACAGGAACTTCAACCAAATTCGCATCCCGGCGATTTGAAATTCGTGGATGTAAATGGCGATGGAACCATTTCTTCCCTCGATAAGACAAATATCGGCGATCCAAATCCTCATCATATATTTGGTTTGAGATTTTCGGCCGCGTACAAAAATTTCGATTTCGCCATAGCAACCAATGGCGTGGCCGGCAATAAAATTGCTCAAAGCTACCGGGATCCGTCAAGTTCCTTTGGAAACTGGACCACGGATATTTTGACCCGTTGGCATGGTGCGGGAACGTCAAATAAGATGCCGCGTGTAACCCAGGACAATATCAACTGGACGGATTTCTCAGACATTTATCTTCATGATGGAAGTTATTTAAGAGTTTCTAACATTACACTTGGCTATGATCTGTCAAAAGTTATAAGGTCGCAGTATTTGAGCAAATTCCGCTTGTACATAGCAGTTGAAAATCCCTTCACATTTACTAAATACAGTGGTATGGATCCTGAAGTGGGTTATTCTTCTTCAGATGCGAGCGGCGCCTATTCTTTCGGCCAGGGTGTTGATGTCGGATTTTATCCCCGTCCAAGAATATACATGGCGGGAATTAATGTTGTTTTCTAATTTTTTAAAAGTCATCATCATGAAAAAATATAGGATTATAATTTTTGCATCTATTGCGATGCTATCATTTAACTCGTGTAAAAAGTATCTTACGACCACGGATACTAATCCCGTACAAACCAATACATCGTACTATAAAACGCCTTCAGATGCCTTCACTGCGCTGGTTGGATGTTATAACGGATTGGATCTGCTGTGGAATAATGGCGGCGCACAGGCTTTCCCCGTTGCTTCAGAAGTTTTTTCCGATAACAGTTTTGGCGGCACGGGCGCTTCCGATGGATTTGGATTTCAAATGATGGACGAATTCGATCCGAAAGTTTCCCCATCGGATGCTTCCCTGTATAGTGCTATGTGGAAAGAGTATTACCAGGCGATCTATCGCTGTAATGTCTTGCTTCAAAATATGGATCAGGTAAACTGGGGCGACAGTACTTCGTTGAAGACGCAGTATACCGCAGAGGCGAAATTTATCCGCGCTTTCTGTTATTTTGACATGGCGCGTTTATGGGAAAAAGTACCTTTGATAATAACACCCACTCTTTCCAATGTGGCGCAAACCGATCCCGATCTGACTTATGCCCAAATTATGACTGATCTACGCTTTGGGGCTGACAGTCTGCCTTCGACGGCTTACACAAACACGCAGATCGGAAGAGTGACCAAATGGGCTGCCGAATCTTTATTGGCCCGCGTTTATTTGTTCTATTCGGGATATTATGGGAAGGCTACGATTAATAATGAAACAGCTGCTACGGCCCTGGCTGCTGTGGAAGACGTGATTGCGCATAGCGGGCACGCATTGGTTAGCGATTTTAATACTTTGTGGCCAGCCGCCTCAATCGGCAAAAATGTTACCTATGCGGGGTCGGCAAATAGTGAAGTCGTATTTTCAGTCAAGTACTCCTCTACGGGGGGTAACTATAACGGCAATGTGACCGGTAATACCTGGATGGTGATGGAAGGGATGCGCGAACAGACGGTTTACCCTTATCAGTACGGATGGGGTGCCTGTACCGTTGATCCGAAATTATGGAATACTTTTAGCCCCAACGATGCCCGTCGCTTTGCCTCGATTACTTCTGTTACTGATGAAAATCTTCCATTTACTGATGGTCCTAAGAACCGGGAATACACGGGGTATTATCTGAAAAAATACAGCCCTTTGAGCGACATCAATGGGAATTCTATCGTATCTAACTTTCAAAGTGGTCAATACCAGGACTATTTTGCCATTCGGTACTCGGATGTATTGCTGATGGCCGCGGAATTAGGAAGCCCCAATGCCGTAACCTATTTCAATGACGTGCACCAACGCGCGGATACCACGGATGCCCCTGTTGCTTCTGTGGATAAGGCAGCTATTTTGGCGGAACGCAGGTTGGAATTTGTAGGAGAGGGTATCCGTTATTACGACGTCTTGCGTCAGGGTATCGCAACGGCAGCATCAACGATTGCGGCTAATACGACGATTTCTTTATTTGTCGATAATACGGCGACTCCGCCTTCGGCTGGTCAATTGCAGACAAATATTACAAATACGCGCGGGTTTCAACAAATACCTTCCGATCAGATTACGTTATCGTCTGGGGTATTAAAACAAAATGCCGGTTGGTGACAAATAGTTCGTAACAAATATTTAGTATTTAAAATATGCAAACATGAAAAATTTAATTTTAATCGCCTTTTTAGGATCGATGGTCGCGTTTTCGTCTTGCACTCCCAATAAATATGACCTGGGAGCCTTGGTCAACAAAACTACCTTGAAGTACAGCATTGTACCATCGTCGGCAAATCCCAATAATATTATTTTAACAAGTTCGACCCCCGGTCTTACTCCTGTGTGGGTAACTCCTGTCGGACAATCCCAAAAAGCACAAGACACTGTCAATATTCCTTTTCCGGGAACCTACAAATTTGTATACGGCGTGGAGAGCGATGGTGGGTTTGTTCAGGCTGATACGACTGTGGTCACGATTACCACGCTGGATCAGAATGCCGTAAGCACCCCGGAGTGGACTGCTCTCACCGGTGGATTTGGAAAATCGAAAACCTGGGTATTGGATTTGAATGCCAGCGGGGTAAGTAAATTTTTTGGCGGACCGATCTATTTTGGTGGTTCTGGTTGGGAATGGGATGCCGGATGGTCTGGCAATGGCTGGATTTGTCCTGCGGCAGATTACGGATCAATGACCTTTGATCTGATCGGTAATGCAAATTTTAGCTCGAACAACAAGGCGTTGCCAGCGTTGGGATCAGCAACGGGAACCTATATGTTATATCCGGCTACAGGCCAGTTGCAGACTTTCGGTGCGGAACTTATACACGACGGATCACAAGGCCCTGGTGTCGCTAATTGGTATGCGAAAATGGGAGTACTCTCACTTACTGACAGTACGATGCAAATTATTGCTTATGACAATGCCAGCGCCTGGAGTATTTACAACTATATAACCCTGGATTATTACAATACTCACTAGTGTGATATTGAGTCAGGATTTCTTTTGATGCTCGTATTGAGCCGATTCAACCCGACCGGGTGTATTTTTGATACATCCGGTCGGTTTTATTATAAAGCCTCCCCGCGACCCGGCTTCGCAGCGCCCTCGCCGGCTGGCGGATAAAGGAATATGTGTATATTTAAGGGCGTTATCAGGCTGTGCGGTAAATTCAATTTTTCCTTTATTTTGAATCGAAGGATCAATTAAATATGGAAATGATTAAAAGATGGTTGGTCTTCGGGAGTTGCTTGCTGGCTTGCTTTAGCGGTATTTGCCAGGTGAAGGACTACCCTTTTGCCAGGCTGGATATCCAGGATGGGTTATCGGACAATCATGTAAACACCATTTTCAAAGACAGCCGTGGTTATATGTGGTTCGGCACAAGATCCGGGTTGAACAGGTACGACGGTTATTCATTCAAAGTATTCCGGCATGACGATGTTGGTCCTGTTTCTTTGACGGACGGAAATGTTCAGGGCATTTTCGAGGGGCCGGAAGACAAATTATATATCACCACGGCTACCGGCGGCGTCAATATTTACGATCCGTTGACGGAGCAGCTTATCCCCGGTACGGACTCTTTTTTGCAGGCACGCCATCTGTCCCGGTTCGGGCTGATCAAGATCCTTTTAGGGAAGGATGGCCGTTATTATTTTATTTACAGCGATGCGGGGGTCTACCGCTACGATCCCGGCATGGGAGGCGTCCGGGTAGGGCCTGTACACCGGGGCGGCGGGGCGGCTCAGATCGGTATCGCGGATGCGGCGTTGGATTCCTCGGGAGGACTTTGGCTCTCCTATAACAACAGCTTGTTGGAGCGGATCGACCTGCCTGGCAATAAGACCGTCGTTCGCACGGACGTGATGCAACGAAAGGGTCCGCCGGCGTCATATGGATACAAGTTGTTCATCGATAGCCTGAATAAACTTTGGCTTTTTGCGCCGGGTACTCTTTACGGGTTATGGGAATTCGATCAGCATAGCGGGGAGCTGGCTCATTTCAGCCAGGACTCCGGCAAAGCCAGGTTGAACAGCAATAACGTAAGTGAAATTACGGAGGATGACCAGGGATTGATATGGATTGCCACCGACCAGGGCGGCCTGGATCTGCTGGACAGGGCGAAGCTAACCGTTAGGAACCTGCAGCATTCGGACGAGGAGAGGAGCATTACCGAAAATACCGTTACGACCCTTTATAAAGACAATACGGGTACGATCTGGATAGGAACCTTTAAAAAGGGCATCAGCTATTATCAGCACAACATGTTGCGCTTCCCCCTGTACAAGCGTCAGCCAGGGCAGCCGGAGAGCCTGCCCTATAATGACGTGAACTGCTTTGCTGAAGATGGCAAAGGAAATATCTGGATCGGCGCCAATGGTGGCGGCCTTATTTATTTCGACAGGGCCAAAAATACATTTGCCAGGTTCCGGCATGATCCAAAGAACCCCGGTAGTCTTTCCAGCGACGTCATAGTGGTGCTTACAATTGGCCATGACGGGCGGCTTTGGATTGGCACTTACCAGGGCGGGCTAGATTGTTATGACGGCCGGAATTTCACCCACTACCGGCATCGGGACGCGGACCCGTCCAGCCTTTCGGACGACAGGATATATGCCCTGCGGGAAGATACCGGTGATGATCTCTGGGTGGGCACGATGGCCAGCGGTTTGGACCGGCTGGACAAGGCAAGCGGAAAATTTTTTCACAACAATGCGTCCATGCCCTATTCCATTCATTCGAACTATGTGTCCTCGCTCGCGCAGGACTCAGCAGGCAATCTTTGGATCGGTACTTCATTTGGCGTCAATGTATTGCTACGTAACACGGGTAAGTACATGTATTTCACCGGCGAGAACGCCGCGTTAAGCGATAATATCGTCTATCGGATGACCTGTGATCACGGGGGCAATATGTGGGTGGCGACGAGACAGGGATTGAGCGTCATGGCGCCGGGGAAAGATAGTTTCCAGGTTTTTCATATGAAGGACGGCCTTCCTTCCAATACGATCCTGAGCATATTGGAGGATCGTGATCATTTTCTATGGGTGAGCACTTCCGGCGGGATCTCGAAGATCGCGGTTTCCGAAGAGGGGGGCCGCTTCAGGATCAAATGCGTAAATTTTGACGAATATGACGGCTTGCAGGGCCGGGAATTCAATGAGAATGCGGCCTTGCGTACCAGGAATGGGGATTTGCTTTTCGGGGGCGCGAACGGCTTCAACCTTTTCAATCCGGGATCCATCGGCCGGGATGAGCATATTCCACCCGTGGTACTGACGGGTTTGCAACTATACGACAAAGAGGTTCCCTTGCCGGCGCCGGTTTTGACCAACGCCAAATTGGTCCTTTCCTACGACGAGAACAACTTTACCCTGGAGTTCGCCGCGCTAAGCTATATCAATGCGCGTAAGAACCGGTACAGGTACCAGCTGGTGGGATTTGACAGAGGATGGATGGTGACGGACGGCAGGAACCGGCGGGCCACCTATACGAATATTGACCCCGGCGACTATACCTTCCGGGTCGTGGCTTCCAACAGCGATGGAGTATGGAACGACAAGGGAATTACGGTTCAGGTGCTGATCAAGCCCCCGTTCTGGAAGACAGGCTTTGCCTATTTTGTCTATATCCTGATCATCCTGGCCGCATTGTATATCGGCCGGATGCGCATCATCAGGCGGGCCAAGGCGCGTTTTGCCCTTGCCGAAGAGAGGCGTGAAGCATTGCGGGTACACGAGCTGGACAGGGTGAAGATCAAATTCTTTACCAATCTCAGCCATGAATTCCGTACGCCCCTGACCCTGATCCTTTCACCGGCGGACAAATTGATCCGGGACATCGAAGACCCGGGTTGGCGGCAATTGGCGATGACGATCGAGCGGAATGCCAAAAGATTGCTGCACCTGGTCAACCAGCTGCTGGATCTAAGGAAGATGGAGGTGAATGAACTCAAGCTCAACATGCGTCAGGGCGATATCGCCGCTTTTATAAAAGGGACGGTGGAATCCTTTACCGATCTGGCGGAGGAGCGGGGTATTACTTTCCACTATGAGACGCAGATAGACCACTTATCTTCCTTGTTCGACAAGGACAAGATAGAACGGATACTCTTCAATCTTTTGTCCAATGCCTTTAAATTCACCTCGACGGGCGGCTCGGTACTGGTGGAACTGACGGTGGCCGAAAAAGATGAACGGGGCGCTGTGCTGGAGCTGAAGGTAAAAGACACGGGTATCGGGATTCCAAGCGCCCTGAAGGCGAAAATATTTGAATCCTTCTTCCAGGGCGATTCGCCGGGCCATATACGAAACCAGGGCACCGGTATCGGGTTGGCAATTACCAGGGAATTTGTGGAAATGCATGGAGGGACGATCAGGGTAGAGAGCACGCCGGATAAGGGCAGCTGTTTCACGGTGCTATTGCCGGTGACCGTCCTTCCGGAGCCGAGCGTAGAGTCCGTTGCCCGGTCAAAGGATAACGTGGAGGAAGAACATGCTGCAGGAAATCTGCCCGGAAGGGAAAGAGCCGATCTGCCGCCGCCCCCTACCGGCACGGGGGACAGGCATTTCAAAGTTCTGCTGGTGGAAGACGACGACGATTTCAGGTTCTATCTAAAGGACAACCTGGCCTCTTTATTCACGATTCTCGAGGCGGCGGATGGCAAGGAAGGATGGCACAAGACCCTTTCGGCGCAGCCGGATCTTGTGGTCAGCGATATCAACATGCCCTTGATGGATGGGCTCGAGCTTTCCCGAAAAATAAAGGCTGACGAGCGGGTACGTCATATCCCTGTGATCCTGCTGACCGCCCTTTCCAGCGAGCAGGATCAGTTGCGGGCGCTGGGGTTGGGGGTCAACGACTATATTTCCAAGCCTTTTAACGTCGAGATCCTCATTTCACGGATCCGGAACCTTTTGGAATTCAAGGGCGCCGTCGAGCAGACCTTTAAAAAAAGGGTGTATATAGAGCCCGCCGAGATCGAGGCCGAGCCCGGGGAAACGGACAAGGACTTCATTCGTCATGCAGTGGAGATCGTGGAAAAGAATATCGCAAACGCCGATTTTTCAGTAGATGAATGGTCCAGGGAGCTGGGCCTGAGCCGAACGACCTTATATAAAAGGGTACTCTCCGCCACAGGGAGCACGCCGATAGGATATATACGCAATTTCCGGATGAAACGCGCTGCCCAACTATTGGAAAAGACCCGGCACAATGTGGCTGAAGTGGCTTATATGGTTGGGTTTAATGACCCGAAATATTTCGCCAGATATTTTAAGGAGGTTTATGGCATTCTTCCCAGCGCCTATCAGGCAGAGAAACGTAAAAAGGGATAAGGAACCGCATTGATTGTGCCTGCCTCGGAAGCCTGCGATACTAGCGCATTTTGCTCCGGAATTCCGGATGATTTTGGAATTGAACAGAGTTTACCCTAAAAATAACAGAATTACACCCTTCGGGACAACAATTCTACCCCATCATTTGCAAGCTGCTCCTCCCTTCCATTCGCGTATCGAATTAATTTTGTATCGATTTGGCAACTGATCGTAATGCCGCGATGCCAGGTAATGCCAATGCATAGTCCTGACCTGGTGCCGATCTAAAGTTAAAAACCAAGACGATTGCATATGAAAAAGAAAAATCTCAAAAGAGCGATCTTTGGCCTGTTCTGGGCTGCGCTCAGCCTTCTTATCTTCTCAGCCGGCGGGAACGCACAAAAGCTGCCTGGCACCAAAAAAATCACCGGAAAAATAATTGTCGGCCCGGGCGACAAACCCCTGCAGGGCGCCAGCGTCGTGGTAAAGGGGAGCACCGTGGGTACGCAGACGGATAAGGACGGCCTGTTCACTTTGAACGCCAATGACGGTGACGTGTTAATTATCAGCTATGTAGGTTTCTCTTCCCGGGAAATTAGGGTGGGCGGCAACCAGGCGGTCAACGTCCGCCTGGAGGCGGAGGCCAGTACCAACCTGAATGACGTCGTTGTTATCGGGTACGGAAAACTACTTCGCCGGGATGTGACCGGGTCTATTTCTTCTATCTCCGGCTCAGAGCTCATGAAAACCCAGCCGACAACTTTCGATCAGGCCCTTCAGGGAAAAGTCGCGGGCGTTGTGGTACAGCAGGTGTCGGGACAGCCCGGTGGTGGCGTTTCTATTCAAATACGTGGCGTATCTTCCATAAGTGGCACTAATTCACCTTTATATGTAATAGATGGTGTTATAATTCCTACGGTCGGCGACCCGGGTAAGGGTTCTAATCCATTGAACACGATCAATCCCGCTGAAATAGAATCGATAGATGTATTAAAAGATGCTTCTGCAACCGCCATTTACGGTTCGCAGGCGACCAATGGCGTTATTGTTATTACTACAAAAAGAGGCAAAGCAGGCGCGCCGCAAATATCTTATGATCTCTATGCCGGATATCAGGAGTTGCCAAAGAGGCTCCCTACCATGGACTTACAGCAGTTTGCCAGCTTTATTAATGCCAGGGGGCAAGCATGGGGCTTCGATATCAGACCCGAATTTGCGAATCCTAAATATTTAGGCGCCGGTACCGACTGGCAAAAAGAATTATTCCGGAAAGCGCCGGAAATGAGTCATACCCTTACCGTAAGCGGTGGCGATAACAGGACCCAGTATCTGTTATCGGGCTCTTATTTTGAGCAAAAAGGAATTGCGCTCGGCTCGGATTTTCAAAGGTATTCAGTGCGGTTGAATTTGGATAATAAGACCACGAATTGGCTAAAAATAGGAACCAGCCTTCAAATGGCTCATGTGTTTGAAAATGTAAATACAAGTAACTCCGGCGTAATCAGCTCGGCGCTAAACCTTACACCTGATATTCCGGTGCAAAACCCTGATGGCACCTGGGGTGGTATTACCAACACCAGCGGTTGGGTGAGCGGGGTTGTCAACCCGGTGGCGATAGCGGAGATTGTCAAGGACCAAAAAAAGAGAAATCAGCTATTTGGCAATGCGTATGCCGAAATACAATTTTATAAAGATTTGTCATTGCGAACTGAAGTATCCGGCAACTTCGATTTCAATACGGAAGATAATTTTACGCCAACTTATACTTTTGGAAAAGTTGTTAATAACACCAACTTCGCTTCTTCGACTATGAACCAGAACATGTATACCGTTATACGCAATTTTCTGACCTATAATCATGTTTTCACTAAATTCAGCCTCAATGGATTGTTAGGGCATGAAGCGCAGCAGACCTCCTATTACGAAAATTTGGGAGGCAGCCGATCGAATTTCCCTGCGAACAATGTGCAGGCCCTTAATAGCGGCGATGCTACAACAGCCAAAAATTCAGCCGATAACGGTCAAGGCTCTGCATTGGAATCCTATTTCGGTCGTGTTTTTCTTTCCTGGGATGATAAATACCTGATCACGGGTACTCTAAGGAACGATGGTTCTTCAAATTTTCCAGCCAGCAACCGTAGGGTCACTACTTATTCAGGGGCAGTTGCCTGGAAGATCAATAATGAGTCATTTTTGAAAAATGTAAATGCTATCAACGAATTGAAATTGAGGCTTGGTTATGGACTTACCAACAATCAGGCCATACCGGGCAACACCTTTGTGACTAACCTTACAACGGTGCCTAATGGCTTGACAGGGATAGCACAGTTTCAAACCAATTTGGCCAATCCTAACGTAAAATGGGAGAAAACAAATTATTATAATGCAGGACTTGACGGATCCTTCCTTAATAACCGGTTAAGTTTTTCATTAGATGCTTACTACCGTAAAACAGACGGGCTTTTATTACAAGTTCCGCTCCCGGAATACTCCGGTACTGCTGCCTCCTATTCGCCGGGAACGATGGCGGCGCCTTATGTCAATATCGGTTCTGTCAGCAATAAAGGGTTTGACTTCAGGGTCAGCTCTACGAATATCAATCACAAAGATTTTACATGGAAAACCGATATTACCCTATCGCGTAATGATAATAAAGTACTCAGTTTAGGTGCCGGAGACCAGGCTAACTTAAGCCAGAAGTCCTATGTAATTAACGATATTATCGAAAAGACAGTGGTAGGTAAGCCCGTCGGCGAATTTTATGGCTATTTATTTGATGGACTATTTGCAAATTCAAATGATTTCCTAAAACATGCATTGCCGGTCGACCAAAGTGGCAATCCTTATGCAATAACTCCGGCAGGAGGAGGAATTTGGTACGGTGACCGGAAGTTTAAGGATTTGAACGGGGACGGGGTTATCGACACAAAAGACCAGACCTTTTTGGGTTCTCCGATCCCAAAATTCCAATTTGGATTCAACAATACCTTTAACTACAAAAATTTTGACCTGAATATCTTCTTCAGTGGCAGCGTTGGCAATAAAGTATTCAATGAGTTGGCTGTAACACAAACCAATTCGCAAAATAATACCAACTATTTTGCATCGGTATTGAATTATGCAAGGCTGGCTTTAAAAGATCCAAATGGCTCGGCGTCCGATGTTAACAATGTATATGTTACCAACCCGAATTCACACGTTGTAGGATTAAGGAACGATAATACCAACGATAATAACCGTCCTTCTAATTTGTTTATCGAAGATGGTTCGTTCATCAGGTGCAAGAATATCACAGTAGGGTATAGATTGCCCGATTATATTTTGTCAAGAATACACTTGCAGTCATTCCGGGTATTTGCTACTGTGTCCAATGCTTTTATAATTACAAAATATTCGGGCATGGATCCTGAAATTGGTTCCTGGAATCCCCTTCAGGCAGGTTGGGACAGCGGATATTATCCCCAGCCGAGAATATATACTATTGGTGCAAACATCGCATTTGCTAAATAAGGCAATCACTATTAAAAGCATAATTATGAAAGCATTTAATAAAATAATGAGCATTTTGCTATTTGCGGCAGCAATGGCAGGGTGTAAAAAGAGTTTTTTGGACCGTCCATCGAACTCGCAGATAAGTTCTGATAATTTTTACCAAACCCCGTCCGATCTGCGCCTTGCTACGGCGAGCCTATATGCCGGTTCGGAATGGTGGGCATGGCATAATGGAGCTGCGCTGGAACTTGGTGACGTATTGAGCGGAAATGCTTATTTCGGATATTGGGGCGATCTGGTTCAGCTTTATACACGAACGATCACAGGTCAGAATGGCATTGTGACCAGTGGCTGGACGGGCCTGTACAATGTTGTGGCGCAATGCAATACCGTTATTAATGCCATACATACACAAGCTTCTTCATCTATTCCTGCGACCGTTAAAGATGCTGCCGTGGCCGAAGCCCGATTTATTCGTGCCGTAGCCTACTATCATTTGGCGGTTATGTGGGGCGCAGTGCCTATTGTCGAGGATAATACTAAACTGATCGATAATCCGCTGCTTAACAGGAACACCGTTTCGGATGTCTATAAATTCATTACCAACGACCTTACTTTTGCAGCGCAAAACCTTCCCCTTACGGACGCGACGGGACGGGTGACTACCTGGTCGGCGCAAGGAATGCTTGGCAAAGTGTATTTGACGATGGCGGGTTGGGGTCAAAGTGGTGGCACGCGCGATCAGGCACTCCTGGACAGTGTCAAAAAATATGCAGGTAATGTGTGTAAGAACAGCGGACTGTCGTTGTTTCCCAGCTATTATAATCTTTTCAGGGCGCAATACAACGATAACCCGGAATCACTATTTGCCCTTCAATGGACAGCCGGTGTGGGTTATGGCAATGGCAACGATTGGCTGACCTATTCGCCCAGCAACGATATTAATCCCCTGGAGAATGGTGCATGGACACCTTTGGCGCCGACATACGACTTTTATCTGAACTATACGTCGAAAGATACAGTAAGACGTAAAGCCACTATCATGCTCACCGGAGATTATTACCCCGAATTGAATGCTGCCGGGGGCGGCTATACGGCAACTTCGCCCGTAATGAAAAAGCACCTTATCGGCACCGACAAAGATAACAATTCGCCGACAATGGATATTTGGTCGTCCATTGAACACAATTCAATGCTTAGATTGGCTGACGTCTATCTGATATATGCCGAGGCTATTTTGGGCAACAATGCGACAACTACAGATGCTGATGCCATGCTGTATTTTAACAAAGTGCGGTCAAGGGCCGGCGTAGATCCTGCTCCTATGTTGGACATGGACACCGTATACCGGGAAAGAAGAGTTGAATTTGCTTTTGAAGGGCAATATTGGATGGATCTGGTACGGCTTTCTTATTACAACCCGCAGAAAGCGATCGATATTCTCAATAATCAGCAACGGGTCACATTTACTTATGATCCTACCACTCATATAGCCACGCCGGACACTGGCGGCGGCCCGATTGTTCCCGCAACCATCAGCTCATTTACTTTGCAAATTCCGGCATCCGAGTTGACGGCCGATCCGAAACTCGCTCAACAGCCGGTACCCTATTATTAATGCAATAAATTAAATACGAATAATTATGTACAAGATATCATTTAGCCGTTGCCAGGGGTTGTTGCTAACATCTGTAGCCGCGCTCTTAATATTTTCTGCTTGTAAAAAAACGACGTCATCCGGTCCGGTACTGACAGGCGTACGTTATTATGCTCCCTCACCCAATGACACCGCCCTGGCCAGTCTTACACCGACCGGCCAATGGGTAGTATTGGAGGGACATAATTTGAAGGATGCCAGACAGATATTGCTTGACGGCGTTCAGGTGCCCTTCAACCTGGCGCTTTTTTCTGATACAAGCGCGGTTGTGCAGATCCCCACCGTGATCCCGTTCAATTCGGTGGCGGCCAGCGATCTTAACATCATAAAATATAGCACTGCCAGCGGTTCTGTTAGTTTTACGTTCAACATTGTGGTCCCCCCGCCCAGTATCTCCTATACTTCGGACGAAATGGCAAATCCCGGCGATTCTGTCTGGATCCACGGATCGAACTTTTTTCTGATCAACAATATAACCTTTTCCGGTGCAACCGTTGGTTCTTACAATGTTTCGGGCGATGGTACTACCCTCGCATTCGTCGTGCCGCCGCTTACCGCTGCCGGCCCGATATCGATCACGACCAAATCCGGAACGACTGCCACGCCATTTAATGTAGAGGATAATACGAACGGAGTGCTGTGCAATTTCGATAATATATCCACTTACCAATATTGGAGCGCAGGACTTGATAACAGCAGCGCCACGTATCCCGGCAACACGGGAACTTACGCCATCCTGAACACCAACGGTCCGTTGAGCAATACTGACAACAGCTGGTGGAACAGCGGACGGAGTATCAATTGCAATGGCGCACAATGGGTGCCGGCAGCCAATTTAAATGATCCGATGGCTGACTGGGTCCTGAAATTTGAGATCAATGTACCCGATCCCTGGAGCGGCGTTACCATATATTTGGCAAAAGATGGCAATTGGAGCTATATCGCCCGTTACGAACCCTGGAAAGGCCCCACCGGCACAGTGACTCCATTTAAAACCAGCGGATGGCAGACGGTAACGATGCCCCTTACCTTATTTCTTACCCAACCAAACAATGGGTTGCATGGTACTGGCACCCCCGCGCCGGATCTCACTACCTTATTGGGAAGTTCGGGCAATGGCAGTATAAACGTATATGTCATGAACGATAGCCCGGCCCCTGCTCAGCTTGTTGCCGGCATCGATAATTTCAGGGTGGAAAGGATCAAATAGACCTGGATGGTAGGTGGTTATAATTATAAAAAGATGAGAAGAATTATTATTTGGATGCTGGTACTGAATTTCTATTCCTCAGGCAGAACGATTGCCCAAAATCCGGGACTGGGTGGATCGGAGATCCCGCAACGATTCATAAATGTTGACTTCACAAAGACGGCAGGCAAGCTGGATACCATGTTCAATGAATGCGTCGGCGCAGGCCGGGCCAATGAAGGACTTCGGGCCGACTGGCAGCAGCAGCTTGCCTACGTAAGAAAGCAGTGCGGGTTCAAATACATCCGCATGCACGGGCTTTTATCAGACGATATGGCAGTTTACCAGGAAGATAAAAATGGAAAACCAGCCTATAATTTCATGTACATCGATGTTTTATTCGATTTTTTACGCAGCATCGGCATGAAGCCTTTTGTGGAACTGGGCTTCATGCCATCGGCGCTCGCCAGCGGACGGAAGACCATCTTCTGGTGGCGGGGTAACGTGACTCCCCCTAAGGATTACGGGAAATGGGCCGCGTTGGTGAGCAGCCTTGCCCGGCATTTTACCGAACGGTACGGCGCCGATGAAGTCAAGACCTGGTATTTTGAAGTTTGGAACGAGCCCAACCTGGACGGTTTCTGGGCAGGCACCCAACAGGATTACTTTAAACTGTATACTTACAGCGCTAAAGCCATTAAGAGCGTCAACCCCGCCTATCGTGTCGGGGGGCCCGCTACCGCGGGCGCTGCCTGGGAGCCGGAAATGATCGCGTATTGCCATCAGAATAATGTGCCCCTCGACTTCATAAGCACCCATTCCTATGGAGTAAAACAGGGTTTCCTGGACGAGTCCGGCACCACGGGCACGGTGCTGGATAAGAACCCGATGAGCGTCAGCGGGGATGTGCTTCAATCCCGGAAGGAGATCGCGAATTCGCCGATGCCCGGGCTGGAACTGCATTACACGGAATGGAGCTCGTCGTATACGCCTGCCGACCCCCTTCATGACAGCTATCATGAGGCTTCTTACGTATTGCAGAAGCTCAGGCAGGTGGGTAAAGCCGCTAATTCCATGTCGTACTGGGTCTTCACGGATATTTTTGAAGAGTCGGGGCCCCGTTTTACGCCTTTTCACGGAGGGTTTGGCATGCTGACCATCCAGGGCATCAATAAACCCGTATTCTACTCCTACAAGTTCATGAACCAATTGGGGAATATAGAATTGAGAAACAGCGATTCCTCTTCCTGGCTGTGCAGGGATTCCACGGGCAATATCCAGGCGTTGGTCTGGGATTTTACCAATACCCATCCGGGGGATTCGGTGCACAACCAGGATTACTATATAAAGGATTTGCCGGCCAAACCCAAAGGCAAGCTGAAGATCCGGGTGGAAAATGTACCAGCCGGCATGTATGCACTGGAATTGTATAAAGTCGGCTATAAGTGCAACGACGCCTATTCTACTTATCTGTCATTTGGCAGGCCGGCGCAGCTCAGCCGCCCGCAGGTGGAAGAGATAAAGAACCTGAACAATGGCGCGCCCATCCTGAAGGAGATCGTGGAAATTAAGAAAGGGGTTCCTTTTTCAAAAGAGTTGGACATCAGGGAAAACGACGTTTTTTTACTGAACCTCGTCAAACTTTAAAGATCATGAGGAGACGACGCCGCTTTTTAAGTATCCTGATGGGGATCATTTTCCTGGCTGGCCCCGGCCTGTATTCCCAAACGCTGTATGTCGGTACCAATTATCATCCGCACGACGATAAAGACCCGGAAAAAATTGCACGCGATATCCGGCTGATGGAAGCCGCGGGGTTTAAGGTCGTCCGGATGGGGCACCTTGCCTGGGACAGCTATGAGCCCACAGAAGGGCACTTTGATTTCGCCTGGTTCGATAGGGTGATGGATCTGATGGAAAAGGCCGGCATTAAAGTGATCCTGGATATTGCCGTTCGACCCGCCCCGCTCTGGCTGCACCGCAAGTACCCCTCCATCGATGTGACGGATGCCAGCGGGAACAGGCTCTACCCGAATCACCGGTATATGGAGGACGTCGGAGACCCCATGTACCAACGGTATGCGCTTCGGTATGCGGATTCGTTGACCCGGCATTACGCCAAACATCCGGCCCTGCTTGCCTTCGGCATCGATAACGAATCGGGGGACGGCCCGATCTCGTATTCGGAGACGGTCAGGCAGCGGTTTATCGCATGGCTGCGGCAAAAATATCCAACTATCGACAGCCTGAACAAGGCATGGGCAGGGCAGCGATGGTCGAGAAAGATCGGTGACCTTGCGGAGATCGGGTTACCCCTATCCGGCAATACAAAGGGCGCACCCGAAAGGATACTGGATTTCCGTCGGTTCATATCCGACGAGGTCAGCCAGTTCCTGTTCAAAGTGATAGACAAAGTGAACATCAATGCACCTCGTGCCCTAGTCAATACCAATGCCTGGTACTATAGCCAGATGAAATTTTTCGACTATACCTCCATCGCTTATTCCGGGAAGATGACGCGCGAAGGTTGCGGATTTTATCCCGGAAATTCCCTGGCCACCAACTACGGCGTCATGGACGCGCTATTCGGGATCGCCAGGATACAGTTTGAAAGCACTAATCCTTTCTGGTGCACCGAATTTACGACCATGACGGCTGTTCCGAACTCCATCCGGAAATCGGCTTACGCCTCGCTGCTGTATGGCAATCAGATGGTATGCGGCTGGACCTGGCAGAGCATGCAGGGAGGCGAAGAGCAATACCTGGAGGGGATGCTGGATTGGGACGGAACACCCAACCGGAAATACGATGAATATAAAAAGATCGCCGCCGAGTTCAAAAAGATCGAAAAATATTTTCCCTATAAGCCGCAGGCGGAGGTGGGATTGGCCTTTTCCTTTCCCAGCGTCATCGCAGGTGGTTATTTCCCCGAGCAGCATCAGGAACAGCTGCAGAGCTGCTTCGATCTCTTCGCCTACCGGAATATGGATGCGCGCGTCATCGACATCGCTCGGAGCGCATTGAACTATAAGTTAGTTTTTCTGCCGGGCCTGTCGGTGATGGACGAAGCAACTGCCGCCAGGATCCGGGACTATGTGAAAGAAGGAGGGACCGTAGTGATGACCGGCAACTCGGCAGTGGTGGATAAGACCGGGAAGGTTTTTGCATCGACCCATCCCGGGCTCCTGAACGATGTATTCGGCATCCGCGTGGCCGCCTATGAGGAGACTGATGCGTTGAACGAACTCTCGCGGCAGCGAGTGACGGGGAAGAAGCTCGAAATAATGTACAAAGGGGCCTCTTTTACCACAGAATCGGCAAATTTCGAGGTCATCGAGCCCCGGGGCGCGGAAGTGCTGGGCGTCATTACCAGCCTCGACAAGGATTATCCGATCGTGACGTCCAACCGGTACGGCAAGGGCAGGGCGATCTACCTGGGACTTCCCGCAAAGGCCGGGGTATTGGGGCCGCTGGTGGATCAATTGATCGGCGAGCTTTCCATCCCGAAAGGCCCCGTGGCGCCATCGGGGGTCATGGCCCGGCAGATCGATAAAAACCACGTGCTTTATCTGAATACCAGCGGCGACCCGAAAGAGATAACACTCACGGGCAGCTCCCGGAGCATCCTCTTCGATAGGGATTATCAGGGGCATTTTGTGATCCCTCCTTATGAACCCGAGTTTATTGAATTAAAATAATTTTTCAGGGCAGTAAAATTAAAAACTTATGAAAATTAAATTTCCCCACGCGTTATTGGCAATGCTGATGGCTGTTGCCTTTTTTTTGGCATGTAAAAAGAATTCGGGCCCTGCGCCTCAATTGTCTGTTTCAGCGTCTAAAATTAACTTCCCTGACCAGGGGGCCGACTCCACGGTCACCATCACGTGCAATTCGCAATGGAGTATCGACAACCCCGCTTCCACCTGGTTGCAGCTAAGTCAGTCAAAGGGCGCCGGTGGCACAGCCACCGTGAAGCTAACTTCCAGTCCCAACACCACCGGCGCCACGCGTAGCGCTATATTGAATGTAACCGCGGACAATGGTCAGGGCAGGCGTATCACTGTTTCTCAGGTCAGCACGATCTACCCTTCCTACAATGTCTCGCCGCTGGCGCCGGATTCTACCGGAATGACCGCCACGGCTACCCAACTGTTCAACAATATAATAGTGGGATGGAACATCGGTAATACATTGGAAGCGACCGGTGGCGAGACGGCCTGGGGCAATCCTTTGATCACCGCGGCCTATGTAACGGCTATGAAGAACCTGGGCTTCAATTCCGTCCGGCTCCCTTGCGCCTGGGACTCCCATGTGGACAATAAGTCGACAGCCCACATCGATCCGGTTTGGCTGAACAGGGTTCACGACGTGGTCCAGTATTGCGTAAACAACAATTTGTATGTATTGCTTAATATCCACTGGGATGGCGGCTGGCTTGATTGTACCGCTACCGGTGCTAAAATGGATAGCATCAACGCGAAGCAAAAGGCGTTCTGGGAGCAAATAGCTACCAAAATGCGCGATTTCGACGAGCATTTGATGTTCGCCAGCGCCAACGAACCAAGTCCCACCAATGCCGCTCAGATGGATGTTTTGCTGTCTTATCATCAGAGTTTTGTCGACGCCGTGCGTTCCACAGGGGGTCATAACAAGTACCGGGTGCTGGTAGTGCAGGCGCCGTCCGACCTGATCAACAATTTTCCAACCGACCCCACGCCGGCCAGGATGGCTTTTGAAGAACATGACTACACGCCTTCCCAATTTACAATTTTGGGCTCGGATGCCTCCTGGGGAAAAATGTTTTATTATTGGGGCGCCGGACACCATTCCACTATCGAGCCCGATCGTAACGCCACCTGGGGCGAGGAAGACTATCTAACGACTTATTTCGACAGCATGAAGGCTAAATTTGTGGATAAAGGAATTCCTTTCCTGATGGGTGAATATGGGGCATACAGGCGGACCACCCCTCTGGATCTCCCGACCCACAATGATGCAGTGGACTATTGGATTACCTTTAACACCAAACAGGCAATTGCCCATGGCATGAAGCCATTTTATTGGGATACCGGGGGGCTGATGGACAGGAATACTGATACCGTGATCGATGCGCGTTCCGTCAACGCCATCCTTACCGGTACCCATTGATCGTGAAGGGAAAAATTCTCGCGGATGAAAAAAAATGCTTTGCAGCTCCTACTCGCGTTGCTGATGTCGGCGACAACTGCCAGGTCACAGCAAATCGATCGTTTCTTTCCTGAAAAGGACCTGGTCACGACGGGGATCTATTACTATCCCGAACATTGGAAGGAGGACCAATGGGAACGCGATATTGCCCGGATCGCGGAAATGGGTTACGGCTTTGTGCACCTGGCTGAGTTTGCCTGGTTCAAGATGGAGCCCGAAGAGGGGAAGTTCGATTTTGCCTGGCTTGACAAAGTCATAGGGCTCTGCGCAAAATACAAGTTGAAGGTGCTGATCTGTACGCCCTCCGCTACTACTCCGGCATGGATGCGGGCTGTGTATCCCGAAACCTTTGTAATGGATGGACATTATGTCCGGGGCGAGCATGGCACGCGGGGATTAGGATCGATAGTCAACCCGGTGTATCGACGGTTTGTTGAAAGGATCGTGACAGAAATGGCGGGGCGTTACGGGCGGGACGCAAACATCATGGGATGGCAGCTTGATAATGAACCCGATGCAAAACCTGATTATAGCCCTTCCTCCCAGGAAGCGTTCAGAAAATGGTTGAAGAATAAATACAAAACCATCGATTCCGTAAATGCCGCCTGGGGAGCCGCCTTCTGGAGTCAGTGGTATAATAATTTTGACCAGGTCATTATCCCCAATACAACCCTGGTCGGGTGGTGGGGCAATAATCCTCACGCCTTACTGGACTTTAAACGCTATTCTGCAGACGCCCAGGCTGAATTCCTGGATTTTGAAGCTGGCATATTGCGGAAGTTCATTTCCGCCGACCAATTCGTAACCACCAATTATACTGCAGTCTGCACGGGTGCCGACCCCAGGCGCACGACAAAACTCGATTTTGCTACCTATACAGCCTATCCCAATGGCGGTAACGATAACCTGGGCGATCAGGGTTTCCGGCTCGGGAACGCCAAGCCCATTCTTTTTGCTTCCGAATATTTTAAATCGGTGGGGGGATCGTCCGGGGTGATGGAGATCCAACCCGGGCCGGTAAATTGGGGCGGTTATAATCCTTTGCTCCTTCCCGGCACTGTCCGGATGTGGTTGTATCACAGTTTTGCGGCGGGGGGAAGGCTTGCTTGTTCCTATAGGTTCCGTCAGATCAATTACAGCGCAGAACAATATCATGCAGGAGTAATAA
>OLLP01000437.1_pt1 | contig 29370 bp, 25 predicted proteins | sample 1604561 | NCBI WGS metagenome assembly OLLP01 (sample SAMEA104055722, study PRJEB20765) | soil metagenome | isolation source: soil | reverse complement strand
TGTAAATGTGTCGGTGGATGGTATGCCCCTCAATCTCGTTTCGCATGCCCATGGACAAGGCTTTTCCGATCTGCATTTCCTGATTCCCGAGCTGGTGACCGGCTATGAGTTCGGGAAGGGGCCTTATTATGCCGATCATGGGGATTTCACCACAGCCGGTTATGTCGCCTTTCGCACAGCAGATGTGCTGGATAAGAGCGAAGTGAAGCTGGAGGGAGGACAGTTCAATACGGGCCGGATCATGGCGATGGCAAACCTGCTGAGCGCTACGGACCGCCAGAAAGGGGAGAGCGCTTATATAGCGGGCGAGGCGGCGTATACGGATGGACCTTTCAACTACGCGCAACGGTTCAACAGGCTCAACCTTTTTGGAAAATACAATCTCGATCTGTCGCCGCGGAACCGGCTCACCCTGACCCTGTCAACCTTTAGCAGCGGATGGCGTTCATCGGGGGAGATCCCCGAACGAGCCGTAGCCGAAGGGCTTATCGGCCGTTATGGGTATATCGACAGCGCACAGGGAGGCTATACCAGCCGCAGCAATGTCATCCTGCGTCTTAGCTCACCGCTATCCGACAAATGGCTGGTCGAGAACCAGGTCTATTATTCCCGCTATTTTTTCAACCTGCATTATGACGAGACCTTTTTCGCCGACGATAGCGTCAACGGGGATCAGTTGCGGCAAAGAGAGACGAGGGATCTCTTCGGCTATAATGGAAAGGCGGTTCATCATATTTATTTTAAGGATAACAGCGAACTGGTTTCTTCTTTCGGGATCGGCGGGCAGTTCAATAAGATCTACGGCAGCGAGTTAAGCCATACCAAAGATTACGATGCCGTGCTGGGCTATATCCAGCATGGGAATGTGGACGAAATGGCCTGGAACGGGTATGCCGGGGAAAGCTATCGCAGGGGCAAATGGCTGTTCGATGCGGGTGTGAGGGGGGATTGGATCTATTTTAATTACCGGGACGCCCTGAACCCCTCCATGCCGGCAAGGGCCAGGCTGGTGGTAAGTCCCAAGCTCAATATCTCGTACAGCGCGACGGACGGGCTGGAGTTCTACGCCCGGACGGGCAAGGGATTTCATTCCAACGATGCCAAGTCGGTCGCGGCCAATCAAGGGCTGGACGTATTGCCGGCGGCCTATGGGGCCGATCTCGGGCTGAACTGGAAACCCGTGCCGCGGCTCTTTATCAATGCGTCGTTCTGGTATCTCTATCTGCAACAGGAATTCGTATACAATGGGGATGACGGGACCTTTGACCCTGGGGATAAAACGAGAAGAGAGGGGATCGATCTTTCCATACGGTATCAATTCAATTCCTGGCTATATGGGAATTTCGATGTCAATATGGCGAAGGCGCGCGATCTGCAGGCCGCTAAGGGCAATGATTATTTGCCGCTCGCCGTTCCCTTGTCCGGAACGGGAGGATTGGATTTCAAGCTGGCCAAGGGGTTGAGCGGGGGCCTTAGTTGCCGCTACATGAAGGACAGGCCCGCGAATTCGGACAATTCCCTGGTCGCGCAGGGTTATTTCGTAACGGATCTTACCGCGAATTATCGAAGAGGCAAATACGAGGCCGGTTTCGAGATCCAGAACCTGTTCAATACCCAATGGCGGGAGGCTCAGTTCGAAGTGGAGTCGAGGCTAAGGAACGAAGCGCAGCCCGTAGACGATATCAGCTTTTCACCGGGGACGCCATTTTTTGCAAAGCTGAAATTCGCGGTGTTCTTTTGATCGATGATGGGATCCGACCGGGACGGCGAGGCCCGGGATCATCGATGCGGGTTCTGTGGCCCCGCATGGGCGCCTTTGCGAAGAATAAAAGCGTCGATCGCTGTCACCAGTTCGGGTTTGAGAGGCAGCCTGGGTTCATGATAGGTGGCTACGTTCTGTTGCATATCTGCGGGAGACGCCTTGAGGATGTGGTTCATGCCGTCGATGAGGATCAGGGTCGCCTGCGGGTCGGCCTGTTTGAGGGCTTGCGCGTCGGAGACATTTACCTGTACGTCAGTAGTGCCTTGCAGGATCAGGACGGGGATCGTTAATTTTTTTATCTCCTGCGCCGGATCGTATTTGAACCAGGAGATCAGGTAGGGTTGTACCGAAGCGCGGAAAAGCATATTCATCGTACCGCCCGGCTCCTGTACCCGATAGCCTTTACTCAGGCTGTCAAAAAGCATGTCAGCCTTGTCGGCCATTTGGGGCATCTGGCGATGAAGCTGTTTGCTGATGGTCTTGTCAGCGCGATCTGCCAGCCCGCTCACCGAGATATAGGCATCGGCATTGCCTGTCCTGGCCGCGACCATGCCGATCAGCGAGCCTTCGCTATGGCCCAACACGATCACCCGTGAAAAGCGTTTGTCCGTCCTTAGCCATTTGATCCAGTTCACGGCGTCGTCGATATAGTTTTCGAAAGTCAGTTCGGACTCGGATCTCATCGCGCTGGCGCTCGCCGCGATGCCCCGTTTGTCATAACGCAGGGTAGCGATCCCATGCAGCAGCAGGGAATCGGCCAGCATTCTGTAAGGGCTTGCCGTTACGCCCATGGGCGAGTTCCCGTTGCGGTCGGTGGGCCCCGATCCGGCGATGATCAGTACGACGGGGATCTGCTGCATTTTTTCCGGGATCTGCAGCGTGCCATAGATATCCCCGGTGGCAGTCCTCAGCGTGACCTGCGTTCCTCCGTCTGTGCTATCGGCATTTTGGCTCGTCTGGGCGCTCGCGGGGACGACTTGCACGAGCAGCAGGAACAAACAGGCTATTTTCATGATCATGGTTGAATAATACGTTATTTTTCTTTCGTGAACGTATACGGGTCTTCTTCGACGAACTCATTCTCCCTGGTGACCAGCGAGATCACTTTGCCATTTTCGGTATTGAACCGCGTGCTGAAGATCCCGTATTCGATATTATCATAACGGAGTAGCCAGTCGCCATTGTCCATATAATCCATGGTGGCGGTCAGGTGGTCATGTCCATTGAATATCAGAGTAAGACGGCCGTCTGTGATCCGGATGTCCATGGAGCCATAGAGAGGATGCGTATAATGTCCCGCATAGTTTGCAAGAGGAAGGGGAGGGGCCAGGCCTTTTACGCGTTGCTTCCATCCTTCGATCACGCGAAGAGAATCCTTTAGCTCCTTGTCCGCTTCTTTGACCAGGAAACTACTCCGGTTCATGTATTTTACGCCGAGATAGGCATCCAGTATCTGATCCCGCAGGGCGTTAAAAAATGCCTGGTTGTCATTATTCGTGAGTATGGCGATGCCCAGCCTGTCTTCCGGGACAAAGCTGAGAATACTCACCATGCCGGCGGCGCCGCCCGTATGCCAGTATACCTGGCGGCCGGCGTAATCGCTCACGAATAATCCGAGCGCATAACCGGTAATATGAGTCGGCGTAATGAATGATCTCCGGCTGTTCACGATCGTATTGATATCCCTTGTCCTCAGCAATATCTGGAAAGGCATGATCTGTTTGCCGGAATACTTGCCGTTATCCAATTGGAACATCAGCCAATGGGAAAGATCGGAGACATTGCTCAGCAGCGAGGCCGCGGGCCCCAGGTTGTCCCATCGATCCCAAGGTACCTGGCGGAGCGTGCCCGTATAGCTGGTCGTATAGGCGCTGGCAATAGCGGAACTGTCCTGTATCTTTTTCAAGCTGGTGTAAGTGCTATGCATTTCCAAGGGCGTCAGGATGCTGTCCTGTACATAGTCTTCCCAGGTCCTGCCCGTGACTTTGGGAATGATCTGGCCGGCGGCAAGAAAACAACTGTTGCAATACCCGAAATTATCGCGGAAACCTTTTGACGGCTTGAGCAGTCTCATTTTCTGCATGATCTGTTCACGGCTGAGATGGCTGTTCCAGAAAGTGAAATCGCCCTGGAAGGTCTTGGTGCCGATACGATGGCAGAGCAGGTCTTTGACCGTGAGTAATTCGGTGGTGGTCGGTTCGTATAGTTTAAAGTCGGGGAAATATTTTGAAAAGCGGTCGTCGAGCGAGAGCTTTTTATCGTATTCCAATTGCGCCAGCGAAGTCGCGGTGAACAGCTTGGTATTGCTGGCGATCATGAACAGCGTGTTTTCGGTGACTGGCTCTTTGGAGACGATATCCTTCACGCCATATCCTTTCTGGAGAATGATCTTTCCGTCCTTTACGATCACCAGCGCCAGGCCGGGCACCTGCCAGTCCTTCATGCCTTGCGCGATATAGCTGTCGATGCTGTCGGTGATGAAAGCCGGCGTCTGGGAGAACAGGGTAGCGGCGGGCAGCAATAAAAGAAGGGCAAGGCAGGCTGATCTCATAGCGTCATTTTTAGGCCTACAAGATAAAGAGAAAACTGTATATCCCGCCGGGCGGGAGAACGTGCCGGAGCTGTTTGCCGGCGATACCCTATTTTTGCAGGTCATGGAGAGTACCAGGGCCACGCATGGCATCGACAGTAAGACGGCCAGGATCGCGACCGCCATCTTTTTTTTTGTTTCCGGTTTTGGTTTTTCGACCTGGGCTTCACGTATCCCCACGATCCAGCAATCCCTGCATCTGAATGAAGCGCAGTTGGGTGCGGTGCTTTTCGCCCTGCCGGTCGGTCTGCTGCTTACCCTGCCGGTCACGGGGCTGCTGTTAAGCCGTTATGACAGTCGCCGGATACTTATTACGGGCGCTATTTTTTTCAATATCATTCTGAGCCTGATCGGTTATGCCACGCATGTATGGGAACTGGTAGCGGCCCTTTTCTGCCTGGGTTCATCGCGCAATCTGTTGAACATTTCGGCTAACGCCCAGTCCATCGGGGTGCAAGCCTTGTTCGACCGTTCGATCCTTGCCGGGTTTCATGGTATCTGGAGCCTCGCGGGTTTCGCCGGAGCGGCTCTGGGTTCGGTCATGGTCTCTTTCAATATCACCCCTGCCATTCATTTTTTGATCGTCGGCATTTTTCTAACCGGGATGGCGGGCTATGCCTATCCGTCCAGCCTGCGCCAGCCGCCGGTAACCAGGGAAAAAAGGCCTCGTTTTGCCTTGCCTGACCGGCACTTGCTGAAATTCGGCCTGATCTCTTTTGCTTCGATGGCCTGCGAAGGAACGATGTATGACTGGAGCGGCATCTATTTTCACAAGGCGGTGCATGCCTCGGGCAAGCTCGCTTCTCTCGGGTTCGTGGTCTATATGATCGCGATGACCTGCGGGCGTTTGGCGGGGGATCGGGTGGCGGGCAGGGCAGGGGTCAGAAATATGCTGACCTATAGCGGACTGTTAATCTGTTCGGGCATGTTGCTGGCGACCCTATTCCCTTTCCCTTTGGTTGCCGGGCTTGGTTTTATGATGACGGGTATTGGCGTTTCCTGTGTGATCCCGATGATCTTCGGTATGGCGGGAAGGTCGGCGGGTATGAGCAGTGGAGCGGCCATCGCATCGGTCTCGACGGTGGGATATCTTGGCTTTCTCATCGTGCCGCCATTGGTGGGTACGGTGGCGCAGTTGGCTGGGCTGCGTTGGTCGTTCGCGATGATAGCAGTGTTCGGCCTGGCGATCACGGTATTGGTGCAACGATTGATAAGGCCCGGGACGGATATTGTAGCTGCGGAGACCGCGGAGGGGATGGTGGCGGAAATATAAAAAGCCGCTCGGGGAGCGGCTTTTATGATAAATAGATGGATATTTTTGTGAGATCATATAAAATAGGGTACGGATATTCAAGCCAGGTATGGAATACTTAGTCCCCTATTTATGGACTTTTCTCCTCGCAGGTTGTTTGGTTCCCACGGTTGCGGCTTCTTCTTCTTTTACTTCTTCCTGTTCTTCTGTTTCTTCGTCTTTCCATTCCTTTTTATCTTTGCCGCCGGGGCGCGGACGCGCGGCTCCTTTATGTGCCTGGGCTGCTGCGGGTTCCTGCCTCGGAGACTCCTTGCGTAAACCCCGGGTTGCCGGCGAATAGATATTGATCGTCTTGAACTGTGGGTTCGCCTCGATGAACATTTTTTCCGTCTTACTGGCCTTGTCGAAGCTCACCGTGTGTTGGTTGCCCTTCCGGAGCGAACGGATCAGATCGGCCCTAAGCTCTATGTTCTTCAATTCGCGGATGGGATATTTCTCCAGCGTTTTTTCCAGGTCATAACCGTATTGTTCCCGGTACTGCTTCATTTTGTAGTTATTATGCTGATCCTTTTCTGAAAAATCCAATTGTATCCACGCGTTGTATTTCACGCCTTCCATATTGTACAGGTTCTTGTTCACGGATCTGCCCTGAAGAAGATTGAAGGATTCTTTTAGCGTGACACCGGTCCCCTTGCTGATATAAAAGGTCTGGGCCTTGTCCAGTTCGGGGTCGTGACTGCTGCGAAGCCTCGCCTCGTATTTGTTGAAGAAATACATGTCGAGTTGGTCGGATCTCCGGAAGTACAGCGTGACCTCCAGCTTGTGATCCTCATCAAAAAAGGCTTCCAGATCCAATTCGAACGATTTCGGCGCCAGGGCTATCTGCTCCGACAATTGCTGATTGATGTATTGTTTCTCCCCGAAGCCAAGGTATTTCAGGTTTTCCTGTAAAAATTCAAGGTTTTCATTGTTCATAAAAAAGGTTTTAAGCTGTTGAAAAAATTGGATGTAACGAGGGTTGGCCCTTGTCCGGCCGGCTTATATGAGCCGCGCCTTGACCAGGGTATAGTTGTTGGCTACCAATTGTAAATGCCTGCCCCCGTTCTTCTCCGAGACATCGATGACCAGGATCTTTTTTGCGGGCAGGGTAAATCTGGGTAAGGCGAATACGCAATATTCCCTGGTTTTCCCGCGGATCATCCGGGTATTCCCGTAGACGAAAACAGGACTGAGCCCGATGCCCCTGACCGTCATTATCCCCGGCCGCCTCCTGTCGTCCGCTATATAGAACCGGATGCTGTCGACGCTATAGTCGATATGGGAATGATTGGCAAGGCTGAGACAGAAGAACATCGTCTCTTCGCGGGTGTAGATGGCCCTTACCTGGAACATCATTTTGTAGCTCCAGTCGTTTAAATAATAGATGCTGCGTTTAGCGCTCATCAATTTCTCGCAACAACCCTTGAGCGACCCGTCATCCGCCCCCGGATAGGTTCGCGGGGGAAGGCTGAGGCCTGATGGAGGGGCAATTTTGCGGGAGCAGGGATGAGCGGGGGTCTTTTTGGCGGCCAAACGGGTCGCCGCATCGCGTGGTGAGGGGGAGCCCATGGCGGGAGGGGGTAGCCAGGCCGCCGTAAGCAAAAAAAGGCAATGGATAACAAACAGGGATCTTTGTTTCATAATTGTAAGGTTTAAAGATGAAAGAATAAAAACTAACGCCATGGTGTAACCGGTATTACCTGGCAAAAACAAAGATAGGGGGATAAACCCCCTATTCAGTTTGATCTAAATCAATGAAACGAAATAGTTTTTGACCCAGATCAATGTTTTTTACGGACTAAGCCGATCCTGGCGGTCGCCGATGTTCCCGGGCTCGGATCGGCGGAGGTCGCGGGGGGATCTTTTGTTCCGCGGGTCGTTAGTTCCGGTGGCGTCCGGATTTATCGGTTTTTCTTAATCCGGCTGAGCGTCTCCATGGCAATCGTAAGATAGGAGGCGATATGTTTAGCGGCGATGCGGTCTTCCGCCCAGGGATACAATTGCCGGAACAACTCGTACCGATCCGCCGCATTTTTTCTTCGCAGCAGATCGAGCCTCTCTTCGGCGAGCACGTAATATTGTTCGGTCAGGACGAGAACAATATATGCGAATTCCGGGTATGCCCGTTTGGCGTGATCCATCTGTTCTTTTGTCAGCGAAAAGAGCCTGCTGTCCTCTATGGCATAGATGTATTCGGCGCTGGTCCGGGCTTTGTAGTAACTGATGACCGAGGTCATCACGTCCCCCTCTTTCATGAACCAGAGGTTGGCCTCTTTGCTACCCAGCGTCTTCGAGCCGCGGAGAAGGCCCCATTCGATAAAATACATGTGATCGCAGGGATTTCCCGGTCTTATCAGGGTCTTCCTTTTTTTGATGTTAATAATTTTTACGTGATTGTGCAAATAGGCCTTGAGCGCAGGCGTCATGGGCCGGATGGAATTGAGTAAGTCGATCAATTTTTTCATGAACAGGTTGTTTTAAGGTGAAAAGAAGCGCCACCCATCAAAACCTAACCTGTATCCGCAAACGCGGATCGACCAGCCGAAAATACTAAAAATTACAATACGTCCTTTTTTTTTCTGAAACTCCTTTTCCGCTGGCAACGGCGGGCCGGTTCTGTTGTGACCCCGGCGGTGGCTACGCTGGTGATAGCGGCGCCGCTCCGCTGTGACGGTGGCGCCCTAAGATAACGCGGCAGGTTGTATCGACCGGCCGGCGAGGGGAATTAACCTGTCCCTATTCCGGATCCGGGCCGTATTTTTGCAGTACGAACAGGAAAATAAAGTAATTCATTATGGCAACAGCGAATACGACCGGCGCCATGAGTGCGGGTGCGAGGGATGGCCAGGGTATCCCGGTCCATGCGGACAATATCGACCGGCCGGACAGACAAGAGCATGCGGGCATCGTGGAAGATTCTGGCAAGGGCAACGCCGCCGGCAAAAAGAGGATCATCATCATCGGCGCCGGGTTTGGCGGTCTGCGCCTGGCGCGCGACCTGAACGGCTCGGATTACGAGGTCTTTCTTATCGACAAACATAATTATCACCAGTTCCAGCCCCTGATGTACCAGGTGGCCACGGCCAGGCTGGAGCCTTCGAGCATCTCTTTTCCGCTCCGGAAGGTCTTTCAGCATTCCAAAAATGTAAATATCCGGATAGCTGAGGTCCTTCATGTGGACGTGGAGCATAAGCTGCTCAAGACCTCGACCGGCGATTACAGCTATGACTATTTGGTCGTCGCCTTTGGTTGCACCACCAATTATTTCGGCAACGAGCATATACGGGCGAATTCCTTTCCCATGAAGTCGGTGCCGCAAGCCATGGCCTTGCGCAACCGTATCCTGCAGACCTTTGAGGATATCCAGGTGGCTGGGCCTGCCGAACTGGAATCTCATTTGAACTTTGTCATTGTCGGCGGCGGCCCCACGGGTGTGGAGCTGGCGGGCGCCATGGCGGAAATGAAAATGAACACGCTGCCCAAGGATTATCCGGGCGTTGACTTCTCGATGCTTAAGATCTGGCTGCTGGAAGGATCTCCCCATACCCTCAATGTCATGAGCGAAGCGGCAAAAAGGAAATCGCAGCAATACCTGGAGGAACTGGGTGTCAAGGTCATGACCGGAACGGTCGTGGAAGATTATGACGGCAATACCGTCAGGCTCAGGGGCGGCCAGACGATCGCGTGCAGGAACCTGATCTGGGCAGCGGGCGTCACTGGCAATATCCTGCCCGGCCTGCCCGCCTCCTGTATCGTCCGGGGCAATCGTCTGCGTACCGATCGGTTTGGGCGCGTGGAGGGATTGGACGGGGTCTATGCCGTCGGCGATATCGCCTGGATGGTCACGCCAAAATACCCCAACGGGCATCCGCAATTGGCCGGGGTCGCTCTCGCGCAGGCCGCCAATCTCGCGAAGAACCTGAAAAGGCGGCTCAAAACCCGCCCCGAAGCGGAGTATGAATATCATAACAAAGGCACGATGGCGACGGTAGGCAAAAGGAAGGCGGTCGTGGATCTGCCCGGCTTTAGCTTCCAGGGTTTTTTTGCCTGGCTGACCTGGATGTTCGTCCATCTGATGCTCATCCTCAGCGTGAAGAACAAACTGTTCATTTTCCTCAACTGGATGATGAGCTATTTCGCCAACGATTCCACGCTCCGGCTGATGCTCCGGGCGGATCGTGAAGGTTGAACCATAAATATTTCTTATTTTTGATAAGTATAACCCTCTACTATGGCTGAGATCATCGTTGAATTAAAGAATGCAAATATCTACCAGCGGGACAATCTCATTTTGCAGGATGTCAACCTCTCCGTGAACAAGGGAGAGTTCGTGTACCTGGTAGGGAAGACGGGCACCGGCAAATCCAGCTTGCTGAAGACCCTGTATGGCGATCTTCCCCTGAACGAAGGACAGGGCCAGGTGGCCGGGTTCAATTTGCGGGAAATGGATTGGAAGAAAGTGCCCTATCTGCGCCGCACGCTGGGCGTCGTTTTCCAGGATTTTCAACTGCTGACCGACCGGAATATCAATGATAACCTCAAATTCGTGCTTCGGGCCACGGGCTGGAAGGACGCCCGTCTGATGGATGAGAAGATCGCCGATGTGTTGGACAAAGTAGGGCTGAAGTCGAAGGGATTTAAAATGTCCTTTGAGATGAGCGGCGGCGAACAGCAGCGCGTGGATATTGCCAGGGCCATGCTCAATTCTCCCAAGCTGATACTGGCCGACGAACCCACCGGCAACCTGGATCCGGAGACTTCGGACGAGATCATGCAACTACTTATCCAGATCGCCAAGGATTATGGCACCACCGTGATCATGGCCACCCACGACTATATCGTGATCAATAAATTCCCGGCGCGGATGCTCAAGACCGAAAGAGGAAAGGTCATCGACAACGCTACCATATCCATTGAATAAGTTTTTCCGTGTTCTTCGCGTTATCGAATTGTTCCAGTAAGAGCTTTTCCCTCAACCTCACTTCACCGGCCGTAAAGGGCTGTTTATATAATTGCCCGATCAACTGCCGGAAGCCTGCCGCATCCCTTGCGACATGACAGCCGGACCCGAGCCCCGAAGATTGGATCGCTTCTTCATTGACCACGCAATGCCTGCCGTTGAACAAGGCATTCAGCAGCTTGAGCTTTATTCCCGTAGAATGGAAAGAGGGGAGGAGATGGATCTGCGCCTTGGCGATCAGATCCTGCATTTCTTCCTGCGAGGGATTGGGGATCAGGCAACCCTGCGGATACCGGCTGACCAGGCGTATAAGCCGGGCGGAAGGGTCTTTGCCTGCGACGATCAACGGCACCTGCAATCCGGGGAATACTCTTTTCAACAACCAGGCGACGGCCTCTTCGTTCTCTGCGATGGAGAGGTTGCCGTGGTATAGACAGAAGCAGCCGGTGCCTTCTCTGCTGCGTATCTCCGAGAAAGGAACGAAGACGGGCAGGGTAGCCACATGGCTTGCGCCGAACTCCCGGCGGTATAGTTCGCCGTCCTGATCCGAAACGGCCAGGATCTGCACCTTATCTGCGATACTTCGTTCGTATTTGCGCAGCACTTTGCTCTCGTGGAGATAATAGATTTTTTTCAGCAAGGATCGTTCGGCATGGAACAACTGGCGGTAATAGCGGTACTCCACGTTGTGCAGGCGAAGGATGATCCTGCGTCCCGCAAAGCGTTCGTCATTGAGCAGATAGCTGCAATGGACGCCTTCGAGAAGAATGGGATAGTCGTCTTTTAAAAGGTCTTCCATCAGGCGGCCATTCGACCGGGAACAAACGATATAGGGTAGTTTGTGCGAAAAAGCCTTGTGCCCGCCGCAACGCGGGTAATAGTGTACATCGGCGCAGTATTGGGCCAGTTCCTCCTGTTCGCCCCTGCCATATTCAAAACAATGCAAATGGATCTTTACGCCAGCCTGGTGCAAGGCCTTGATCTTGTGGAAAAGGTCGAAGACCCCTCCATAATCGACAGGGTACGGAACATCCAGGCAAACGATATGTAGGTGTTTTTCCAAGACTCAACCGAAGATTTTTTGATAGAAGCGGAGTAGGGTCTTCTCTTCTTCCTGCCAGTTGTATATTAATCGCGCCCGCTGGCAATTCTCCCTGAACATACCATACAGAACATCGTTTTCGAGCAAATTGTTTAGCGCCTCCGCGATCTTTTTTTCCTCCGTATCCGGGATCAGCAGGCCGATGGGGTATCGATCCTGCGCCGTCCTGTACTCCGGGAAGTCCATCGTGACTTGGGGGATGCCCGCCTGGATATAGTCGAAGAACTTATTCGCCAGGGAATAATATTGGTTTAACCCCAATGGTTCGACGAGATTGACGCCGATATAGGCTTTTTGGGTGATCTCCCGCAGTTCCGCCGGATCGGTCATGCCGCGAAAAATGATCTTTCCGGTCATGCCGTAATCTTTTGCGAGGGTGCGGCAGGCCTCCATCCGGGGGCCATCCCCGCAGATCAGCAGAGGGCAGCCCACCTGCCGCATGGCGCCGATCAGGGATTCCAGCCCCCGCGCTTCATTGACCGCTCCCTGGTAAAGGATGAAGCGTTCTCCAGGCTGCCAGCCGGGGTATGGAAACGGATATGGGGAAGTAAGGGGTGGTAAGGCCGATGGGGGAAGGGAGGAAGACGAAGGAACGGAAGAAGGAAGGGAAGACGACGAAGGAACGGAAGGAGAAGAGGACGAATAAGGAAGAGAAGGCGAAGGAAGAAAAGAAGGCGAAGAGGAGCTATCTTCCAGTACGGGCAGGTTACGGATGAGTTCATAGTTCACGCCATAGCGTTTGCGGAATTCTTGCATGATCGACCGGCTGACGGTATAACCATGGCTATATTGTGGAACCGCGTAACGCTCCACGCGCATCCAGACGATCTTTATGCGCGGCCGGGTAATAACCTCTTTCATTTCGGTGAACAATTCATGGGCATCGTAGATGCGGGGGATCCTTTTCCAGCGGCTGATCCACAGACAGGGAACGATCGTGTCGAGATCGATCGCGCAGATGCCGTCCATCCTCCGGAACAAGAGAAAAATAAGGAGCCGCAGATTGTATTCCAGGTAAGACCGCCGGCCTTTGCCGAACAGACAGCGCAGTCTTTTTTGTTCAAATGGCTCTTCGCGCAATGGGGGCGATCCGTGCAACCGCCTGCCCACCAGCACCACGGAATAGCCGTTGGCAGCCAGGGACCGGCAGATCCGGATCATGCGTTGGTCATACAGCAGTTCGTTGGTGACGGTAAAATAAATCCTTTTCAAATCGGCTTTTTTAGAGAATAGATCTTTTCAATCATCTCAATCGTCCTGGCTGCCGCCTGCGGTTCGATGTCGGGTTTCGCGCCTTTTTTTAGAACCGATACGATATTCGTATAGATATGGGCGTGATTGCCGCGTGCGCCGTCAAGGGCCGTGCCGTCAGATCCCGCGCCGCCGACCATAGCGGTATGCCCCGCGTCATATCCTTCCAGGGTGCAAACTTCCACTTTATCCATATACTGACCGGCGATGCGTACCGTCCCTTTTTCCGCGATGACCGTCAGGCTGCTTTCGAGATTTTGGCCATGAACCGAGGTGGTGAAATTGAAGGATCCCATTCCGCCCCCCGCAAAATTGAAACTCGCCGTGCCGGTGTCTTCGAAGGGAGTGCTGGCCGCGTGCGAAAAATTGGCAAACCTTGCCTGGATATCCGTGAACTCCCCGAATAGCCAGAGCAGACTATCGACAAAATGAGAGAACTGGGTAAACAAGATGCCGCCGTCCAGATCCGCGGTGCCCTTCCAGGAGCCTTTATGGTAATAGCGTTCATCGCGGTTCCAGAAACAATTCACCGAAACGAAGAAGATGCGGCCAAGCGCCCTATTTTCCAGGAGGCCTTTCAGCCAGGCGGACGGCGGCGAATACCGGAGCTGCATCACACAAAATACCTGCCGGTCGCGGGCCTTTGCTTCGCGGATGATATTATTGCAGCCGGCGGCGGTCAGCGCCATAGGTTTTTCGATCAGTACATGGCGGTCGTTTTTGAGCGCCTTGAGCGCGTGGCGTTCATGCAGGCCGTTGGGGGTGGCAATGACGAGTACATCGAAATCCTGTTTGAGGAGATCGTCCTCATCCCGGAAAAAAAGGATCGGCCTGGGAGCACCCTGGAAAGAAGGATCGGGAGTGAGGGAGGTTTTGGAAGAAAGAATGGCGGGGAGCGACAGTTCTTCCTGCGGCCGGGAGTCGCATAGCGCGATCAGTTCGCAATCCGGGTTAGCATGTATGAACCGGGCATGACGCAGGCCGATATGCCCGCAGCCGATGATAGCGAAACGGATCTTGCCGGCCGGTATGGGGTGGAGGTTGGTCTTCATTAGATGATCTCTGTCCTCATTGGGTTATCGTGTTCTTTTATGTGTCGATCCGGGTTAGCTGGTTATCCTTTTCCTGGTAGATCTGGCCGCTTTCCGGGCAAACAGCGCGCCCGGTGGCGTCGGGGTGCAATTTATGGCCGTATTCGCTCATCCAGCCCGATCGGCGGGCCGGGTTGCCGAGCATCAGGGCGTAAGCGGGCACCGGGTGGGTGACCAGGGCGCCGGCCCCTATAAAGGCGTATTGCCCGATCTCGTTCCCGCAAATGATGGTCGCATTGGCGCCGATGGTGGCCCCTTTGCGGATCAGGGTGGGGCGGAACTGGTCTTTGCGGGAAATGGCGCTACGCGGATTGATCACATTGGTAAAGACGGCCGAAGGGCCGACAAAGACATCGTCCTCGCAGATGACGCCTGTAAAGAGGGAGACATTGTTCTGGATCTTTACCCCGCTGCCCAGCACCACTTTTTCTCCCACCATCACGTTCTGGCCGATGATGCAATCCTCGCCAATGGAGCTGCCGGGCATAATATGGCAAAAATGCCAGATCTTCGATCCGGCGCCGATGACAGCTCCCTGGTCGATCACGGCCGTAGGATGGGCGAAATATTTCATAAAAGGGTCAATATTAACTATTTCAGGGAAGATAATCATTCTTTTTAGCCTATTTTTGCCCTTAATTTTTAGTAAATTAAAAGCAAATCCCTTAATTTTGCCGCCTGATTCAGCGGAATAATAATTTAAAAAAGATGTAATGCCTTATTTGACAAAAGAGAAGAAAGCGAATTTCTTTACTGATTTTGGCGGGAAAGCTGCCAATACGGGTTCTACGGAGGGCCAGATCGCCCTGTTGACGGAACGGATCAATCGTATCTCTGAACATTTGCAAGCCAACAAAAAAGACTTTTCTACTCACCGTGGCCTGATGCAACTGGTTGGTAAAAGAAAGCGTTTGCTGACCTATCTTAGCAAACAGAACCTTCAGGGTTACCGCCAACTGATCGAAAAACTCGGACTTAGAAAATAAATCATTATGCATACGACAACTTTTCCCAACTGAGCCCACGGTTGGGAATCGTTTTTTTGTACATGAAGGTTTTACCCGTTAACATATTCATTTTTTAACCTAGAATGGCAGTTTTGCAAACCGTCCTGCCGCAGTAAGGCGCCATTCAACAAAGACGAACAGCTATATGCTTTCACAACCCATCAGTGTAACATTTGATATAGGCGGTGGCCGCATGGTCACCATCGAGACAGGAAAACTCGCACGACAGGCGGACGGGGCCGTTACCGTTCGACAGGGCAATTGTATCATCCTGGCAACCGTAGTTGCTACGCGGGAACCCAAGGAGGGGCAAAGCTTTTTTCCTCTCTCGGTCGATTACCAGGAAAAATTTGCCTCCGCCGGTCGTATACCCGGCTCATTCTTTAAACGGGAAGCCCGTCTCAACGACTACGAGATATTGACCAGCCGTCTGATCGACCGCGCGTTGCGCCCCTTGTTCCCGGAAGACTATCTCTGTGAAGTACAGGTATTGGTAACGCTGGTCTCGAGCGATTACGAGGTAATGCCCGATGCGCTGGCCTGCCTGGCCGCATCGGCTGCCCTGGCCGTTTCGGATATTCCCATCAAGGAGATCATCAGCGAAGCGCGCATCGGCCGGTTGAATGGCCAGCTCATCGTCAACCCCAGCCGTACCGAACTGGAAACGACCGATATGGAATTCATCATCGCCGCCACCGACAAGAACCTGATGATGGTGGAAGGCAAGGCGGCGGAATGCGGCGAAGAAGACCTGGTCAAGGCCCTGCAGATCGCGCACGACGCCATCCGCATCCAGATCAGGGCGCAGGAAGAACTTCGCGCCAAGGCGGGAGTAACTGCAAAAAGGGAGTACAAGAAGCCCGAACAAAACGAAGAGATCCTGCAGAAGGTGAATGCCTTCGCAAAAGATAAAGTATACGAGATATCGAAGAGCGCCAGCAGCAAGCATGTCCGCAGCGACGCTTACAGCGCCCTGCAGGACGAACTGATTGCCAGCCTTGGCGAAGCGCCGACCGATGCCGACAAGAAATTCGTAAAGAAATATTACGAAGACCTGAAATGGGAAGTGGTTCGTAATATGATCGTAGACGACCGTACCCGTCTCGATGGCCGAGGTCTCGACCAGGTGCGTCCCCTTGCCATGGAGATCGATCCGCTGCCCACGCCGCATGGCTCCGCGCTGTTCACCCGGGGTGAGACGCAGTCCCTGACGACCGTCACCCTTGGTACGCCGCTGGATGAAGTGCTCGTCGAAAGCGCCGCAAAATCCTACGATTCTAAATTCTTTTTACATTATAATTTTCCTCCGTTCAGCACGGGCGAAGTAAAGATGATGCGCGGGCAAAGCCGCCGCGAGGTCGGTCATGGCAATCTGGCCATGCGTTCGCTGAAGCAATTGATGCCGGGCAATGATTATCCGTATACCGTTCGCGTGGTGAGCGATATCCTGGAATCGAACGGCTCTTCCTCCATGGCCACCGTTTGCGCGGGCAGCCTGGCGCTGATGGATGCCGGCGTTCCTTTCCCCAAGCATGTCAGCGGCGTGGCCATGGGATTGATCACGCGGCCTTCGGACGGAAAATATGCCATCCTTACCGATATCCTCGGAGACGAGGATCATCTCGGCGATATGGACTTTAAAGTGACCGGCACGCGCCAGGGCATCTGCGGCGTGCAGATGGATATCAAGGTCGACGGCCTCAGCATGGACACCATGCGCGAAGCCCTCGAACAGGCGCGCAAAGGCCGGTTGCATATCCTCGACGCGATGTACCAGTGCATCGACGCGGCGCGTCCCGAAGTGAAACCACACGCTCCGCGTATGGAGAAACTCTTCATCGACAAGGAATTTATCGGCGCCGTCATCGGGCCGCAAGGAAAGATCATACAGGAGATCCAGCGCGAGACCGGCACGACGATCAATCTCGAAGAAGTCGGCAATTTTGGCGAGGTCAGCATCTTCAGTCCTGCGAAAGAAGGATTGGAAAAGGCGGTGGCCTGGATCAAGGGTATCGTCGCCCAGCCAGAAGTCGGCTCTGTGTACGAGGCCAAGGTGAAATCAGTAATGCCTTACGGCGCGTTTGTCGAATTCCTGCCTGGTAAACAGGGTTTACTGCATATCAGCGAAGTCTCGCACAAGCGTTTGGAGACCATGGAAGGGGTATTGAGCGAAGGGGATTCGGTGAAGGTCAAGCTGATCGGGCTCGATCAGAAGACCGGTAAGTTCAAGCTCAGCCGCAAGGTGCTGATGCCGAAACCCGAAGGCGGCGGCCAGGGAGAAGGACGTCCAAGGGAAGACCGTCCAAGAGACGATCGCTCAAGGGATGACCGTCCACGCGAAGGCCGTCCGGCAGGGCAGTCCGCACAGGATTAGCCTGAGCGGCCTTAGAACGAGACCGTACTAAAACCACCATAAAGCCTTAACAGAGGTCTGTAGAATCCTGCAGACCTTTTTTATTTATGATCATGGACTATATCAGGATAAGTATCTCTATTCTCCCGGATGCCGGGGAAGCTTCAGTCAACGGTGCCGGGGGCGCTGCGGGCGACAATGCCGGGGATGATAGGAGCGGCAATTCGGAGGATATCAAAGACATCCTTATCGCCCGGCTGAGTGAGGCCGGGTTCGAAGGTTTCGAGGAAGAAGAAAGGACGCCGGCAGGTGGTATGGGCACGCTGCATGCCTATATTCCCGAGGATCGGTTCGACGCGGTCGTGCTGGAAGGGCTGTTGTCTCCCTGGGGGCTGACCGCTCAACAGACGAGGATCGCAGAAAGGAATTGGAATGAGGAATGGGAAAAGAATTTCGAGCCGGTGGTGGTGGATGGGTTCTGCGGGATCCGTGCTTTTTTCCACCCGCCCGCGACGGGAGTGGAGTACGATCTTGTGATTACCCCCAAAATGAGCTTTGGCACCGGTCATCATGCGACCACGTATATGATGATTTCGGCCATGCGGCGCTTGGGGTTCAATGATCAGGCGGTGCTCGACTTTGGCACCGGCACAGGCGTGCTGGCCATCCTTGCGGAAAAATTGGGCGCTTCCAATGTGCTGGCGATCGACCATGACGATTGGTGCATCGAGAATGCAAAAGAGAATATCCGGGAGAATGGCTGTAGCCATATTGTTATTGAAAAAATGGAGGTTATGCCACGCAATAACCTGTTTTCCATAATATTAGCTAATATCAATAAAAACATTATCCTGGATCAGATGGACGCAATGGGACAACAATTGAGACCCGGGGGCGTTATACTGCTGAGCGGCTTGCTGCAACAGGACATTGAGGACATCGAAAAGAAGGCTGCCCGTATCGAATTAACAATATCCGATCGGATGACAAAGAACAATTGGCTATGTCTGAAGCTGGAGCGGCCCTGTGCCAAGTAATCGGCGACAAACTGAGCGAATTGATCATATTTTAACTATTTTTGTTATCCGACTTCTAACCAACCGATCAAATTAATGAAGGAGATCCTCCTCATAGTAGTGGCCTATCTTATCGGCTCTGTTCCAACGGCGATATGGGTGAGCCGGGCTTGGTTTGGAATTGACATCCGCGAATACGGCAGCGGCAATTCAGGCGCTACCAATACTTTCAGAGTGCTGGGCTCCCGCTGGGGAACTTTCGTCATGTCCGTCGATATCATCAAAGGCGTGATCGCCACCAGTCTGTATATTTTATTGCCTTATTACCTGCAGAACGAAGGGGAGCGTACCAATTTTATGGTCGGCCTGGGGCTTGCAGCCGTATTGGGCCATATCTTTCCGGTCTGGGCAGACTTCCGCGGAGGCAAAGGGGTAGCAACTCTTTTCGGAATGGTGCTGGCCATGCAGCCGGCGGTAGCCGTTTGCTGTGTCGGCGTCTTTTTGCTCGTGCTTTATTTCACCCGTTTCATTTCCCTTAGCTCCATACTTGCCAGCGTGGCTTTCGCCGTCCTGATCCTTTTCATCTTCGATGAGAAGGAGACCCTTTACCGCGGGTTCGCGATCGCCGTAGCGTTGATGGTCGTCCTAACCCACCAGAAAAATATTACCCGTCTGCTCAGGGGCAGCGAGAACAAAGTGCCCATCCTTAAATACCGTGACCGGCGCCGCGTGCGAAAGCAATTGACGAACGGCGAAAAAGATTAAAAAAACACCAGTTCTCATGTCGGAAACTTTAGTGGAAAAACTTCAGCTGCATGAAGAAAAGAACCTGCTGATCCAGGGCCTTCCTTCTTCTATTGAAAAGCAATTCGCCAAACTGGCGTTCGCCAAGAGCCTCACGCCATTGCTCAAGAGCCGAAAAATCGATTTTGCTCTTGTTTTTGCCGTAAACGAGCGGCAATTGACGGGTATCGTCAATGAAGTACTGCCGGCGTTGGGGGAAAAGGCGAAATTCTGGGTAGCTTATCCCAAAGCTGCCAGCAAGATCGCGACTACCCTTAACAGGAATTGCAGTTGGGAATGTATCCTTGGCGCGGGTTATGAAGCGGTTCGCCAGGTACAATTGGATCATGTCTGGGTTGCGCAGCGTTTCAAAAAAGGAGAGACCATCCCGGTACTGAAAACCGCGTCCTTGCCTGCAGCGAGGAAAAAAGCCGCCGTCATTCGTTAAACCTACTTATTCACTGCGGTATATCCGCAGATGGGCAAGTTACCCTCATGGTTCTGGGTATTTTGCAGGCAAAGCTTTACCCGGTAAGGCTCTTCGCTTATCTTTGAGCGTCCTCCGGCCCCGACCGATCCCATCGACAGGCCCAGGCCAACCAACATGAGAATCAACGAGATCCCAAATACGCCCCCATTTTTCTTTCGAACAAGACCATCAAGTAACGCGAATGACAGCCTTTAGCAAGCAAGGCCTTATAACTGAATTATTGGACAGGACCGAGCTTATTAAAGCCAGCACGCAGCCTTTTCTTCGTTTGAGCGAAGACCAACTGAATCATTCCTTCCATCCCGGCAAATGGAGCATTGCGGAAACATTTGAGCATCTGAATATTTACAACGGAGCTTATATCCGGATCATTCTTTCCAGGATCACCGTGGCGCCGGATGTAAAGATGGAAACCTACCGGAGCGGCTGGCTGGGAGATTGGATCTATGCGCAGACCATGCCCAGGGCCGATGGCAGCGTATTCAAGATGAAAGCGGCCAAAGAGGCGCGGCCCCGCGCGGGGGTTCTTGATGGAAAGGAGATACTTCAGCACTTCCTTCAGCAATGCGATATGCTGGACGATATCATCCGTCATTCGTCCGCCAAAGACTTGCAAAGCATCAAGATCCCATTTTGCTTCTCCCGGCTCGTCCCGTTGAGGCTGGGGGACAATCTCCGTTGCCTGATCGCCCACTGCGAGAGGCATCTTCTGCAGGCGCACCGCGTAATGGAAGCGGTATGAGGATAGCAAGTCTTCGCGGGTGATGTGCCCGGATGGTTTATTTCACGATCACCGTTCCCACGTTCAGGAGCAATTCTCTTTCCATGGCCTTGAGGTGCATATGTGTCTGAATAAGCATCATCTGCTCTTCGTCGTTGTGCGGCTTTTCCAGATCCCGCTGATTGTCATCCATCATCCGTTTGATCTTGCGCAGCTTCAACCAACCCATCGTAGACAGCACATCTTCTTTATACAGCTCTTCCGGCGTAAATATCTTTCCCTCGAAATGATCCTTCCAGTTGGGGCTGATCTCGTTGTTAAAGTCCATGATCGATACGGCCAGGGTACTGAGTTCCTGATCCTCGTGATACAGGAACTGGCGGGTGGTCGGCCTTTGCCCTTCTTCGTACATGCTTTTATAGGTATCCAGAATTTTCAACAGTCGCTTATTGTCGATCAGATCGTAGTAATCCGCCGTTTCCGTGAAAATATAATCCGCCACGAAGAGCTGGTCATCCCAGGATTTCAGCCCGAAATCCAGCAGGATACGGATCATCCCGCGTTCGTATTGCTCGTGCCTGAACAAGAGATTCATTAACTCTTCTTCTTCAGGAGTAGGGGCTTTGCCGGGTTCGGCGGGTGATTGCGCTGTATCCGCGGCGGTGACGAAGGGCTCGAGGGCGGCAGAGGGCCTGCTCTCCTGTTTGGCCACCCGTTCGCGAATAAATTTATTCACCAGGGCATGGAGGCCGGTCTCTTCGATCTTCAGCAATTCGGCGCTTTTCCGGATATAATCCTGTTGACGCGTAAAATCCTCGGCCTTATTGATACGTGAGATCGTCTCGGCTACCTGGTTCACGACGCCCGCCTTTTTCACGCTATCGCTGCCGATGTCTTTGAGAGATACCTCCAGTTGGAAAAGGATAAAATCCTTTTTAGCCGAAGCCACGAAGGCGCGAAAGGCGTCGGGACCGAGCTTCCGCACATAGCTGTCGGGATCTTCCTTATCGGGGATGAGCACCAGCTTGACATCCAGGCTTTCCTCCAGGGCCATGTCCAACCCGCGCAGCGCCGCCTTGATACCTGCCGCATCACCGTCGTAGATGATCGTCAGGTGCCGGGTATATTTCTTGATCAGCCGCAACTGGTCGATCGTCAGGGAAGTGCCTCCGCTGGCCACTACATTCTCGATGCCCGCCTGGTGCAGGGAGACGACATCGGTATAGCCTTCTACCAGCAGGCATTCATCCGCCCGGTCGATTGCCTGCCTGGCCAGCCAGGAGCCGTACAGGAGCTTGCTTTTGACATAGATCTCGTTCTCGGGCGTATTGATATATTTCGGAGAGCGGTCGTTGCTCCTGATGATGCGCGCACCGAACCCGATCACCTTGCCCGACTGGTTATGTACGGGGAAAATGATCCGGCCGCGGTAATTGTCCACCAACCGGTCGTCACGCATCACCACCAGGCCGGTCTTTTGCAGGTATTCCGGATTATATTGCGCTGCGATCGCCGCGCGGGCAAAGGGGCTGTTCTGTTCGGGGCAGTAGCCGAGCTGGAATTTCCGGATGACCTCTTCGCGGAATCCCCGTTCTTTCAGATAGCTCAGGCCGATGTCCTGCCCTTCTTCATTATTGAAAAGGGTATCGCTGAAGAACTTCTGCGCGAAACCGTTGATGATATAGAGACTTTCGGCCACCTGCTGTTGCTGGCGGAGTTCCGGACTAAGCTCTTTTTCCTCTATTTCGACATTGTATTTGGCGGCGAGCCAGCGCAGGGCTTCCGTGTAGGAATATTTCTCATGCTCCATGAGGAAGCTGATGGTATTGCCGCTGCGGCCGCAACCAAAACATTTATAGATCTCCTTTGCCGGGGAGACGGTAAAGGAAGGCGATTTCTCATTATGAAATGGACAGAGGCCGAGATAATTGGCCCCTCTTTTTTTAAGCCGCACAAAGCCGCCGACGATCTCGATGATGTCCATCCGGCTCAGGATCTGTTGTATGGTCTGTTGGGAGATCATGGTAATAAAGGCAAAAATAGGGTTTGCGGGGCAAATGCGGACCGCTGCGGAAAATACTGTTTGCAATTCGTGGGAACCCTTACCCAGAGGCCAATCAGCCGTAATTTATGTACAAAACCGAGTAGTTTTACCAATAATAAAAGACCCCTTTTTTCGCTTTATATCAAACATCCAACTCTTGTGAAGACAGGCTTTTATAATGTCTTGTACGCTCTTGTCTCGAACATGGCCATCCTGCTCTGCTTTGTTCCTTTCCTATTCCTGTGCTGGAAAAAAATGCGGAAGGATAAAGCCTATTGGATGGTGGGGATCTATTGGCTTGCTAACGGGCTGATCAATCTTTCCAATCTCGGGCTCGCACCCGGCGGTCAATCCGCAAGCAGCGGGGGGCTCGAGCGCAAACTTACCTTGCTGTACAATATCCTCGATACCCCCGTGTTATTATTGCTGTTCTTTTATGCCGCGTCCGGAAAGAGAACGAAGACCCATATCCTGCGGTCGATGCTGGTGTTTGTGGCCCTGGAAGCGGTGTTGCTGAGTTGGAAAGGATATACGTTTGCCACGAGCACCATGATCATCGGAGCCGGTCTGCTGATCGTACTGGCCTATTGTGTCGCGGGCCTGGTGCAGTACATGAAGAGCATGGAGCACACCCCGTTCGAGAACTCCATGGTGTTCGTCTATGCGGCCCTTTTGTTTGCCTATGGCAGCTTTGCGATGATCTATATTTTCACCCATCTTCACCGGGGTGACTTTATCGACAAAAAAGACAGCTTTCTCCTTTACTATATCAGCCTCCTGCTGGCAGCCTTGATCACCACGATGGGATTATGGAGCTATGTCATCCGGCGGCGTACGGCCATGGCCCGCAGGTGACGGCCCTTATGCAGCAGCGCGGTCGCCGCTATTCTTCGTCTTCTTCATAATTATAGGTATCCTCGTTGTCGTTGTAGATCGACTCCCAGGCCTTTACTTTATCGTCTCCCAGCAATTCAAGGATATCGAAGATGGGGTCCGCCTTTTTCTTCCATACCACCAGCGTCTCGTCCGCATACTTCGATACATACATGCACTGATCCGTCTCCATGTTCACTTTGATCAGCCCAATAGGTCCTTCCTCTTTTTCCTGTATCAGGTAATAACAACCCTTTTCCAGCAACGCATACGAATACATACATCACGATTTTAAAGAATAAAAAAATACAGAATTAATGGGTCGTAACAGAAATGAATGGGGTAGTAAGTAGATACTGAAGTCGCTTGATAGGACAACACGAATTTACGTGTTTTGGCCGATTCCGCGGCTGACAATCTTGGGTTAGGGGTATCTTTAAGCGTCAAGTATCGCATATAATTGATTGTCAACTATATGTGTATGTATTATCAAATTAAAAAAGAGGACTGGATCATTTTTCAGAGGGCCTGATCATTTTTCCAGCCTGATCTCGCCGGCGTCTGTGGATTGGCCGTCGATGACCGAGATACCGTCCTTAGCCGCATTTTTAAAAGGAGGCTTGGCTTCGATCACCAATTTATACGTGCCCGGCTTGACATCCGTGATCTCATAGGCGCCGTTGATGATGGAAGCCTTCATGGTGTCCGTGGAAGATTCAGCCCAGGCCCTGACCCCGCCTTCGGCGGGGGCTACCGTCCCTTTGATCGAGCCGGAAGCCAGCGAGAAGGCCAGCATCCCTGCGGCGGCGATATACAATGACGCCAATTTGAGTGTGGAGAGCTTCATAGATCAGCATTTCCTCATTGATGAAAAAATTGTGCCACGGCGCCATTTTCGAGTCTCAGATGCCGGTCGACGCAGGAAGGGATCTCCGCGGAGTAATGGCTGACATAGATGAGGGTGGTGCCGAAAGCCTGGCAGAGTGCGCCAATCAGTTCTTTAAAATGGGCAGATTGTTCCTCATCCAGGCCCTGGCAGGGTTCGTCGAGGATGAGCAGGGCAGGATTTTTTATCAGGGCCCGGGCAAGGAGTGCCATTCGTTGCTGGCCGGTGGATAGCTGCATCAATCTCTTTGACGGGAGATTGCCGATGGACAGCCATTGCATCCACAAAGCCACTTTCTCCTCCTGCTCCGGGCTCAGGGAACGGAACAGGCCGATGGTATCGAAGAGGCCCGAGGCGATGACATCATAACAGGTGGCGCCGGGATCGAAATACAGGTGTAGTTCCGGCGAGACAAAGCCAATTTTTTGTTTGATGTCCCAGATGCTTTCCCCCGTTCCTCTTCTGCGATCGAAAAGCCAGATCTCGTTCGCGTAGGCCTGCGGATTATCGGCCGTGATCAGGCTCAGCAAAGTGGATTTGCCGGCCCCGTTCGGCCCGGAGACGGACCATCGTTCTCCTTTTTTCACGTCCCAGTTGATATCCTTCAGGATGGTCGTTTCGGCATAACGTACCGTGGTGTTCACCATTTTCACCGCGATGGAAAATTGCGGCCCGGGGGGCGCCGCGAGACCGGGAGCAGCTGCCATCCATGCTGCGGGGATCAAAAGGTGACGATCTGGCGGCGCTTGTGTCCCCGATCCGGGCTGCGGGGAGGCCGCGAAGGAAGATGCAGCGAAGCCGTCTTCTTTTTTGCCTGTGCCGGTCAGCCTGCCTTTTTCCAGGCGGGCTATGTGCGTGATGGCCGCGGGTATTTCCTGCGCTCCAGTGATGAGCAGGAGCTGGATACCGCTGGTCGCCAGCAAGCCGATGATCCCGTGCAGCGTAGCCCTGCCGTCCGTGTCCAATCCCAGGAAGGGGTTATCAAGCACCAATAACTCAGGGGCGCTTGCGAGCGCGATCGCCAATTGCACTCTTTTATTTTCCCCGTTCGAAAGCTGTATCAGCGGTTTTGACAGGAGATGCCGGATCCCCAGGCTTTCCGCCCAGCGGCCGTGATCGCCTGATTCCGCAACGCCATATTCCTTCAATTCCTGCTCCACCGTAATGGTCTGCATGGAATCGTAAGAATTGAATCGCTGCTGGTAGTAGAGATCCTTGGTGCCTGAAAGGTTCTTAAATCGATGTTGCTGTTCTACGATGGCGATCCGGGGCTTGTACCCCGTGTCGCTGCCCTGACCGGGAATGGACCCCTGACCCGGGGCGAAAAATTCGATGCGCCCCGTATAGAAAATCTTCCCCGTCAGGAGATGGGCCAGGGCAGTCTTGCCACTGCCCGAAGGGCCTGTAACAGCCCATTGCTCTCCGCGACCGATGGTTAGGTTGATCCCATCGAGCAGGAGGCCGCCTCCGGTCATCGGTGCGCTAACTTGATCCAAAACCAGGAATTTTTCATACATCCTGCGAAAATAGGCACCATTCTTTATTCACACTGTGTATAAATCGGGCAATGCCGCCGCGGGTTCGTCGGTATATTTGCCCCTTGATTATGAAGCTTTTAAATAGTGAGGGAGGTTGCACCCTGGCCTAACAAATAACTAATGATCTGATTTTCAATTATTTTTGCAGCAAGATGCAAGGAAAGTCATTATTTACGTTAATGAGAGCATTAATCCTTCTACGCCCCTGAATGGAAACATAAAAATATATGGCAGAAAAACAAAATCTATTCGAATACACAGAAGAGAGTATTAGAAGCCTCGATTGGCGGGAGCATATTCGTCTGCGACCGGGTATGTATATCGGCAAGCTTGGGGACGGCAGCAGCCCGGACGACGGGATCTATGTCCTTATCAAGGAAGTGCTTGACAATTGTATCGACGAGCATACCATGGGCTATGGCAAACAGGTGGATGTCACGATCGACCAGCGGGCGGTGACGATCCGCGATTATGGCAGGGGGATTCCGCTCGGGAAGGTGGTGGATGTGGTCAGCAAGATCAATACGGGCGCCAAATACGATAGTAAGGCTTTTCAAAAATCGGTCGGGTTGAATGGCGTGGGAACCAAGGCGGTCAATGCCCTTAGTCAATCTTTCAAGGTTACGGCATTCCGGGAAGGCAGGGAAAAAACGGCCGAGTTCGCCAGGGGCATACTGGTGAAAGAACATAAGGAGGCGAAGACCGGCGAGCCCAATGGCACGCTCGTCACTTTTATTCCCGACGAGACCGTATTCAAGAATTTCCATTATATCAATGAATATATCGACAACCAGTTCTGGAACTATTGCTATCTCAATGCCGGGCTGATCATTAATTTCAACGGGAAGAAATATGTATCGAAGAACGGGCTGCTCGATCTGCTGCAGCGCCGGACCAACGAAGACGAGCTAAGCTATCCCATCATTCATCTGAAGGGTGAGGACATAGAGACGGCCATCGCGCACAATAATGATTACGGGGAAGAGATATTCAGTTTTGTCAACGGTCAGTTCACTACCCAGGGGGGGACGCATCAGCAGGCTTTCCGGGAGGGCTTTGTCAAAGTGATCCGGGAGTTCTATAAAAAGGATTATGAAGCCTCGGATATCCGGCAGAGCATCGCCGCTGCCGTTTCCCTGCGTGTCGTCGAACCGGTATTCGAATCCCAGACCAAGACCAAGCTGGGAAGCCAGTACATGTCCGAAGGCGGGCCGACCTTAAAGAACTTTATCTACGACTTTTTAGCCAGGGAGCTCGATAACTATCTTCATAAGAACCCGGCTACGGCCGATGCGCTCAAGAAGCGGATAGAGCAAAGCGAAAGGGAAAGAAAAGAGCTGGCCGGTATCAAGAAACTGGCGAATGAAAGGGCCAAGAAGGCTAACCTGCACAACAAGAAGTTGCGCGATTGCCGGTATCACTTCAATGAAGAGCCTACCGGAAAGGATAAGGAAACAGTCCTGGAAAAGCAGGGCGGGAGCACCATTTTCATTACCGAAGGGGATTCGGCGAGCGGCAGTATCACCAAGGCAAGAGATGTGGAGACACAGGCCGTGTTCAGCCTGCGGGGCAAGCCGCTGAATTGCTATGGGCTTACCAAAAAAGTGGTCTATGAGAACGAGGAATTTAACCTTCTGCAGCACGCGTTGAATATAGAAGATGGGATCGAGGGATTGCGGTACAACAAGATCGTGTTTGCCACGGATGCCGATGTGGACGGGATGCATATCCGGCTGCTCCTCATGACCTTTTTTCTCCAGTTCTTTCCCGACCTGGTGAAGAACAAGCATGTATTCGTACTGGACACGCCCTTGTTCCGCGTGCGTAACAAACAGGAGACGATCTATTGCTATGACGAGGCGGAGAAGCAGGCCGCTTCTAAAAAACTGGGCAACAAGCCCGAGATCACCCGGTTCAAAGGGCTGGGGGAGATATCGCCGGACGAATTCGCCCGCTTTATCGGGCCGGACATGCGTGTCCAGCCGGTGCTCATCACGGCCGAGACGCATATTCAGCATATTCTGGAGTATTATATGGGGAAGAATACGCAGGAGCGGCAGGAGTTCATTATAAATAATCTGAAAGTGGAGCTCGATCTGGTGGATGATGCGATGCCGCCTGTGTCGCCGGGATAGTGCAAATCTTCTAAAATTTTTGATCTGAAAAATATTTAAACTTGTGAAAACCTTTTTATGAAAAAAGAACTAATTCACAAGTTGTTTGAAAAGTTTGAGCGGGCATGTTATGTTTATAAAGATGTTGAATGCTGGAGTGGGAGAGAACTTCAAGTAATCTTTAATTACTCCGAATGGCGTAATTTTTATAAGGTTATTGAAAAGGCCAAAGCGGCCTGCAAAAATGCAGGGGAGAATATTTACGATCATTTTGTTGATTCCAACAAAATGATCGACTTGGCCAAAAATGCCCAACGGGAAGTGGATGATATTGCATTAACCAGGTATGCCTGTTATCTCATTGCGCAAAACGGGGATGCGGCGAAAAATGAGATCGCTTTTGCCCAGACCTATTTTGCTGTTCAGACCCGCAAACAGGAAATCATCGAGCAGCGATTACTCGATGTTGCGAGAGTTAACGCACGAGAAAAACTTTCCCGTTCTGAAAAAAAACTTTCCGGTATCATTTATGAGCGGGGAGTGGATCACCAAGGATTTGCCATAATCCGTTCGAAAGGAGACTATGCATTATTTGGCGGCTTTGCGACAAATGAAATGAAAAGGAGATTGAGTGTGCCGGAGGGTAAGCCGCTGGCAGATTTTCTGCCTACGTTGCTTATCAAGGCAAAAGACTTTGCTACAGAACTAACGAGTCATAACGTGGTCGAGAAAGATTTGAGAGGTCAGGCGCCGATCCTCAAAGAACATACGGATAATAATAAGGCTGTACGTAAAATGCTGCACGAAAGAGGGATAAAACCGGAATCCTTGCCTGCGGCCGAGGATGTAAATAAAGTAAAGCGACGTTTACAAACCGAGGGGAAGAAGATGCTGAAGCAAGTCAAACAGAAAAGCCACGCGAGGCAAGTTAAGGAAACAAAAAAGAAATAAAATTCATTGTAGTATGATCCATATTGTTTTTCAGCCTAACGATATCGATGTTTTAAGGAAGGCATTCGAGCTGGACGCCTCCCTTCAAGGAGAACTGGCGGGCATTGCGGACGATCTTTCGGTCGGGCCGTTGAAGGATATTTTTACGCAGGAAGGGCGGGAAGCGCGCACGGCCTGGTGGCGCGATATATTGCCGGGGAGCGATTATGACGGGCTGGCGGAAAAAGACCGGGCAGGCGAAGACCATGCGACTGTAGCGGCATTGATCGAAAAGCTACGCAGTGATCCGGAGGAACAGGTCTGGGTCTGGGCGGCGCAGAATAAGCGCGATGTCAGCGGCTATTATTGGCTCATGTCGCAATTGAAAGATTTCCAGGGCAGGGTCTTTATCCTCTATCTCAACAACCTTCCTTTTATCAATGAAAAGGGCCATATCTTTTATCCGGTCAATCTTTTTGAGATTCCGCCCCGGGAGTTCCTGAAAGCCCGGAAACTGGCCCGGCCTATCACGCTTAGCGAATTCGAGGTTGATCCCGACGAATGGGCC